>Ga0209279_10001276_pt1 | contig 13743 bp, 16 predicted proteins | sample CoawatmetaG00DNA_3_FD_187508 | JGI IMG/M metagenome (GOLD analysis project Ga0209279, IMG submission 187508) | Marine microbial communities from the West Antarctic Peninsula - Coastal water metaG006-DNA (SPAdes) (version 2) | ecosystem: Environmental > Aquatic > Marine > Coastal ... | reverse complement strand
ATATTAGATAATATATAAGTGTTTATGGGTAATTAACTCAGCGGTAGAGTGTCTGCCTTACAAGCAGAAGGTCACAGGTTCAAATCCTGTATTACCCATGTTTAACGAATTTAATGAATTGCTGGTGTAGCTCAACGGTAGAGCAACGGATTTGTAATCCGTAGGTTGGGGGTTCAAATCCCTTCACCAGCTATAAACAAACTATTTATGAAGAATGGATTATTTTAAAATTAAAGTTTAATTTTTATATAAACAAGAAAATTTTTTAAATATTTATTAATTAATAATAACTTTAAAAAAGTTATTATTAATTAATTGATTAGTAGCTGAAATTAGTAACGGCTGCCTTCACTATTGTTTTGAACACTATAGCTCTTAATAGTGTAACTAATGAAACGACCAGCACCTTCTGTACGTTCTAGGTAGAAACCTGGTTCGCTAGATGGACGGCTAATAATAAATGACATTACGCAACTTTCAGTACCGTAACTAGCATCAAAAGCGTTACAACGGATGTAACCGTTTGCACATGATTTACGAGCTTCATTAATTTCAAACATTACAGATGCAGAATCTTTAATGTCGAATAATGGTAAACCCCATAATTCCCAGTAACTGTTACGAGGATGTGGATCATCAGTCCACTCAACGTTCATAGCCCAACCTTTTGTGATCGAATAACGAACTTGAGCTTCGATTTGTTGGTCAGTTAAATCAGGTAAAAAAGAGAAACAACCTTGTGTAAGTCTCACTATTCAAATACTCCTTTAAATTTTATTAAAAGTAACTTATTATACGTTTGCTGTAGGTGTTTCAGCGAAATCAGCAGTATCTGTAGAAGTATAGTTAAAACTAATATCTTTCCATAGATCTAATGCAGTTTGTAAAGGACCACATTTTTTCGCAGCTTCACGTAAAATTTGAGGACCAACTTGATTATTGTAGTAATCAGCACCTTCGTTACGAGCTAATACCATTGCTTCTAAAGCAACACGGTTAGCTGTAGCACCAGCTTGGATACCATCTGGGTGACCAATAGTACCACCACCAAATTGTAATACAACATCATCACCTAAATAGTGAATTAATTGGTGCATTTGACCACAGTGAATACCACCAGACGCAACTGGCATACATTTACGTAAACTAGCCCATGGCATATCGAAGAAGATACCAAACGGTAAGTTAACTTCTAATGTAGTTAAACGTAATGTGTCGTAGAAACCTTTAATCATTAAAGGATCACCTTCTAATTTACCAACAACTGTACCAGCATGGATATGATCTACACCAGACATACGCATCCATTTACAGATAACACGGAAGTTGATACCATGATTCTTTTGACGAGCGTATGTTGAGTTACCAGCACGATGTAAATGTAAAAGCATGTCGTTATCACGTGCCCAAATAGCAGCACTTTGAATTGCTGTGTAACCCATAACTAAATCGATCATCACAACGATAGAACCGATATGCTTAGCATAGTCAGCACGTTTGTAAACTTCTTCCATTGTAGAAGCAGTGATGTTTAAGTAAGAACCTTTAACTTCACCTGTTGCTGCAGATGCACGGTTGATACCTTCTAAACAGTATAAGAAACGTTCTCTCCAACGCATAAATGGTTGTGAGTTAATGTTTTCATCATCTTTTAAGAAGTCTAAACCACCTTTTAAACCTTCATAAACTACACGACCGTAGTTTTTACCAGAAAGACCTAATTTAGGTTTTACAGTAGCACCTAATAATGGAGTACCATATTTGTTTAAACGTTCACGTTCAACAACGATACCTGTAGCAGGACCTTGGAATGTTTTTAAGTATGCATAAGGAATACGCATATCTTCTAAACGTAAAGCAGATACGGCTTTAAAACCGAATACGTTACCAATAATAGAAGCTGTAATGTTAGCTAAAGATCCTTCTTCAAATAAATCACATTCATATGCGATAAAAGCGAAGTATTGATCTGTTGTGTTAGGTACAGGATCTACACGGTAAGCTTTAGCACGGTAACGCTCACAAGCTGTTAATAAATCTGTCCAAACAACAGTCCAAGTTGCTGTAGAAGATTCACCAGCTACTGCTGCTGCTGCTTCTACTGGATCTACACCTGGTTGTGGTGTAATACGGAATAATGCAAGAACATCAGTTTCTTGTACTGAGTATGAAGCATCCCAGTAACCCATTTTAGCGTATGGAATTACACCAGATTCGTAACGGTCACTTTTAATTCGAGTCCGTTCTGATACAGATTGAGACATTTATTTCTCCTTAAAATAAAAAGGCAATATATAATAGATATTTAACTAATTAATTTAAATTAGTTCTATCGGTTGAATTTTGAGAACAACCTCAACTATAATTATAACACAAGTTTATTACACTTAATAACTATTTTATTTATTGTTCTAATAACTTTTTAGAATAATTTCTATTATAAAATCCTTATTACTTTAAATCAACTAATAATTCCTCTATAATAGAAATTATAAATTACTATCTCTAAAAAATCTTAAACATAATTTATTCAAAAATGTCAGTTTATTAAATTTATGACTAATCAATCAAATAAAATTTTAGATACCAATATAACTAAATTAGTTAATCAATCATATAAATATGGGTTTTCCACTAATATTGAAAAAGATATTATTGAAAAAGGTTTAAATGAAGATGTAATTCGTTTAATATCGAAAAAAAAGAATGAACCAAAGTTTTTACTTCAGTTCCGTTTAAAAGCCTATAAAAAATGGAAAGAAATGAAATGTCCAGAATGGGCACAATTAAAATTTCCTGAAATTAATTACCAAGATATTATTTATTATTCTGCGCCGAAAATTAAAAAAAAATTAAATAGTCTTGACGAAGTAGATCCTCAATTACTAGAAACATTTGAAAAGTTAGGAATATCTTTAACAGAACAAAAACGTTTAAGTAATGTTGCCGTTGATGCAATTTTTGATAGTGTATCAATCGCGACAACCTTTAAAGAAGAACTTGCTGAATATGGCGTTATTTTCTCTTCAATTTCTGAAGCAGTTAAAGACTATCCTGAGCTTATCGAAAAATATTTAGGGAGTGTTGTTCCAATAGGTGATAATTATTTTTCTGCGTTAAATTCTGCGGTATTTACCGATGGTTCTTTCTGTTATATTCCCAAAGATGTAATTTGTCCGTTAGAATTATCAACTTATTTTCGAATAAATGATGAGAAATCAGGCCAGTTTGAACGGACTTTAATAGTTGCTGAAAAAAATAGTAAAGTAAGTTATTTAGAAGGTTGTACTGCTCCACAATATGATACTAATCAATTACATGCAGCAGTTGTAGAATTAATTGCATTGGAAAATGCTGATATTAAATATTCGACTGTACAAAATTGGTATGCTGGAAATGACCTTGGACTGGGTGGGGTTTATAATTTTGTAACAAAACGTGGTTTATGTGCAGGTTCAAATTCAAAAATATCGTGGACCCAAGTTGAAACGGGTTCAAATATTACTTGGAAATATCCAAGTTGTTTGTTGGTTGGTGATAAAACAAAAGGAGAATTTTATTCTGTTGCTTTAACAAATAATTATCAACAAGCTGATACTGGTAGTAAAATGATTCACGTTGGAAAAAATACTAGAAGTAGAATTGTTTCAAAGGGAATTTCAGCAGGAAAATCTAAAAATACTTACCGTGGTTCTGTGAGTATTAGTAATAAAGCTATAGGTGCAAGGAATTATTCTCAATGTGATTCTCTACTAATAGGAAATTCATCAAATGCAAATACATTTCCATTTATTTCAGTTCAGAACCCAACTGCTCGTATAGAACATGAAGCCTCAACTTCAAAAATCGGAGAAGAACAAATTTTTTATTTTCTACAACGAGGTATTTCAATAGAAAAAGCAATTGAACTAATGATTAGTGGATTTTGTCGGGACGTCTTTACTGAATTACCACTTGAATTTGCTGCAGAAGCAGATCGTTTATTAACATTAAAGTTAGAAGGAAGTGTGGGTTAATGAATATAAACTCTCCTATTTTAGAAATTACGAATTTACAAGCTTGCATAAATGAAAATGAAATTCTAAAAGACTTAACTTTAAAGGTTCATCGAGGTGAAATTCACGCAATTATGGGACCTAATGGTTCAGGAAAAAGTACATTCTCAAAAGTCTTGGCAGGTCACCCGGCTTATCAAGTTTTAAGTGGCGATATTCTTTTTAAAGGATCCAGTATTTTAGAATTAGACCCCGAAGAACGATCACATTTAGGAATTTTTCTAGCTTTTCAGTATCCAATTGAAATTCCTGGCGTTAGTAATGAAGATTTTTTACGTCTGGCTTACAATTCTAAACAAAAGTTTTTAAATAAAACAGAAGTTGATCCTATTGAATTTTTTGGTGTAATTAATGAAAAGTTAGAACTTGTTGATATGTCACCTGTATTTTTAAGTCGAAATATTAATGAAGGTTTTTCAGGTGGTGAAAAAAAAAGAAATGAAATATTACAAATGATATTATTAGACTCAGAGTTATCGATTTTAGATGAAACGGATTCTGGTCTAGATATTGATGCTTTAAAAGTAATTTCAAAAGGTATTAATACATTTATGAACAAAGATAAAGCAATAATATTAATTACTCATTATCAACGTTTATTAGATTATGTTAAACCAGATTATGTTCATGTAATGCAAAATGGAAAGATTATAAAAACGGGTACTGCAGACTTAGCAAAAGAGTTAGAAATGAAAGGATATGAATGGCTAAAGTAGATAAAAAGAGCTTTTAAATAAAAATAAACCTAAAACCGACAAAAAATTGCTATACTATATATTGTTCCTGTATATTTTTTAATATTGGGTAATTTACTAAATTAGTTAAATTTTATGTACCCAGATAATTTTTATTCAAGTACGTTTACATTATTAGCGGAGGCAGAAGTCGGAAAACACTTTTACTGGAATATTGCCGGTTTTCTGGTACATGGACAAGTCTTAGTTGTTATCTGGTTTGTATTAGCCCTTTTATTGGTATTTGCATTTTTAGGTACTCGGGACACTGATCGGATTCCAACCAGTTGGCAAAACTTTGCCGAAGCATCTGTTGACTTTGTCACAGATATTGCTAGGGATCAATTAGGTGAAAGTTTTTATCGAGAGTGGGTTCCATTCATTGGTACTTTGTTCTTATTTATTTTTGGATGTAATTGGGCTGGTGCAGTTATCCCATGGAAATTAATACAATTACCAGAAGGTGAACTTGCTGCTCCAACGAATGATATTAATACAACGGTAGCATTAGCATTATTAACATCATTTGCCTATTTTTATGCAGGTTTAAGTAAAAAAGGTTTTGGTTATTTCAAACGATATATTCAACCAATTCCACTTCTTCTACCTATTAACATTTTAGAAGATTTTACAAAACCATTATCGCTAAGTTTCCGATTATTTGGAAATGTTTTAGCAGATGAATTAACTATTACTGTATTGACATCATTAGTTCCATTAGTAGTTCCATTACCAATTATGGCACTAGGTATCTTTGCAGGTTCAGTACAAGCTTTAATTTTCTCAACGTTAGCAGCTGCTTATATTGCAGAAGCGCTAGAGTAAATTAAAATTAAATTCGATTTTTAAAAACTATATTTATATTTACATTTATTAATTAAAATTAATTATGGATTCTATCATCTCTGCTGCTTCTGTTATAGCTGCTGGTTTAGCGATTGGTTTAGCTGCTATCGGCCCTGGTATTGGTCAAGGTAATGCAGCTGGTCAAGCTGTAGAAGGTATTGCTCGTCAACCAGAAGCAGAAAATAAAATTCGTGGTACGTTATTATTAAGTTTAGCTTTCATGGAAGCTTTAACAATTTATGGTCTAGTAGTAGCATTAGCATTATTATTTGCTAACCCATTTAATACTTAATTAAGACTATTATTTTTATTAATAGCAATAGATAGATAAAGCGTAAAAAATTTTACGCAAATTCTATCTATTAAAAATTCCTAATTCTATAGTATAACATACAGGTTTTCTATGGTTAATCTTTCAATATTAATTTCAAGTTCAGAAGTCACTGGTCCTGGGGGATTATTTGATATTAATGCAACTTTACCGTTAGTAGCTCTTCAATTTGTCTTACTAATGGTTATTCTTAATATTCTTTTATATAGTCCTTTATTGACTATTATTGAAGAACGTAAAGAATATATATTAAACAAACTTGCAAAAGCCTCTGAAATATTATCTCAGGCAAATGAATTGACTGCTCAATACGAACAAGAATTAAGTAGCGTTCGTAAAGAAGCACAATTAGAAATTACTAACTCACAAAAAATTCATAAAGAAATTTTAGAGATTGAACTTAATATTTCTCAAAAATATATTGATAATTTATTAGAAAATATTACAGAAGATCTTCTTGATAAAAAAAGTACAGCTCTTAATAGCTTAGATACAATAGTTCAATCATTATGTCTTCAGATTGAAACTACATTATCAATTTAAATTTTTTGTGAGATGTAATTTTTCTTATTCATAAGTGAATAGTTTACATAAAAACTCTAAAACATGGAAAATTTTAATCAAATTTTTACATTACTTGCCGAAAACGAAGGTATTGGCTTAAACACTGATATTCTTGAAACTGGCTTAATTAATATTGTTGCTTTAGTTGGCATTTTAATTTACGCAGGACGAGACTTTATAGGCTCTATTTTAGAGCAACGTAAAACCAGTATTGTACAAGGTGTTCAAGATGCGGAAGGTAGATTAGAAGAGGCAAATCGACGTTTAAGTGAAGCTCAAAAACAATTAAGTCAAGCACATATTGTTATTAGTGAAATAAAAAACGAAACAATAGCAGCAAAAAAAGTTTTATTAAAATCTGATGCATTTCAAGCTAAAAAAGATTTAACGACTCGTTTTAATCGTGCTTTAGCTACGTTTCGTTCGAAAGAACGCCAAATCTTTTTAGAAGTCAAAGAACAAATCATCCTACTAGTCTTAAAACGTACTATTGCTAGTGCTCAAAAAACATTTGGGCCAAAAGAAAAAGCAACAGCGTTAATTAATGAAACAATTAATAAATTAGAAGGAGATTTGCTATGAGTATAAATCCCTTAGCTTCAAAAATTGCAGCTCCTTATGCACGTGCTTTGTTTGACTTCTCAGTTAATCAAAATGTTATGCATCAAATTACTGCTGATTTTCAGAATTTGGAAGTCTTTTTAAATAAAACACCGGATTTAGTAGACTATTTAACTAATCCTCTTTTTAGCCGTCAGGCAAAAGAGGAAATTTTAAATAAAACTTTAAAATCGCAAATAAATAAAGAAACTTTTAAATTTTTAATTGTTTTAGTAAATCGCGGTAGAATTAATTTAGTAGAATCTGTTATTGCTAGTTATCTAAATCTAGTTTATGATGCAGCATCTGTTAAAATGATTGAAGTGTCAACTGCTTATGCATTTACCAATTTACAAAAAAATACTTTAATTAAAAAATTAAAAGAATTAACAAAAGCAAGAGAAATTCGCTTAATCATTACAGTGGATTCAAGTCTTATTGGCGGTTTTTTAATTACAACTAATTCGAAAGTACTTGATTTTACCGTTAAAAATCAATTACAAAAATTAGCTAAACATTTAGATAGTGTTTTAGAAATTTAAAAATAACTAAATTCTTTTATTAACTTTATTATTTTAAAAAGAATACAATGATAAATATTCGTCCAGACGAAATTAGTAATATTATTCGCGAACAAATTGAACAATATGATCAAGATGTTAAAGTAGATAATATTGGTACTGTACTACAAGTAGGTGATGGAATTGCTCGAGTTTACGGACTTGATCAAGTAATGAGTGGAGAACTTCTAGAATTTGCAGATAAAACGATTGGTATTGCACTAAACTTAGAGAACGATAATGTTGGTGTTGTATTAATGGGTACTGGTCGTCAAATTTTAGAAGGTAGTACTGTTAAAGCAACAGGACAAATTGCTCAAATTCCCGTAGGTGATGCTTTTTTAGGTCGAGTAGTTAATCCTTTAGGTACTCCTATTGATGGAAAAGGCGATATTGAGGCTTCAGACACTCGTTTATTAGAAGCAATGGCTCCTGGTATCATTAGTCGTAAGTCTGTTTGTGAACCATTACAAACTGGTATTACATCAATTGATGCAATGATTCCTATCGGACGAGGTCAACGTGAGTTAATTATTGGAGATCGTCAAACTGGTAAAACGGCTATTGCGATTGACACGATTATTAATCAAAAAACTGAAGATGTAGTTTGTGTTTATGTTGGTATCGGTCAAAAAGCTTCCACTGTTGCTCAAGTAGTAAACGTACTTGAAGAAAAAGAGGCAATGTCTTATACAATCATTGTTTGTTCTAGTGCAAATGATCCAGCGACATTACAATATATTGCTCCATATGCTGGTGCTTGCTTAGCAGAATACTTTATGTATAATGGTAAAGCAACTTTAGTTGTTTATGATGATTTAACTAAACAAGCTATGGCATACCGCCAAATGTCATTATTACTTCGTCGTCCACCAGGGCGTGAAGCATACCCAGGTGATGTTTTCTATTTACATTCACGTTTATTAGAACGCGCAGCAAAACTTAGCGATGAGTTAGGTGGCGGAAGTATGACAGCTTTACCTATTATTGAAACTCAAGCAAGTGATGTATCAGCATACATTCCAACAAATGTAATTTCAATTACAGATGGTCAAATCTTCTTATCAAACGATTTGTTTAACTCAGGGATTCGTCCAGCAATTAATGTTGGTATTTCTGTTTCTCGTGTAGGTTCAGCTGCACAAACAAAAGCAATGAAAAAAGTAGCAGGTAAATTAAAACTAGAATTAGCTCAATTTGCTGAATTAGAAGCTTTTTCTCAATTTGCTTCTGATTTAGATGAAGCTACTCAAAAACAATTAGCACGTGGTACACGCTTACGTGAAGTTTTAAAACAACCACAAAATTCTCCATTATCTGTTTCAGAACAAGTAGCTCTAATTTACACGGGTATTAATGGATTCTTAGATAGTTTAGAAGTGTCAGATATTAAAAAATATTGTGCAACTCTATTAACATATTTAAATACGTCTAAAAACTCTTATATTGGCTTAGTAGATGATACAAATCAATTTACTGATGAAGCAGAATCAGCTTTAAAAGAAGCAATCGATGAAGCTAAAGCAATATATGCAAAAACTAAATAAATTTTATTTTTAGTTAATATTAAAAGAATTCTAGTAAGATAGGTTTTTAACCTATTCTTACTAGAATTCTTTTAATATAAATTTTATTATTTTATATTTAAGTAGATAAAAATAAAAATTCTATTATGTTAAGTAATTTTTCTTATCTTTACTTATAATATTAGTATAGCTAACTTTTTTCTAGTTTAGTTGTAAGAAAGTCAAAAACCGTTATTTATATTAAGGAATGAATTACTATGGCATTACCATGGTATCGTGTTCATACTGTTGTTTTAAATGATCCTGGAAGATTAATTGCAGTACATTTAATGCATACAGCATTAGTTGCCGGTTGGGCAGGTTCAATGGCATTATATGAACTTGCAGTTTTTGATCCATCTGATCCTGTTTTAAATCCTATGTGGCGTCAAGGTATGTTCGTAATGCCTTTTATGACACGTTTAGGTATTACTGATTCATGGGGTGGTTGGAGTATCACTGGTGAAAGTGTTTCTAATCCTGGAATTTGGAGTTTTGAAGGTGTAGCATTATCACACATTATCTTGTCTGGTATGTGTTTCTTAGCTGCCATTTGGCATTGGGTATATTGGGATTTAGAATTATTCCGTGATCCAAGAACAGGTGAACCTGCTTTAGATTTACCAAAAATTTTTGGTATTCATTTATTTTTATCAGGTTTATTATGTTTCGGATTTGGAGCATTCCACGTAACAGGTTTATTTGGTCCTGGTATTTGGGTATCTGATGCTTATGGGATTACTGGTAAAGTACAGCCTGTAGCACCCGCTTGGGGAGCTGATGGTTTTAATCCATTTAATCCGGGTGGTATTGCTGCTCACCATATTGCAGCTGGTATATTTGGTATTTTTGCTGGTATTTTTCATTTAACAGTACGCCCACCACAACGTTTATACAGAGCATTACGAATGGGTAATATTGAAACTGTATTATCTAGTAGTATTGCAGCAGTCTTTTTTGCTGCCTTTGTTACTTCTGGTACAATGTGGTATGGTGCTGCGGCAACTCCTATTGAATTATTTGGTCCAACTCGTTACCAATGGGATAGTGGATATTTCCAACAAGAAATTGAACGTCAAGTTGAAACATCTGTAAGCGAAGGATTATCGGAAAGTCAAGCATGGTCACGTATTCCCGATAAATTAGCCTTTTATGATTATATTGGAAATAATCCAGCTAAAGGCGGTTTATTCCGTGCTGGTCCAATGGATAAAGGTGATGGTATCGCTGAAGCTTGGTTAGGTCACCCGGTCTTCCGAGATAAAGAAGCTCGTGAATTAACTGTTAGACGAATGCCAGCGTTCTTTGAAACATTCCCTGTTATTTTAGTAGATAAAGATGGTATTATTCGTGCGGATATTCCATTCCGTCGTGCTGAGTCTAAGTATAGTATTGAGCAAGTTGGTGTAACAGTTGATTTTTATGGTGGAAAATTAAATGGTCAAACATTTAAAGATGCTCCAACAGTTAAAAAATTCGCTCGAAAAGCACAATTAGGTGAAGTATTTGAATTTGATCGTACAAGTTTAGAATCTGATGGTGTATTCCGTAGTAGCCCACGTGGTTGGTATACTTTTGGTCACGCTGTTTTCGCTCTATTATTCTTCTTTGGTCACTTGTGGCATGGTGGTCGTACTCTTTTCCGTGATGTATTCACAGGTATTGGTGCTGAAGTTACAGAACAAGTAGAGTTTGGTGCATTCCAAAAGCTTGGTGATAAGTCTACTAAGAAACAAGGTGCTGTATAAAGTATAGTCTTTGTTTTTTAAATCTATTCAAAATTAAACAGGATTAAACAATGGAAGCTTTAGTTTATACGTTTTTACTTATTGGTACTTTAATGGTAATTTTCTTTGCAGTATTCTTTAGAGAAGCACCTAGAATTCTTAAAAAATAAAACCATTTTAATGGTTTTATTTTTTAATCTTCGTGCTCTTCAAATGGATCACGTAAATTTTTGGCAGCGGGGCCAAAAGCAGTATATATTGAATATGTAGTAATACCTAAAAGTAAGCTCGACACAAAAATTACAATAATTGTTGCTGTTTCCATGTTATATAATTATCTAAGTTAACGCTTTAACATTATATAACATGCAATAGAAAAATTAATTTATTAATAATGTAAAAATTTTTATGGCATTAAGAACAAGATTAGGCGAAATTTTACGCCCATTAAATGCAGAGTATGGTAAAGTCGCTCCAGGTTGGGGAACAACTCCAATTATGGGTGTGGTAATGTTAGCATTTTTAGTATTTTTATTAATTATTTTACAAATTTATAATTCGTCTTTAATTATTGAAAATGTTGATGTAGATTGGTCAAATGGTATTGTATAATATATGTATATCGATACCGCGTAAATAATTTAAAAGGTTTAAAAATCCTTTTAAATTATATTTAAATTATAAAAATCTAAATCAATTTCAAAAATATATTATAAATATATGGATATTATTAGTCTAGGTTGGGCAGGCTTAATGACAATGTTTACGTTTTCATTAGCACTAGTAGTTTGGGCCCGGAATGGTTTTTAACTATAAAATTTCGTAAAACTTAAAAATTTTTAAATATTATGGCATTAGTTCTAAAAATTTTTCCATATGCAAATGCTGAAATCGTTACTGCAGCAGTAACATGTATCTTTATGGTATTATTTGGTCTTTCTTTAGGTTTCGCATTATTAAAAGTTCAGGGTGAATAATAAATATTTAATAATAATATAGTACATATTATTATTAAATATTTATTATTCATTAATTTAAACCAATTCAAATTAAAAATATAAACCTAACATATCTGGAAAGAACCGATTTATTTCTATTATAAACCCGGCTGTAAATGTCATCCATAATGTTAAAAGAACTGGAGCTGTTGATAAATACTTTTGAAAATCATTCATAATTAATTAAAATAATTGTTTAATAATTTTAACGTGGTGATACAGTTACCTCTTCGTCCAATGCAACCAAATCATTGCTTACAAATTCTTGCCATGCTGAAATTGGCCAAATATAACCTGTTGTCATTATTTTTAATGCTAACGGAACATTTATAATAATTTCACTTTCAGTTGGATTTTTTGTAGTGCTAACTGCACGTACATATTTACGTCCTACCCAACCAATCCAACCGGAAATATAGATAAACCCAAATCCGGGTAAAATAAATTCTGCCGCATGACTCCAACGTCCGTCTGCAATTAAGTGAGGTAAACCATCTGTTCCACACAATAATTCTGAACGGCTATATTTATCAAATCGAGCTTGTGTACGTTCAACTTGTTGTTGTAAAGCTAAGGCAGGTGGTGAACCCGCTTCATATTTACTCATTCTTTGTTCTAATTTTTTTACGCTTGCTTTTTCGCGCTTTGCAAAAGCGGGAGATTCACTACATTTTGTTAATCCACCAATGTCCGCTACTGCACGATTCGGTAATAACGCAATTAAAACTGTGAAAAGTAAAATTAAAAAATTAAAACGTTTCATTAGCAAAATAAAGAAAACTAAAAACTTTTGGTTAGTAAAAAATTTCAAGAAAATATAGGTATTCTTATTTATATATGTTAATTTAGTTTTCAATAAAAAACCATTTTTTATTTAGAAACAATTTTTTTTTATTTTATCTAATAAATAATTGAGCTTTTTAAAATCTCCAGACTTTTTTTAGTTGCTAATTAACTTAGTAATATTCTAATAAATAGATACTATTTAAATTTTTAATGTAACTAGAATAGAGCAAATTTTAAAATGCTATGTTATATAACACATAGAGTGTTACCCATTTTTTACATAAAAATAACCAATTAACTAATAATAATCATTGTGATTACTATTAGTTAATTGGTTACTAATTATTTTTATTTTTAGAATGATTAAATCCTATAATCAAACTAAGTTGATTTTTTACCAAAATCAATTTAGTAAAAAATATTCCTTTTCATTACTCAAGATCTTTACGATTTGGGTTTCTTGATGGATCACTTGAAAGAAAACCAAAAATAAATAAAGAAACAAAAAATATAACTGTTGTATAAACTAAAATTTTTAAAGTTAACATTCAATTTTTCCTAGGAACTGTTTTTAATACTATTAATTATACTAAAACAAAATAAATATAAATCATTTAATTGAAGAAAAGTATTATTTCTCAATTCTATTGATTCGAATGTTATTTAAAAGAAATGGGTAAATTTTGAAAGCAGAAATTTCAACTTGTTTATCGATTGGAATTTGTAAATTTTCTGAAACCCCTTCACGAAGTGAAATATATCCTTCAATAATAATATAGTCATTAACTTCATAATACTTAATAGCATCATAAGATAAATTTCCCCATAGTGAAACTCTTAAAACCATTTCAGATTTTTTATTTCTAATCTGACATAGTTTTACAATGACTTCCGCAACAGAAATTTCATTTTCAAAAAAACTTTGTTGTGGTTTTTCGATAATTTTAACAATAAAACTAGCATAATTCATATTAAAT
>Ga0209279_10001273_pt1 | contig 13749 bp, 19 predicted proteins | sample CoawatmetaG00DNA_3_FD_187508 | JGI IMG/M metagenome (GOLD analysis project Ga0209279, IMG submission 187508) | Marine microbial communities from the West Antarctic Peninsula - Coastal water metaG006-DNA (SPAdes) (version 2) | ecosystem: Environmental > Aquatic > Marine > Coastal ... | reverse complement strand
GGGCTAACACCAGTAATACCTTCACACGCATGGAATACAACTTTATGAAGTTTTTCAACATTCAAAGGTTCCTTTGTTCCATCACGTTTTGTAACTTGAATCATAATCTTTCCTTATAATATATCTATATCTGGTTCTTTATTTATATTGCCATTGATGCTTTAATTGTATCATGATGCAAGTATTTTGTCAATACAAATTTACTTGCTGAATCAAGAGGATAATCGTCTTGCAATGATAACTTGAATGATTTACTAATACTCAGTTCTGGCGCTGGGTATGGAGCTCGCGACAGCTGTTCGTTTACTTGCTCAATATGATTATTGTAAATATGAGCATCACCAATGCTATGAACCAGCTCGCCTACCTCTAAACCACACTCTCGTGCTATGATATGAGTAAGCAAAGCATATGACGCGATATTAAACGGTACACCAAGAAAAGCATCTGCGCTTCGTTGATATAGTGAACAACTCAATTCTCCATCATACACTCTGAATTGACTCATAACGTGGCAAGGTGGAAGCGCCATTTTATCTGTTTGGTTAGGATTCCATGCACTTAAAATCAATCTACGACTATTTGGATTAGTCTTAATCTCGTTAATTAACCATTTGATTTGATCAACACTCTCAGGAATTCCGGGGAAGTACTCACCAATTTTACCGAATGATCTCCACTGATGACCATAAACTGGCCCAAGTTCTTTACGTACAAATGAATTATAATGGCCAAGTTCTTTGCCTTGGTTATCTGCGTTATCAGTCCAAATAGTTTTCTTGCCTTGCAACTCTAAAGTACTTTTACCGTACGTAAGTTCAGCTAAACGGCGTTCGTCAGTACTACCTTCAAGGAACCACAGTAGTTCTCCAACAACTGATTTCCACGCAAGTTTCTTTGTAGTTACTGCAGGAAAACCATCTTGCAAATTAAACCGCATTTGATGGCCAAAAATAGAACGTGTACCAGTTCCAGTACGATCATCTACATCTTTACCTGATTCCATAATGACACGTAGTAGTCTTTCATAATCAAACATTATTTTTCTTCCATTTTGTAATTGTTCCAAAGTCTTTATCATCAATATCAGCTGGATAAAACATTTTTTCAATTTGTGCCCTTGGCAAATGAACATCACAATCGTAAAATCCACCTACGCGATTGAGCCAAAGTTCATCAATATAAAATAGCATGCTATTAATTAACTGTGCACCACCAATAATCCAGATATCTTGTGGTGGCAATTCGTGATTTGATCCGCTCGGAAGGATCGAGATTAATTGTTCCATAGTTACTACAACAGAACCAAAAGATTCCTCACTCAGTTTGTTTGTAGTAACGATTACGTTTAAACGATTCGGCAATGGTTTAAGTGAAGCAGGTAAACTTTCCCAAGTATGACGCCCCATAATAACGGTTTGCCCATCAGTACACGCTTTAAACCATCGCAAATCATCACTGTTCTTGGCCCACGGTAAATCACCGTCTTTGCCAATTCCCCACGCATCATCGTGCGCTAATATGCCTCTAATCAAGTTCTTCTCCATGACTGAAATTTTAATTCGGCTTGTAGGCCTTTATAAGTATGATCTTCAATAAGTTTTTCTACGTTTAATCCAGCGAGGTGCAAATCATTAATATCTTTACCTGGAAGATTTTCTGGCCATATACAAATGCTATAGCCATTTTTAATTACTTTTTCCATACGCTTATGGATTTCTTTATTACGTGGCTCTGAATCAAAAACATATATCGCGTTTTCATTTGCTGAGTTACCATTGCCCTCTGCGCCATTCATAGAAATAGAATTTTCAAGGAACATACTATCGAGAGCACCTTCGACAATATAATATGGATGATCGAGATTAACTTTGTCTAAGCCAAATATCTTTGGACGTTCATCAAACATTATAGTTATATATCTGATTCCCTTAGGATTAAACCCACGAGCTGATACACCAAAGATCTTGCCGTTTTCATCTAAGAAAGGTATTACTAGTCTTGGTTCGTCTTTACCAATTTTTGCTGGATCAAATTTGTTTGGAATGATTTCGTTAATCCATGTCATAAAGCGACGTGCATAAAATAGACGATAGTGATGTGCTGGTGGAATTTGGCGCTTAGTGATATATTTCTTTATAGGATGCTCGTGCGAAAGCTGGCTAACTTTCTTAAGCTTCTTGAGCGGATCATTTGATTTAGTAAACACTGGAGCTTTTGTTTTAAACGCTTCGTCTGGAGCTTCTTTCTTAGTATCTTTAGTAGACGTATTTGCTACAGATATAAACTTCTCAGCAATATAGTCGTTATACAATAAAGGATCGACTGTTTTTAGAAAGTTATTGAAGCTATGAGATGCACCGCAATTGTGACAATAATAAGAAAACTTGTTATCACGTTCTAGTAACCATCCACGAGCCTTTGAACGAGACTTTTGAGAGTCACCGCACAATGGACATCGAAAGTTAATTTTGTATGGAGCGGTATGTCGTATTTTGAAGTGATCAAGACGACCAGAAAGCATCTGTGCGTATTGTATATCAATAAATTCTGCCATATTATAAAGTTTTCCACTAGATCATTATATAAGATCTATTATAAACCATAAAGTCTACAATGTCAACATATATTTTGCGTTACATTACAAAGGATATTAGATCTATTATATACTAATCTAGTGTGAGTGTCAACTTAAAAGAGGCCTGTCCATTTAATATTTGCGGCAACAAGGATAACTACAGCACCAATGCCAGCAATGTACCATTTCCACTGCTCTAAGAGCTTAATGCGGTCATCTATCTTAGATAGGCGAGCGTCTAACGAGCCATTCATCTTTCCAAGCTGTATCATTATTTCTTCATTTCGTTCTTTGCGAGTTTGGTTAGTTTCTTTTGCGAGTTGCGCATGATCTTTGTAAGCAGACTCTCGCATTTCTTCTAAACGATTATCGAGTGTTTGGAAGCGAAGCACATCTTCTTCTTTGTGCTCTGCCATACGCTTTTCCATGTAATCTATTTTAGACGAAATAGACTTTGCAGCTTCATCTTGCACAGCAACGGTCTTTGAAATTGCATTCATAGTATCAAGTGCAGAATCGAATCTGCCGAAAAATCTTTCAATTTGTTTTAGATCTTTCTTTATCAAAGCCACATCTGTTGTTAGACTGATATCTTGATTTGCCACGTTTTTAGTTCCTTATAATTGGAAAAACTCCGGAAATTAATCTCGGAGTTCATCTATATACTTTAGTATCCTGTTCTATTTATTCTTCCCATACCTTCTCGTATAATATAATTACACGTTTTTGCTGCTGAATATATGCTCTTACGTCTGCAAGGTTTAGTGCTATATCTTCATATCCTTTTGCGGTCAGAGCAAACAACACTTTGTCGTCTCTTAAATCTGCCATTACTTCTTCAAAGTTATCTGCAGTAACAATAATGAAATCTACATCTCTTAAAGCAAGTTGGTCTGGTTGTGTTACTATAGGGCGTGGAGGGGTAACGTATTCAGTTTCAGTTATTATCTTGGCTGGTGGCTGTACTGGATTCGACGAGCACGCCGCTAGCGATAAGATCATCATAAATCCAAGGACATTCACTGTTAAATGCTTTGCCATTCGTAGCGCTCCTTTCATTTTCTGTCAAAGGTGCACCAGACTCTAGTTCAAAACACCTGAATGCTTTTACTGATGCTGTATTAATAACTCTTTCAACCAGTGCAGGTTTAGCAGCAGCGAGTGCGCCAATGTCATGCCGACCTAAACGATTTTGGAGTTGGTTTTTTTGTTCACGTATTGTGTTAAAGCTGCTTTGCAATTCTTCAAAATTTTCACGTTGTGTTTCGAAGTTAGCTTCCATACTAGCGATAGTATCAATGTTCTTTTGATTCGCTTGCTCTATTTGCTCAACGTTTGCCGTGAGCTGTGCGTTGTACGCAGTTAATTCCATGATAGTAGCCTGAGTGGACTTATAATACAAAGCACCACCACCAGCTACTACCATGAGAATCATTCCGACATATAAAAATGAGGGCATAATAATATTAAAACGACTAGGTCGTCTTATTTACCTTTCTTCATAAAAGCAGGCTTATCATCATCTTCATCTTCTTCGTCGTCGTCTTCGCCTTCCACATCATCTTCGTCTTCATCTTCGTCGTCTTCATCTTCGTCAGCTTTCTTAGCTTCCATGATTTCAACGTACTTTTCTTCAAGACGGTTCTGGATACGTAATTCGATTTCTTCTGCAAATGCGTCCTTCATTTCTAATGGACGTCCTGCCATTGCTTCCGCAACAATTTTCTCTAAAGACATATTAATTCTCCTTTGTGATTAGTTTAATTCTGGTGGATCTATTTATTAACCGAGTAACTTTGATTGTGTAGCTGGTCCGACAATGCCGTCAGCAACCAAACCATTAAGCTTCTGCCATTTTTTAACACTTGTTTGTGTACCAAAGCCAAAGTCTCCATCAGCTGTAATACCAAGCGCTTTTTGCATTGCTGCAACATCATCACCCTTATCTCCTTTGCGGAGGGTACGTAATGCAGTTGAAGCCTTTCCGCCTAAGATAGCTTTAGCAGCTTCATAACGACGGTTACGGTCTTCTAAACCAATTGTACCACCATTAATAGCTTTTGTCAACCCTAGATTATCATCTTTATCAGCAAAACGTTCTAGTCTGTTTGTTTTCCAAAACCAGCATGCTGATTCCATAGCACCCTTAGGAGTTGCTACGTATTCTGCTGCTTCTTCTGTTCCAATTCCGATTGACTTTGCAAATGCTGCATAATTATTCCGGCCTGTAAGTTGCTTAATACCGCGGCCCCTAAATCTCCACCCATCCCCAGCGTCGGTGTTGCCAAGAGCGCCACGTTTAGATCTGAATTCATCTTGGTAGACATAGTTAGCAATCTTTTCAGGCTTGCGCGCATATTCTTTAGCATTTCTTTTTCCTTTTCCGAAGTAGCGACCGAATACAGAATTAAGCGCTTTTTCGCTGTAATTAATATTCTCTTCCAATTTAGTAAAGTCTAATGATTCGTGTGCGCATTGTGCCATCATACCAGCAATACGATTAGCTGTATTGATCTCGTATTTTTCAAACATAGGAACAGCGGATTCATACCATGATTTGGCATCCTTGTTCTTTGGAATCATTGCACTGAATTGTTCTAGCGTAATCATTTTGGTACTCCCATAATATCTCTAAGTCTTTTCTTGTTTGTTGATTTGTTTTTGCTGGTCCATTTCTTTTGACCTGCTTTAGACATATGTCCTGCGTCCATGCCAGCAACATTGCCGTCACTAACGTTATTTGTTGGTTCTTCTTCTAATTCTGGCTTAGTGTTAATAACTGATTCTTTTTCGTTTAACTCAATAAAAAGGTTGACATTCTCTGCAAGCATGGTATAATTGACATATCGGTCATTAAATATAGATAGAGACTCTTCTAATTGTTCTTCAGTTAAATCTTCAGTAAGCATTGATTCATCAGTAAACACTTTATATTCTTTGATTAGGAATAGTGCTGCAGCATATGATGCTATCTTAGAACTACCACCAGGTGCCTTTGCTAACAATTTCTTAAGATTCATAACCATAACATCAAAAAGGCCAAAAGCCTTTTTCTGCTTTGATGTACGTTCTTTTTTCTTTATTAGAACAGTACCACTTTTATCAATCACGCCTTCTTTAAAAGCATCCCACTTTTCAAATGGTGTAGCTAATCTACGGACGAATTGATATACTAAAAATAGATCGACGAACATGCGTCAAATTCCTTTGAGTAATATTGATATAGAATCATCAGAATCTATATTTTGTTTAGCTAAAACTACATCGTCATACTGAATAACCAGTGGCATGTAATTTAAGTATTCTACGAACGGCTTTAAACAATCATGAAATTCGTGGAGCTTCATGAAAAGCATATTTGTTGCTTCTGGACCAAAAACGTTATAGATAATAATCAAGTGATTCAGAATCAACCTTTCCTTGAGGTCTGCATCTTGCCTATATCTACCAAAAAGTTTTCGTAAATATTGGAATCGCTTTAAATCTTCCTCAAACTCTGAAATATCAGCGCATTGAGGATTGTCATAATGTTTCGATGCAAACAACAGAAAGGTTGATTCTGTTAATATCATATTATACTATATCTCTTATGCGTCTGCGACGATTGCGTCTTCGTCAACAGTATCGCCAGTAACACCTAAGTCGCCTGCATCTACTGCAGATACTTTCATTGGTACTAGGCATTCAGCGTGGTGACGTGTACCATCTGTGTGATATAACCACCAACCTGGACCAGTAATACCTTTTGCGCGGTTAGCTGGAATAGATGCTTCGGTAAGGTCAACAAAGATTGCGTTATCGCGATCGTTTGATTTGTTTGTGTTAGCTGCAGCATCTTCTAACCATGTTGGTACGGAAGCTAATGCGTCGGTCTTTCCCCATAGTGCCATTGTAATTCTCCTTAAGGTTTTTCTTATTGTTATTTATTAGTTTTTTCTGGTTTACTTCTAGCAGCTTCTTTAGCAGCTTTAAGCCTTTTAGCGGCCGCGGTAATTCTATCACGGTCCGCAGCTTTCTTGTCAGTTGCAGCTTTCTTAGCTTTAATCTTATTATCAAACTTGTCCGCTTTCGCGTCAGCAGCATCTGCTCTACCAGAAACAGAAGCTCGGTTAGCAGCCTTTTTAGCAAGACGAGCAGTACCTACAACAGCTTTTGCACCAAGCTTAAATGCGCCACCGATTGCTTTACCGATCAACTCGTTAAGCTCTTCTTCTGTCATATTTTCAAGTTGGTCTACAGTAATATTGTTTTCATTAATATACTGCGCTGTTAAATCATTAGTTTCAGATTCATTGTATCCTGCATTTAACTTAGCAGCGTTTGCAGCTCGTTTTTTCACAAGATCTGCTTCATATTCAGCAGAACGTTTTGCTCTATGTTTAGTAAGAGCATCACCTGATAGCTTGCCAGATAAGTGTGCTTTATTGTCGGTGTTGCTGCTACTCTTACCACCGTTATAAGCTCCAGCTTTAGCAGCTTGGTCTGATGCACTTGATCTAGCTTCATCTAAAGATTCGTTGCGCTTAGACTTTTGGTATGCATTGTACTCTTTACGCTTCTTGTCGTTAGCTGCTTTTTCTGCTGGAGTCATGTCTGAAACTTTCTTAGCTTCTTCAATGTCTACACTTTCGTAACCCATCTTCTTGCGCCATTGCTTATTAATAGACGTACCTTTAGGTTTAGCTTTCTTGTCAGCTTTTTCTTTATCAATAACACTAAGAGCTAAATGCTTTTTAGCAGCACCTGGATCATTCTTCTTATTCATATCACTGCGCTGTTTGGCTTTTTTAGCTCTGTAATCACTAACTTTTTTACCAGTGCCGAAACCAAACGACTTGCTAAGTTTTGTCTTTGGCCCGTCTTGCTCAAGACCTTCTTCAACTGATTCAGAAGCGTCTTTAAAGTCTTGATCAGTAGGAGCACCTTCAGATCCTGGCTTCTTCATCTTTTCTTTAGAACCATTTTTAATGCGCTTGCGCTTAGCATGAATGTTAGCCCAGAGACCACCTTCATCAAGATCTTCTTTCTTCATGCCTTTCATAAAATCAGCAACATCTTTAACTGGCATTTTAATTTTTTTAGCAATCTCGGCAGCAGACATACCTTTATTTACCATATCATGGAAGTCTTTCATCTTACCTTCAGTAAGATCTTGCGACTCATGCATATGCTTTTTGTTCTTGTTTCTATAATCTGTAAACCGTATCATGCGTTATAACCTTTATCTTATATTTAGTGTTATTTATAAAAAGTCTTTACCACTTTTCCTTATTTGCCCAATATGCAGCACTCATCTTGCCTTTAGCAATATTTTTACCGTGGCGTGCTTTAAATGATTTACGCTTAGCTTTCATTTTATCAGACTCGCCTTCTTTAGGATCGCCTGCGGTAGAAGCACCTTGCTCACCAAAACGAATAGTCTTAATCTTGTCACCATCTTTAGCGACAACCACGTGTGACTTAGTAGCGTGAGAAGGAGTGCGTTTAGCTTTATTAAAACCTTTAACGCCAGCTTTATCTAAACGAGAATCTTTTTCTTCTTTTACATCGCCTTGGGACTTTAAATAGTCTCTTGCAGTATCTAAGTAATCAGAAGCCTTAGTAATTTTTGATTGGACCCACTCAGGTAGGTTATCATCATCATCAATCATAGACATCATTTCTTTTGATGCATCCATAGCAGTTTGAAGTTGGCCTTTTGACATGCCGCCTTCGTCGTTATATTCTGCAGAATCTTTGTTTTCTAATAATGATTCTTTAAAACTTTTCATCTTAGTATTCCTTGATCTTTTTTTCGATAGCAGTCATAATCTTGTTATGTGTTTTGCTTAAATATCTATCTTTCCTAAGACGAGATAATGCTAATCTTGTCTGATCTGCGTATCGCTTTTGAAAGTCAGCGGGTCTTGTATCAATATCTTGCACATTAGCAAGACGATCAGCTAGCTTAACAACTAATGCCCAGCTAGACATCTTAGCCATCTTACCAGCAATATATTCGCCTTTACCAATAGCATCCGAAGCTGCCTTATCAGTAGTCAATGCCTGGACCATATCAGCGACTAATGCGCCAAACTGTTTAACCAAGTCATCGTAAGTAGTATCTGTATCTTCTAACGTATCATGCAAATAAGCTGCTTGAACCATAGCAGTAAGGTTATTAGATTTTTTAAACTGCTTTACAAATCGAGCAACTTCTTTAGGATGGTCAATATACTCTCCGCCACTTTTCCTAGACTGGCCTTTATGTGCAGCAGTCGCAACTCTTAAAGCTTTGAGAGCACTTTCGTTTAAAGTATCTTCGGCTATGTATTTTTTAAAGCTTTTCATTTCATCAACTTCTTTATTGTTGCCAACGCCTTTTTGCCGTCAGGATGGTATTGATTATATGTTATCATTATATTAGTTAAACTTTCTGGATCATATACATTTGAACACTTTCAGTTGGGACTATACCGCTTTTCCAAACTTTTGGCGCAATAAGAACACGCGGTCCTCTTAATTCTTTAACTACGTATACTAGCTTAGCTTCATCTTTGGATTCAGCATATTTTGCTTTAAGACGAACTTCATCACCAGCTTTAATGCTATTTGCTTCTGACAAAGGAGTATCCTTTTTCAATCTAGCTAATAGACGAGGTGTACCTTCATCTCCAGCACCACCTTCTTCTGTCTTTATTTCTGCACTAAACTTTTCAGTAGCTTCCATTAATTCAAACAATTCATAATGCTCTTCCATGGTATCTTCGTTAACACCCTTTTTCTTGAACATACGGAACCGGCCATCAGTCTTTGGCTTATTGTTCTTATCCATTAACATATGAGGTCTAACCATAACTCTTTGATCCTTTGTAGATGCTTCGTTAATGCTTTCATTCTTAGAAGATCCGCCAGACATCATAGATTTACGACGTTCTCTTTCTTTTTGTTTAACTTTTGGTAAAAGCTTACGAGCGATCTGTTCGATACGACTCTTATTAATCTTTGCAATACGCTTCTCGATTACTTCTTTTTCACCTGGTGATAAATCAGCATATCGTTTATTTTTAGAAAACTTCTTTTTAAAGATATTAAGAGCAGCTTTGCGAGCACGCTTCTTTAATACATCTTGTGAAGCAGTTCTTTTAGCAGCTTTCTCTTTGCCGCGTTTAATTTTGAATCGTGCTTTTCTCATAGAAATTCCGCGCTTGCGTCGTTGCATCCGACTCAACACTTCGTCTAACTCTTCAACTTCTTCAGATAACGGATTAACCGCTTTAGCTACTTTATCCATAATTTCCTGTGCACTCGATTTAAGAGCTTTTGGTAGATTACTTGCAAATTTATTAAGATCGCCAGCAACTGCAAATTCGCGCATTTTAGTTCCAGACATACCAGCAGCACCTTCGCCATCTGGATCTCTTTGACCGGCAGAAACAACCTCGATAGAATCAAAGGTATAATCTTTGCCGTTATATTTGTTTAGCAATTCGTTGTATTGGTCAACCCGATCTGAACCAGCAATCATCACTAAGTTCTTATATTTACCTTGTAAAGATTTTGCAATCAACATTAAGATTTTAAGAGGGGATTTTTTAACTACAGGACCAAAGGCTTTAATAGCATATTTAATCTTATCGTCATACGCAAGAGGATCTTTATTAACAGCACCTTTGCCAGATTTTGTTTTAGCACCAGAGGAATGAGAAAGAAAAACCATCGGTTCTGCTTTACGCTTTGCAGCTTCTTTAAGCAATTTCTCTACGAGCTTTTCATGGCCTATTGTCATAGGATTCATTCTTCCAAAAGTCATGACTACCGTGCTAGACTTAACAGCTTCTTCTAGTGTTGGTTCAAGCTCGATGTATTTAGAACCATCAAACTCTTTAAAGCTTTTTCTTTTCTTTTTAATATCTGGCTTAGCCATGTTTTATTCCTAGATCTATTAATATATGTGCTGATTGCTTTATTTATAATTTTCTTGAAAAGAAGGTATGAACTTATAGTTTCTAGCAGCAGATTTGCCCCAAATAGTAGATTCTCTTAACCATCCTAGTGCAGGAGTTGGTGATGCTATACACAATTGATACTTAGTTCTTCTTTGGTTTACAATAAAATAATCGTTATCAATCGCGCTTCTAATACCCTGTTCTTGCAATTCTTTTAGAAGTTTCTTGGCCATTACACGCGTAATAGCATATGCGTGAGCGCCTTCATGCCCTTGTATTTCAATTAATTCTTTAGGCATTCCAGCAGTCCTGTGATCGTAACCTGTTGGATCTAATACTTTATATCCGAGAACCACTATACGATCATCTGGTACATCTACTGTAACTGGGTGTAACATTATAGCATCGTGCTCAAGTATCACTACGGCCTCATCTGGCCCCTCTGAGATAGCTTTCCAGATGGCAAAGTGCCCCGCTGTAGTGCATGCGGCCTTTTGAGCAGGTGTTGGATTAGCAATAAACGCGTATGGTTCTGGGTGTACACAATGAATACCAAGCGACGCAAAAACAGATTTGCCTGATTGATTCTGATAACCGTTAAAATATTCCCAACGCAACCCTACATCATCGCATGAGTCTGCACATATTTTAGCGTACTCGTCTGAAATGTCTGAATCAATTTTTAATATATAAGCTTTAGTTGCCCACATAATTATCTCCCTTCATCATATCCTTTAAGTTGCAATCTCGCACCAGTAGAACCAAAATATTGTTCGGCGTACACTTTCCCAGGTCCGTCATATCTTTTAATAGATCCATACCATTGTGGTATTAACGTATACGAAGGCCATACAGTTACCTTATCAGCAGCCATGAATGGAAGTAAAAACTTAGCCAAGAATGCGTTGCCCGTAGACATGAACGGCTCGTTATGAAGCTGGTTTGGTTGTAATTTGTGTAACTGATCAATGATTGCTCCAACTACTTCATTGCCTGCGTTCGCAGCAAGAATAGGAGAAACGTAACCAGGTTTAGCTTTTTCACTTTCATAAACAGTATATGCATGGTGTTCTGGGCTTGTGAATAACTCATCAGTGTTATGTAAACATACAGAATCTGCAGCGGGCCAAAATCCACCTCGTTCATATATCAACTCATAACGAATAAGATCATGCGCACCAGCATATCTTCCTCGTCTATAATATTCTTCAATAAGAGATTGATTTCTCCATTTGCGCGCCCATAGCATCTCGTCAGTAAATACGCTGTATTCCCAATCAGGGTGCATATCTCTCCAAGTGTTCATCCATTTAGTAGGCGCTGCTTTTGGTCCAATCCATATATGTGTCATTTTCTTTTCAATATTCATCAACCAGCTCCATAATCTATTTTAAAGTAAAAAAAAAGGCAAACAACTTAATGTCTACCTTTATTTATATGAGATTACTAACTAAGTTTATAGTATTGTTTAAGCAGTCAATGTTCTACCAAAACGGGCTTCACGTTGTTCTTTTTTCAACGCTACCAAACAGTCTTCAACTTTATTACGTTCTGTGATCAGCCCGTCAATCATGTTTTGTGTGACGCCAGCCTGTGATTTCATATGATCAATGGCTCTGCTATAACCAAGAATTTCGATGTTTAATTTAAGACGTGCCCACATAGTTACACCCAATCTTTGATGTTTGCACAACGCTCAAGGTTTGCGTCTGGCAAGATTTCACGACTGCGAATAGAATCTTTATAGAAGGTATCATTTACCACGGCCATGATATCACCACGAGTCAAACCAATGTCGTTTAATTCTCTATTTGATAAGGAGGCTAATTGATTATATGCTTGACGCTTCATTGATCGTGCTGCGATAGCTTTATTAACACGTAAAGCAAATTTAACTACTTTACTGTATGCTAGAGTGATAATTGAAGGTGAAGTTTGAATTGTGTGTGCCATGATTTTGCATCTCCTTAACGCGTATATATGTTTCATTATACTTTAGTATAACGCTTAACAATTATATTTATCAAGAAAATGCGAAAACATGGCGTATTTTAGTGTGCCAAATTGGCATAGTCGGTATTCGTCTATGGCAACAGTGACAAGCTGTCAAGTTATGGGTTATCTACTAATAAGATATCGAAACCTGCAGTATATCTGCCATTTTTATCACGAGTTGTTGCGCGAATATCAATGTCCGATTTTTCTGTAATTACAAGTGGAACAGCGAAATCATAATGATAAGGACCAGCAGCACCAGAAAATTCCCAAGTGTGTTTTATTTGAAACGTTGTTGTGTCTGTAGCTCTTACATATAGAAATCCACTAGCATCTTTGCCGTCTTCAGCAGAGGTATTAATTTTTAAAAGATACGCAGTTTTACCAGCAGGAATAGTATAGACTCCCATAAGGGTTTGTCCTAGACCTGCTGTAATTCTTGCTACTATTGTACCACCAGCAGCACCTGCTTCAATATCAATATGACCAGCATTTGTGCTGCCAGTGTCTGTAATAAATGCTCTGTTCACTCTACGGAAAAGAGTAGAGCCAAGTTGGTCTGCGGCTGATATTATAATTTCTTCTTCCACATAATCCCAATTAGTATCAAGTCCTTGCACAGTAACAATAAGTCCATTATCGGCAACATCATTTCGTTCTACGTTTACAACTGCTGGAGTGTCCAGTGCCGACCACGGATAGAACGTATCGTTTATATCCCATATAGTACCAGTCGTGTTATTGCCCATACGTGGAACCGCACCAAACTTATGGTTGGACGTAGTTCCAGAAATAAGACCTTGAGCAACTTCTAAGTAGAATGGCTTGTTTGCTCCTACTGTAGGAGCGGCAGGGAAATTGTCTACGCTTACTGTTCCGCCAACGGGCAAATAGTCAACTGCAAGAATAGCTCCTGTTCCAACCTGTGTGATATGGTTGTGAACCGGATCACTAGCATCAGAAGTTACCGCAATTGTTCCTGGAATAGTTACATCACCAGTAATCGTAACAGATTCGCCACCAATTGATACTGGTAATGGATTATCTCCATCTACTATTGCACCATCTTTTGTCGCAAGCTGTTGCGTTTCAAATAGCGTTGTACCATTAGGAGTAAACGCTTGTGTTAATTTGTTCCATATAGCCATTATTTGCTCCATCCTTTAATATAATCTGTTGAAAAATTAGCTTTGCTGAACTGTAATCTATCAATAAGCTTTAATGCATTCTTACCAAGTCTGTCGATGG
>Ga0209279_10001269_pt1 | contig 13810 bp, 12 predicted proteins | sample CoawatmetaG00DNA_3_FD_187508 | JGI IMG/M metagenome (GOLD analysis project Ga0209279, IMG submission 187508) | Marine microbial communities from the West Antarctic Peninsula - Coastal water metaG006-DNA (SPAdes) (version 2) | ecosystem: Environmental > Aquatic > Marine > Coastal ... | reverse complement strand
ATTCCATTTAAAAAGAGGTTCTTGTTGCAAAAGTGGATGTAAGCACTGCCCATATGGGTATGATAAAAAAACAGATACTTTTAAATAATAATAAGTGCTTTATAAAAATAACTGCATCTGAATCTGCAATTCTTCAGCTTTAAGAGCAGCATTTTTAGCAAAATTTAAATCTTTAGAAGCATAAATAATTCCTCTAGAAGAGTTTATTAGCAACCCTATATTTTTAGTCAAACCATATTTACAAACATCTTGTAAATTTCCACCTTGGGTTCCTATACCAGGAACTAATAAAAAAGAGTTTGGTACTATTTTTCTAATTTCTTTAAAGTATTCTGCTTTCGTAGCGCCTACTACATACATTAGGTTTTCTGAATTTTCCCAGTCTTTCGAGGTTTCTAAAACATGTTTGTATACCTCTTTTGCATCTATTTTCTTTGTTTGAAAATCAAAAGCACCTTCATTCGAAGTTAGCGCTAGCATAATGGTATGCTTGTCTTTAAAAGCTAAGAAAGGTTCAATAGAATCTTTACCCATGTAGGGTGCAACGGTAACGGAGTCAAAAGCTAAATCTTCAAAAAAAGCTTTGGCATACATTGCCGAGGTATTTCCAATATCTCCACGTTTAGCATCTGCAATTGTAAAAATTTCAGGATAGGTTTCGTTTAGGTAGTTAATTGTTTTTTCTAAAGATTTCCATCCTTTTAAACCATAAGCTTCATAAAAAGCAGTATTTGGTTTGTAGGCAACGCAAAAATGATGGGTAGCATCTATAATAGCTTTGTTAAATGCAAAAATAGGATCTTCGTCTTTTAATAAATGCGAAGGAACCTTATCTAAATCAACATCTAATCCAATACATAAAAAAGATTTCTTCTTTTTTATTTGCGCTACTAATTCTTGTGTTGTCATAATTTTTATAAAGTTCTACAAAAATACTTAATTTAGTCTTTATTTTGTAAGTTTTAAAAAGGAAAGAAGACAAAAATTTTAGAAAATGCCAAGTACTCATGAAAAAAATATACCTAGTTTTAATAATAATGTTTGCAAGTTGTAATATGGAGAAGCCTATTCATTTTTCTGAAGCGGCCTTAAGTGATACTGTTTACAGTCTAAACAATACAATTTTTACCATAGAAGAAATATTACAAAAACACAAAGGAAAGAAGGTGCTTATTGATGTTTGGGCCTCCTGGTGTGGAGATTGTATAAAAGGTTTGCCAAGTGTTAGAAACCTTCAAAAAGAATATCCAGAAGTTGTTTTTTTATTTTTATCTGTAGATAAAAACAAGGATGCCTGGAGAAAAGGTATTGAAAGATTTCAAATAAAAGGAGCCCATTACAACTTGCCAAAAGGAATGAAGTCTGGCGAATTTGTAGATTTTATTAATTTAGGTTGGATACCTAGATATATGGTAATTGATGAGCAAGGAAAAATTAGTCTCTTTAAAGCAACAAGTGCATCCGATTCTGCGATAGTAGAAGCTTTAAAATTAGTTATATAAATCGTTTTAGTAACTATTTTCATTTGCAACTATAAGTTACCTTTCCATTTCTTAAATTTACAGCTTAAACTAATGTTGAAAAAAAAGCTTTTAGAAGCTTCTAAAATTATAATTATGAGAACAAAGATTGTTGCAGGTAACTGGAAGTTGAATAACGATAAAGAAGAAAGTAAAAACTTAATAAAAGATTTAAAAAAAGCAATCAAAGCAAACGAGCTTAAAAATACGCGTGTAATTGTTGCGCCAACTTTTGTTAATTTATCCTATGCTGTAAAGGCTGCAAGAAGATCTAAAATAGAGGTAGTTGCACAAAACATGCACCAAGCTGCAAACGGAGCTTATACTGGAGAGATTTCTGCAGATATGTTAAAAGCTATTGGTGTGCAAACTGTAATTTTAGGACACTCAGAAAGAAGAACATATTTTAATGAAACAGATGCTGCTTTGGCTGAAAAAGTAACTACTGTATTAGAAAAAGGAATGGAAGCAATTTTCTGTTTTGGAGAGTTGTTAGAAGATAGAAAATCAGAAAATCATTTTGCTGTTGTAGAAAGCCAGTTAAAAAATGGTTTATTTCATATAGAGTCTAAAGATTGGAAAAGTATTATTTTGGCATATGAGCCTGTTTGGGCAATTGGTACAGGAGAAACTGCAAGTCCAGAGCAAGCGCAAGAAATGCACGCTTTTATAAGAGGTATTATAGAAAAGCAATACGATAAAAAAGTAGCAGATAATGTATCTATCTTATACGGAGGAAGTGTAAAACCTGCGAATGCAGAAGAAATTTTTTCAAAGCCAGATGTAGATGGTGGCTTAATTGGTGGTGCAGCTTTAAGTGTAAATGATTTTACAGGAATTATTAATGCTATCTAAGTAGTATAGTTTCAAAGAAAACTAATAAATTTGCATTAAGATTTTTTTAATCTTGATGCATTTTTTTTGATTTAATAACTATGGATAATATTTATATAGAATATAATTTTACATTTTCACCAAAAGAGCCAATTTCTGAAATTCTAATAGCAGAATTAGGAAGTGTAGGTTTTGAAAGTTTTGTAGAAACTGAAAATGGGGTAACTGCTTATATTCAGAAAACAGATTGGAATGCGGAGATTTTGGCTGATGTTTTTGTGTTAAATTCAGATGAATTCTTGATTGAATACAATCAGAATGAAGTTCCTCAAACAAATTGGAATGCAGAGTGGGAAAAGAATTTTTCTCCAATTCAGGTAGATGATTTGGTAAGTATACGTGCACCATTTCATGAAAACCCTAATTTAAAATATGATATTGTAATAGAGCCAAAAATGAGTTTTGGCACAGGGCATCATGAAACTACACACATGATGGTGCAGCATTTATTGCAGTTAGATTTAGAAAATAAAAAGGTATTAGATATGGGTTGCGGAACTGGAATTTTAGCAATTTTTGCTGAAATGAAAGGAGCAAAACCTTTAGATGCTATAGATATTGATAATTGGTGTTATGAGAATTCTGTAGAGAACGTTACACGTAATAATTGTGAAAATATTTCTGTTTATGAAGGAGATGCAGCACTTTTAGTAGATAAAAAGTATGATGTTATTATCGCTAATATTAATAGGAATATACTTTTAATGGACATGAAAGTGTATACAAACTGTTTACAAGAAGGCGGTATCTTATTGTTAAGTGGTTTTTACGAGCAAGATATTCCAGTAATAGACGCTGAAGTAATTAAATACGGCTTAAAGTTAGAGAAATTTATTCAAAGAAATAATTGGGTTGCCTTAAAATATAATAATTAAAAAGTATTTTTTATTTTTAGACCATGAGTACAAAGGAAAAAATTCAAGAGGAAGTAGATGTTTTAGAAAAAGAAGTTTTTCAGCATGAAATTGTTTTACATAATGATGATGTAAACACTTTCGATCATGTAATTAATTCTTTAATTGATGTTTGTGATCATACGCTAGAGCAAGCAGAGCAATGTGCAACTTTAGTGCATTATAAAGGGAAATGTACAGTAAAGTCTGGAGAATTTAAAGATTTAGAACCAAGGTGCTCTAAGTTATTACAATTGGGTTTATCTGCAGAATTAATATAACTTATGGAAAACGTATTTAAGTATTTCGAGTTTTCAAATTTCTTTAAAGACGCTTCTGATAGTTTTTCAGGAAATGAAATTTGTTTTACAGTTTTGAATGAAACTCATTTTTTAATTTTTGAAAAAATAAATGAAACCTATAATCTATACGTTTCTAAATACAATAACAAAGCGGAGGTGGGGGTAGAGCCTGCTCTTATTTTAGAGCTATTAATAGAGAATTACGATAAAAGTCTTCCAGAGCATCGCATTGCTATTCGACAATATTTAGGTTAACTAGTTTTTTTAGGTGCTATTTTTTTTGATAAGTAGCCGACCTAATAAACAATACTTTTTTAAAATAAATTAAATGAAAAGTGTTGCTATTTAGATGTCTTTTAAGGTTTAAAATTTCTTATTGAGTGAATTCTAAAATCAGACACAAATCTCTAATTTCTAATTTTTTGAAATATTAGTAATAGCGTTGGTTTGCATGTCTTATTTCCATTATAAATAACTTTACGAAATAACACAATACCAATAATTGAAAAAGCAACTAACTCGTAGTGAGTAAGTTGCTTTTTAAAATTGTGACCCTGACAAGGTTCAAATATAAACTCCATATACAAAACATCATATTAAACACTTCCTTAAATCTACTTATTTTAATGGGTTTATTACATATATAGGTAATAAGTTATATATAAGCGTTGCTTTTACGTTACAAATAACGTTACAAATTTTATTGAATTTGTAACGTAAAAATAAAAATATGGGTAGTTTTAGTTTTTATTATAGAAGTAGAAAAGAGACAAGTAATATTTCAATTCGATTTATTCATAAAAGAGTGGATTATGTCCAAAGCACTCCTTTTGTTTCCAATAGGAATTATTGGATTTTGAAAACTACCAAAAAAAATAAACCTACTACAAGGCATAAAAAGGTAGAAGAGCTGAAAGGAGATGCTTATTTAAAGTCTCATAAAAGCAAACTAGAAGAGTTTAAAGTGAAATTAGAAGTACAATTTATTAATGATTTAGAGAATGGTATTGCTATTACAAAAGATTGGTTAAAAAAAGCAATTAAAGATAATCACTCTATCATTGAAGGAATTGAAAACACTAATGACGCTTATCAAGAGCAGTTAAAAGTAAAAGAACAAGAAGAGTTAAATAGAAAACAGAATATTTTAAAAGAAGCTATTGTTTCTATTTACGACAGGTACGTGAGTAATGAAGGAGAGTTAAAGAAATTCAAAACAACATATCAATGGATAACCAAATTTGAGGATAAATCTTCAAAGGTTTTTAAAATAATAGATTTTAATCAACAATTTATAGATGCTTTTAAATCTTGGGCTACAATTCAAGAAGCGTACAAGTTATCTACAGCAGTAAATCACTTAAAAAGAATTAAAAGAGCGGTTGAGTACGTTTATTATGATGACACAAATGACATCATAAAAGTGCATAAACAATTACCAAACTTAAAGTTTACTTCTTTAAATGAATTAGAAAAGGCAAGTAGTAAAATTGTGGTAGTGCTAGATTTTAAGGAACTAGATAAAATCGATCAATTAGATATTTCTACTAATGAGCAATTGCGAGAGGCTCAGAAATGTATATTGATAGGATGTGAAACAGGGTTGAGGTTCTCAGATTTCAATAAGTTAAATGAAAGTAATTTTAAAAAGTCAATAGATGGAATAGAATACTGGGAGTTTAAAACGAGTAAAACGAACAAGTGGGTTCAAATAACAAATACAGATAGGCTTAAGCACTTGATTAATAAGTACGGTACACCTAGAGCTAATTACAAGATTAATGATGATATTATTTTGAATAGGGATATTAAGCGGGTCTGTCTTAAGGCAGGGCTTATACAATTAATTGATGGGGATCTAACCCTTTCAGAAAAGCATGATAACGGAACCTTTAGAAAACGCTTGGTTAGAGGAAAGTATCCTAAGCACCAATTAATGACAACTAGAACATTTAGGCGTTCATTTGCTACAAACTACTATGGGAAGATTGACATAAACCATATCATGAGGGTTACAGGACATACTACTGAAAGAATGCTGAGAAATTACATAAATGTAAATGATGACAGGAATATTTCATCAGGTTACAAAAGCATAAACGAGTATCACCAAAAAAGAAATAGTGACGTGAAACTTAAGAAAGTTGATTAAATGAAAGAAGCAATAAATAAGATAAGAGTAGAATTAGATAAATTAATACAAATTCAAAATTCAAGTCTTCTTAAAGACCAAGAGTTAATTGTTAAAGAGTTAATTGAAGAAGCTTTTTACTTACTCTTTGATTCTCCAGACCTTAATACTTCTTTTAACACAATGCTTAATGTATTTGTTTTAAAGAAAATCTCCTTAAGGATTGATGAATTATCTAAGCTATTACCTCCATTAATACTCAGGGGTAATGGAAAGGACGAGAGAATAATTAAAAGCCTCTCTGTTTTTAAAAACAGTTTAATAAGAAGTTATTTCGAGCAGTTAAAAGGTTCTTCTGAATTTGAAAGATACAAGGATGAAGAGATAGATCAAAATAGCTCTATGAGAGATTTTCTTATCAACCCAAATTATTCATATGAAGGAGATGAGTTTCTTGAAAACATTCCCTTCAAACACTTTAAAAAACTAATTGATAAAGGCTATGATGAAACATTAACTGTTTTTAAGAAATTGTTTGATAGTGATAACGATAAAGAGAATTCAAAAATCCAATTAACAAGATTCATTACGGAAATAGATGATAAGTTTGATCGCATTTCTAAAGCAATAATAGCCTATAATGAAAGATTAAGTTATTTACGTAGTAGCCTTACAGATGAAGGCACCATAGAGCATATTTTAGAGGATGGAAGTGTAATTACTGTTGATGTGTTTGAAAATAATTTAGGGGAGATTATGGAGGTAGAGAATGAGTTGTCAAATGAAGAGTACTTAAAAGAAAAGATTTTAAATTTTAGAGAATATGCTTTAAAATGTTATCCTTTTCTAAGTAATACAATTTCTAATAATGTAAAAACAGATGTCTTTGGATCATTTAATTATGATCGCTTGATAAAACTTTATGAAGAATTCAATTTTTTCTTTAGAAAAGAGACTTCTAGTGATAAGTTTATAGATGTCTTTACATCTTTTGAAGAATATAGTAATAGTAAGATTGATCTGGTTAGTGGAATTCAAGCAGATTATGGATCAATAATAAGAAAAATGTATACTCATTTCTCTGCATCAAATTTCAGTAAGAAAAGTGAATATGATAAATGGTGGTCTGACAGATTTACTTTTGACGGCATAGATAAAAGCCCAACAGATGTTGGTAGAATCAAAACAATGAAATCAAGTAAAAACACAAGTAAAATAATTCAAATTTTAGCAGTTTTGGAATAATATAAGACTCACCCCCACTTTTTCCCCACATTAATATTATCAAATACAATGAAACGGCACCTTAACAGGTGCCGTTTTTTTTTGCACACATTTTTAACCCCATAAACCCCTGATGTTATTGCCTTCATAATTAAAAACAGATAAAATTATGAATGAATTACAAGTAGTAACAGTAAGTAAACCTCAACTTTTAGAGATAATAAACAGAGGTCTTCAAGAACAATTCTCAGAATTTAAAAAGGAGTTAAAAGAAAAGCTAGAAGATAGGCTTCTAACTCGAGAAGAAACAGCAAAGTATTTATCAATCAGTATCAGTACCCTTTCTAAATGGAAAGCCAATGGGACCTTAGATTCTTATGCCCTAGGTGGAAGGGTTTATTATAAGCTGTCTAGTATTCAAAAAGCGCTAATCAAATTGAATTAAACGCTATGAAAGAACTAACAAATACAAAAGACAGATATTCTTTAGAGCTGCCAGAGTTACTTTATGAAGAACTAATAATTAAAGCTTTAGATGTAGAGTTTATAAGTTTAGATTTAGCAACCTACCTCTTAAACTTAATATTAAATAAGATTTACATGGATAAAAATAAAGACTATGAAGATGGATTTATAAGGCTTTGCAGTAAGCTACTTAAACCATTAAATAAAGACGGGTTTTCATATAAAAAACATTTTGATTGGATGAGAGATGAAGGGTTTATTGAGATTTCAAATCATCGTAATTTTGATGGTACAAATACTAGATGTAAAGGGTACAAAATAGTTAGAAAGTACATTTTTGACAATAATAATTATGTAAAACATGATTGTAAAAATGATAAACTCAAAAAAGCTTTTAATCTTATTGGTAAACAGAGAAAAAATGAAGCTAAATATAGCACACCCCATTTAACTAAATGGTTAGATGATGATAAATTTACATTTGACGATAAAGCCGCAATAGATTATGTAAATCATGAATATCAAGGGTCTGATAATATCCATAAAAGAAATAAGAGAATTAAAGACATAGAATCTTTTAACACATCTAATAGGTTAAACTACTCAAGAGAAGGAAAAGATGATAGGCTTCATCACTATTACGTGAAGATGTCAGGAGATTTAAAACAGTTCGTTAGATATGATGGTGAAACCCTTAAAGAAGTAGACATAAAGTCGGCACAGCCTTTTATTCTAACAATTATTATGGAAGCATATGTTAAATACATCAAGTCTAATAAAAACAATAAGGAAATCATTGATGAAATCACTCTCTTTATAAGAAGTAAGATAAATAGCAAGAGTATATCAACAAGTAAATCAAATAAGAATAATATAAGAACAATGATTAAGAATAGTATTATGTTGCTAGAAAGCTATGAATCCCTTGATATAATTGAATTAAAGATGTTTATTTCTTTAGTTAGAACGGGTGATGTTTATATGAAAATTGGAAATATTTTATACAAGAAAGGAGCTATATGGAAAAAAGATGATTTCTTTTACACAAAGCTTTGTAAGAAGGTAAAAGGGGGTAATACAATTCAAAAAGAGAAAGGTTTTAAAACCCTAAGAGAGTGTGCAAAACAAGTTTTTCTTAATTATATTTTTTCAAACCCTGATTCAACAAGTGTTGCTGTTATAAATACACTGAGAGGAATTTACCCAAGTGTAAATTTATTTCTTGATTCATTAAAGTTAGATGACTACAGGGATCTACCTATTCTTATGCAGCGAATTGAATCCAAGTGCGTTTTAGATTATTGCTCAAAGAACATCGCTAGAAAACACCCTAATATGCCTCTAGTTGCTCGTCATGATAGCTTAAGTACTACCGAAGGGAGTTTCGATTTATTAGAGGTTGAATTTAGAATTCTCCTAAACAAATACTTTGGAGTTGAGGTTGACGTGGGTGTTAGTATATGGTAGGTTTTAAATTGAAGTTAGCTTAAGTGAATCTTACAGCACCTCAGTTCCATAGGGTTTTAATATTAAAACCCTATAGAATAAATTAAGGCTTTTAAATTATTTTATTTACTATTAAGCTATAGAGAACCTCAATAAATACACTTCCATTGCGGCTGATTCTGTAAATTTAAATTATCAATAAATTTGTTTTATTTATTTCGCAAGTATTTAAGTAGAAACAGCTTCTCCTTTTACCCTCTTTCATAACCCCATAAACCCTTCATTTACATTTGTTATCCCCTTTAACCAAGGCACCTCCACAGGTGATGTTTTAGGTGACCCTGCTGAACCTTCTTATGTCTGCTATATGCTATCATGAATTTGGGTAAACACTCAAGCAGACCGAGCCAGAATACTTAATAGCTAAAGCTTACTTTTATTTGTATATATCAGGATAGCCAAACATTTATTTCATTAAATCATAAAGCACTCAAATCTGTTTAAAAAAAAATAAAAATGCTCTTTTTTTTTCTTATATTGTAACTTGTTATGAAAAAGATTTTTTTAATAATTAAAAGCGAGGCAGATTAAATAATTTATATCCTCAAGCTGTAATCATAAAAAAAATTAAACAATGAATCCCTTAAAATCAATTTTCAGCGATCTATCTGTATTGTTCAGAAAAGATACCATTTCATATAGCAGTGAGAAAATGGATCTAGTTAAGTCGAATATATGCGATGGAATATTGATTAGCATCGCTATACTGTCCGTTCCTGCCCTTATCGTTAGTTTATCAATAGTGAGTGAACTAGGGATAAAACCCATCATCTTCGTCCATTTCTTTTTTGTGATAACTCTTTTGGTGGTATGCTTTCTAAGAAAGCGCCTGTCTTATTGGTTTCGCTCCATTATTCTTGTCTTTACATTATATGTTATTGGCGTATCAGGTATGTTGCAATTCGGCTTACTCGCTCCCGCAAGTGTCTGGTTTATTGTAATCCCGGCTTTAGCCACTATTCTTTTCAATACAAGGGTAGGTTTACGTCTGATGTTGGTTAGTATTTTTTGTTTCGCAGTAATTGGCACATTAGAACTTAAGGGGTTTCTGGTATTGGATTATAATATCGATAAATACGGAACCCGTTTATTTATTTTGATTAGCTATTCTTTCGTTTATTTAACCACTGGAGTAGTGCTCTTTGTTGCTGTTTCAATTTCAGTCAATTATTTTATTGAAGCCCTTACCACAACAGATGCTATTTTAGAAAAATTAAGAACAGTAAATGAAAGGTATAAATTTGCATCCTATGCCACCAATGATTTAGTTTGGGATTGGGATCTCTTAACCGGAAAAATTCATCGGAGCAAGAAAGGTTTTCATAAAGTATTTGGGTTTTATGATGATAATTCTATAGAAAAAAACACGAATTGGGTTGGTTATATTCATCCAGATGATAGAAATCGGATAGAAAAATTATTAAAAGAAATAACGCATTCAGTCGATCAAACTAATTTTTCGTTCGAGTATCGTTTTTTGCGTCCTAATGGCGATAGCATCCATGTAAATGACAAGGGGTTTGTTCTCCGTGATGAAAAAGGCAAAGCGATAAGAATGATTGGAGCTGCAAGTAATATTACCAAACGTAAAAAAAATGAAATAGCATTAGAAGAATCTTTTTCTAATCTTGAGGCAATATTAAATTCTACTGCTGATGCTTTTTTGGTAGTAGATCTCAATGGTAAAATAGACCTCTTCAATAAAAAATTCAAAGAATTATGGCAGATCCCCAATAACGTATTGACTACAATGGATGATGAGAAGCTACTCGGCGCTGTCTTAGGTAAGTTGAAAAACCCAGAAGAATTCCTTGCGAAAGTAAAAGAATTATATGCACATCCAGAAGCTAGTAGCATAGATGTCATCGAATTAAAAGATGGCCGTATATTTAACAGATATTCACAACCAAAGATTAAGAATGGGGGCAATACTGGTCGTGTATGGAGTTTTCGGGATGTAACCGAACGCATAAACGCAGATAAAGAAAAACAGCAATTAGTTGCTTTAATTGAAAGCAGTCGGGATCTTATTGCTTTTGGAAGCTTGGATGGAACTCCAACATTTATCAACAAAGCCGGAAGAAAACTATTAGGAATTTCTGAAAAAGAAGCGCTCTCTAAGCATCACTTCTCAGATTTTTTTCATCCAAAGTGTAAAAATATTGTTTTTGAAAAACTTCCATCGGCTTTTGAAGGTAAGGGAATATGGGAAGGAGATACGTTCTTACAAAATTTAAAAACGAATAAGATGAACGCAGTATCTATGTCTGCTTTTGTAATAAAGGATAATATTACTGGAATACCAATTGGTTTAGGAAACGTAAGTATGGATATTACAAGACGTACCATAATTAATAATGAATTAATAGCGGCCAAAGAAGAAGCACAAAAACTAAGTGGTTTTAAAGACCAATTTTTAGCAAACATGAGCCACGAAATACGCACACCACTAAATGGTATCCTTGGCTTTACCAAAATATTACTGCGAAGTGGCATTACAGAAAAACAAAAAGAGCAATTAACTGCCATTAAAGTTTCTAGCGATATTTTATTAGTAGTAATAAACGATATTTTAGATTTGGCTAAAATAGAAGCAGGTAAAATGACACTTAACCCAACCGAATTAAAAGTACCTGATGTAATCAATTCACTTCTAAGCACTTTTGAATTGAGAATAGAAGAAAAAGAACAAACATTAAATACGCACTATGACAAGAACATTCCAGAATGGCTGCTTGGTGACGCTCTGCATATCAATCATATTTTACTAAACCTAATTGGCAATGCAATAAAGTTTACGAAGAGTGGTGGTACTATTAATGTAAATGTAAATTTAGTAAAACAGGATAAAGAAAAAGCAATCATTGAAATTAGTGTATCCGATACAGGTATTGGTATTGCGCCAGATAAAACAAAAAACATCTTCGAACCTTTTATTCAAAGCAACATAGATACCGCCCGTAAATACGGAGGTTCTGGTTTAGGATTAAATATAGTAAAGCAATTAATAGATTTAATGAAAGGAACCATTACAGTAAAAAGCCAATTGCATATTGGTAGTACATTTACTTTAACCATACCTTTAATTAAAACGACAATCACAGAAATTAAAATAGACCAAACGGTTTCTAATAACAACAAATTAGCATTAGTAACCCAATTAAAAGGATTAGAAAAGGTAAAAATATTGATTGTTGATGATATGGTCGTCAATCAACTTTTAGCACAAACGATCTTAGAAGATATTGGCTTTGAAACTGAGGTTGCAACAAATGGTAAAATTGCTATTGAATTATTAGAAAAAAATAACTATGATATTATTTTGATGGATTTGCAGATGCCAGAAATGAATGGTTGGGAGGCAACACAATACATTCGTAGCAACATGAAACCTCCAAAATCTACCATACCAATAATAGCACTAACAGCCGATGTAACCAAAAACAATGCAGAGAAGTGCAAAGAAGCAGGAATGGATGATTATATATCTAAACCTATTAATGAAACAGACTTGATAGATAAAATTATTCGTTTGGTAACCGAAAAAAGAAACACAACAAACAATAACCTGCAAGAGCCAATAAAAATATGTAATTTAGGTTCTCTAAAAAGTCAATTAGGCAACAAGCCAAAACTAGTGGCGGAGATGCTTAAAGTGATTTTAAAAGAGATCCCTGTAATTATTGAACAAATACGTAAATGCTTAGCCACTAAAGATTGGAGTAGCTTGCATGGCAATATACATAAGATAAAGCCAACACTTAATTTAATGGGCTTTCCCAAAGAGATTATAGTTGCTGCCAAACAGGTAGAAGAATATGCAAGAGAGCAACAACATTTAGATTTAATACCCGCCCTATTGCTAAAACTCGAAAAAGCATTGGAGCAGGCGTATAAAGAATTAGAAGAAGAGTTAAAAATAATAAAAGGGTAATATTTTGAAATTACATATAAAATACATGGTAAGCAATCGCTGTAAATTAGCAGTGAAAGAAGAGCTAAAAAAGCTGGGGCTGCATTTTAGTATTGTTGATTTAGGAGAGGTAGATGTGATGGAAAACATTTCTACCGAACAGCGAGAGCGATTGAAAGCTAGTTTAATCAACATAGGACTCGAATTGATAGACGACACTAGAGCGATATTGATTGAAAAAATAAAAAATATAATTATTGAAACGATTCACCATACAGACGATCACATTAAAATAAATTTTTCTCATTATTTAAGTGAAAAATTAAATCACGACTATGCATACCTCGCCAATTTATTTTCTGAAGTACAAGGAACTACTATTGAGCAGTTTATTATCTCTCATAAAATTGAAAAGGTAAAAGAATTACTGACGTATGGCGAGTTTACCCTTACCGAAATTTCATATAAACTAAATTACAGTAGTGTGGCACATTTATCGAACCAGTTCAAGAAAGTTGCCGGTCTTTCGCCTTCTCAATTTAAACAATTGAAAATAAAAAGACGAAAGGCGATTGAAAAAATTGGGATTTCTTCCGAAGAAGTTCTAGATGAAATAAAAACTGAAAATAAAGTAAAAATTTTCCTCGTTGATGACGATGAAGTATTTTTAAAATTGTTAGAAATTCAATTCTTTGAACGCATCGATTTTGTTGTAGAAACCTTCACAACAGGTGAACTTTGTATAGATAATTTATCACACAATCCAGATATCATCATTTCAGATTATCATCTGAATAGTATTGTTAAGGATGCGATGAATGGCTTGGAAACATTGGATAAAATAAAATCTATAAATGCTGCTATTCCAGTTATAATTTTATCCTCTCAGGATCAAATTGACGTGGCAGTAAACTGCCTGCACCACAAGGCAGTTGATTATGTGGTAAAAAACGAAACTACCT
>Ga0209279_10001267_pt1:12500-13832 | contig 13832 bp, 14 predicted proteins | sample CoawatmetaG00DNA_3_FD_187508 | JGI IMG/M metagenome (GOLD analysis project Ga0209279, IMG submission 187508) | Marine microbial communities from the West Antarctic Peninsula - Coastal water metaG006-DNA (SPAdes) (version 2) | ecosystem: Environmental > Aquatic > Marine > Coastal ... | reverse complement strand
AGTGTTGAAGTGATTGACGTCATGTATGGAGGCAAGTGATGTGTTCGAAATTTCTCTAAGTGTTGAAGTGATTGACGTCGTTGTGGATAGATGGATATGGATCTGTTTGAAATTTCTCCAAGTGTGGATGGAAGCAAGTGATGGATATGGAGTGATTGACTTGACGTCATGTTTGTGTGATATATCTCTCTAGTATGGGATACCTCTCTAATATTCACCGGTGAATAGTAAGCCACTGCGGCGGTAGATGTCGTCCTTTTAAAAAAAAAATTTTTTGCGAAGGATTCAATGGTAGGGCGTAAAGACTTAATGCTGCCGAAGGATTCAATGTTAGGGCGTAATTGCCGGCATGGAATTTTTACTACTGTAGGAAAAGATCCTCCGGGTTCTTACATATATTATGAGTTAATACCACGTTGGGTTGATATATATAAATATTAGAACTTTTAAACTTACTTCGTGCTTTTAGTTCTCTTATTGCTTGCTACTTCATTGCATCGCATCAGCTACGTGCTTCACCTTTTGCCTTTTGGTGGGTGATATGTTTGTTGAGTGGGTGGGTCAGTTTTTGCACGCTTGATGAATAATTTTGATAATTCATCGTCAAAATTCTTCATCAAGCAAGCGGTATATATCTTTGACGTTTATCTCCCTTCTTCCTATAAGTATCAGGTCCCATTATCATCATCAATGTGCACTATTTATTCTTCATTCTTGAAGTGCAGGATGTCATTTTGGGTGGATATTTGTGTAATGTTTTTGTCATATCTATCAAAACTTCGTCAATGGAATAGTCATAGCTCAACGCGAAACAACACGTACTATCGCAGCGTCGCCTTTGCCTCCATTGCTATACCTTCCCATCAATTCTCCTCAAAAGGGCTGTTAGAAAGATACATTGGGATGTCATTGTGATCATATTTTGCCATACATAGCTCCATTGTTCTACAACAACCAACATTTTCATTCATCACACGCACACACATTGAACCATGCTGCCTCCGAGTTTTATATGCAAATCGACGATGAATCTTCGGTTCTGACCACCTTCCAATGCCCCAAACAAAAAAAACATACATGGCCATAATATTAACATATAAATGTGACGTTATGGTGCCCTACTTACATCTGACAAACTATTTTTCAGCATCATCATAACAATTACGCCTCCACCCACACAAAAATCACTACTCAACGGCTTATTGCACCTACGACGCTTGGAAACCCACCAACATCAAATTTGCCGAAAACCAATACTTCCCAGCCCTCAATATGGTCAAAATGAAAGGATCTAAACACTAACCTCCTATGGATATTAACATTTGACACCAC
>Ga0209279_10001259_pt1 | contig 13878 bp, 9 predicted proteins | sample CoawatmetaG00DNA_3_FD_187508 | JGI IMG/M metagenome (GOLD analysis project Ga0209279, IMG submission 187508) | Marine microbial communities from the West Antarctic Peninsula - Coastal water metaG006-DNA (SPAdes) (version 2) | ecosystem: Environmental > Aquatic > Marine > Coastal ... | reverse complement strand
TATGATCATACCTAATGTTACAAAAGGGTATGTAATAAATAATCAAACAACATATACAACAACTACTAATGTTGTTAAAATTAAAACAGCTCCTGGTGCTGGTTATGTTATACCTCAAGGAGGTGTTGTACAAGTAATAGTAGATACAGATGGAAGTGTATGGTCTACTAATACAGCAGGATCTGGTACAGCATCTAGTAGAGATGTAGGTGCATGTGCAACTAATCTTCCTGATGTATCTATAGCAGATTTGAGATATGTAAGAACTTCAGCTACCTCTACAATTATTGCTTCTGATTTACATATTAAACAAGGACAATTAATTGTAGGTACATCTTCTCGTGCTTATAATCCTATTACAACATTAACAGATGCAGCAAGTATTACAAGTGATTTTGCTAAAGGTAATAACTTCTTAGTAACTTTAGGTGGTAATAGAACATTAGCTGCACCATCTAATGCAGTAGCAGGACAAAGTGGTTCTATCTATATTATACAAGATGGTACAGGTTCAAGAACTTTAGCTTATAATGCAGCTTGGCAGTTTGTATCTGCAACAGTTCCCACATTAAGCACAGGTGCTGGTGATGTAGACATGTTAGTTTACATGACACGTAGTGCAGCAACAATAGATGCAGTATTATTAAAAAACTTTGATAGGTAAATAATGTCTTCTACAGGTTCTAAGCTAGTAAAGCTGGATTTTCAACAAGGTATTAGAAGAGAATCCACACAATATGCAGAAACTAATTCTTGGTATGATGCCAATAATGTACGCTTTCGTGCAGGTAAACCAGAGAATATAGGTGGATATGTAACAAAAGTATCTGCTTCTTTTAATGGTTCAGGTCGTGATCTTATAACATGGACAGATAATAATCAATTTAAAAGAGCTATGTTTGGTACAGCTCAAATGTTATATGAACATAATGGTGATGAAATATTTGATGTTACTCCTGTATCAGCAAGTACTACATTAGGTGCAGTTTTTTCTGTAGCGTTAAGTGCTAATGTAGTTACAGTATCTGCTACAGCACATGGTAGACAAACAGGAGACTTTGTATTCTTTACATCTTCTGCTACTATAGGTGGTAATATAATTTTAGGAACAAGCACTTATCAAGTTAGTGTTAATACTGCTAATACATTTGCTATTAATGTAGCTACTACAGCAAGTGCTGCTGAATCTTCTGGTGGTGGTGGAACAATACATTATCTTTTAGGTACTGGTGTATCTAATGCTGCTACAGGTTTAGGTTATGGAGCTGCATCTTATCAAGCTACTGTATGTGCTTCTGATACTAGAGCATGGAATCAACCTACAACAGTAGGAGCTAGTGACTTCTCAAGTGAAATAACTCAATGGAGTTTAGATAACTGGGGTGAAGATGTTCTCGCTAATAGAAGAGGTGGTGCTATTTATTATTGGGAAACAACTGTAGGTACTGCTCCTAGAGCAGTTCTTGTAACTAACTCACCAACTACAGTAAACTCTATAGTAGTATCTCCTAATGATAGACATTTAATTGCATTAGGAACTAATGAATTTGGAACAACAGCTTCTCCATCAGGAACATATAATCCTATGGTTGTTAGATGGTCTGATCAAGAAGACTATACAAACTGGACACCAGCTATAAATTCTACTTCTGGTGAAGTTATTATTGCTGATGGTACAAAAATAGTAGGAGCAAGAAGATCACGTAATGCAGTTAACATATGGACTGATAATGCTTTATGGTCTATGACTTTTGTAGGTCCACCTTTTATTTTTAACTTTTCACAACTAGGAACTAACTGTGGATTAATAGCACAACATGCAGCAGTAGATTATGATGGTAGATCAGTATGGATGGGATATGATAACTTCTATGTATTTGATGGTCAAGTAAGAAGTTTAGATTGTACAGTAAGAAGATTTATATTTGATAGATTAAATATAAATCAAAAAGATAAAATATTCTGTGGAATAAATTCAGAGTTTAAAGAAGTTATTTGGTTATATCCTTCTACTAATTCTACTGAATGTGATAGTTATGTTGTATGGTCTCCTGATGAAAACTATTGGGCTTATGGAGATAGTATATTTACAACCTTTGCAGACAAAACAGTATTTGGAAATACAATAACTACAGGATTACAAGGAACAAATCCAGCATCTAATAAATTATTTAATAATGAAGTACAAGGTTTATATACAGCAGATGGTGTAGCCATGTCTTCTTTCATAGAGTCAGGAGATTTTGATATAGATTCTGGTAATGAAATAATGTTTTTAAATAGAGTTATTCCTGATTTTGATTTAAGTGATGGTAACTTAACTTTTTCAATTAAAACAAAAGACTTTCCTGAAAGTGATGTTGCAAGAGAAAAACCAAATCCACCACATACAGTAACAAATTCAACAGCTAAAATAGATATGAGAGCAAGGGGAAGACAGGGGAGAGTCAGAGTATCTTGTAACTCAGCAGGTACTAGCTGGAGATGGGGTTCTATTAGATTAGCTATTCAACCAGATGGTAGAAGATAATGGCACGTTATCCAGCAGTACCTAAAGCATATGATATTTTTAAAAATAGTCCTGAAGCTGATAGAGTACATAGAGAAATATCACAATGGGGTGCAGCATTAGTAAATCAATTAGATACTAGAGATGCACAAGTAAATAGTACACCTTCTACAAAAATATATACAGTTGTAACTATAACTGATATAGGTAGACCACGTAAAGGTGATATAGCATATGCAGCATCAGCAGGTAAGTTTAAAGGGTATGTTAGTACAACAGCCACACAAGCATGGGAAAATCTAAATTGAAAAAGAATGAATTTTTTAAATTTCTTAATGAGAGTACTTATGTAGGTAATATAAACTCAGGACAAATTATACCACCTAACATGTATAATTCACAAGAAATTGTAAAGCCTATAGCAGACTCTTCAAAAATAGTGTATAATAGTAATAGTAACTTTATAGCTGATAATACAAAACCACAATCAAATTATATGAATATCAGAGGAAATAAACCATGATGCAACCACCAGGTAGAATAGAACAATTAAATAATTTTCAAGATTCAATGCAAAGTCCTGATGGTTTAGATAGGTTAAGAGCTATGCAATATGTACAAGCTTCTTCTCAAGGTTTAATGGGTATGCCACAAGTTACAGCTCCAGTTCCACAGATGCAACCTCAAGTTCCTATGATTAATAGAGAAGATGGAGGTCCTGTTGTAAATGCCTTTAGTGCACGACAAATAGGAAATCCTTCAACATCTTATAAAAAATTTAAAGAGCAACCAGTAGTTGAAGAAATAGTTGAAGAAGTACAAGAACAACCTATACCTAATGATATGAAAGTACATTCTAATACTAAACAAGGTATACTTGATAGAGCTATTCAAGGAGGTACTATAGATAGAAATAATTTTACTTCACCTGTAGTATCTCAACCACAAGGAGCATCTGATCAAGCTTTATCTCAATTAACTTTAATGAGAGATGGACCTCCAGATCAAGCATTAGGACAGGCTATACAACCTCAAGCATTAGCTACTCCTATGCAAGGACAATTTAAAAGTAAAGATTTAGCTATGGCACATGCTATGGCAAATCAAGGTGGAGCTCTAGTAAATGTTTATCAATTAGGTGATGGTACATGGGATTATCAAAGAACAGGTAGATCACCTAATACATTTATGGGTGGAGGAATGATGGCTCTGGCAGGTGGTGGACAAGTAGATCCTGCACAAGCAGCACAAGGAATAGCTAGTCTTGGTAGAAATGGAGACGAGATGTTACTCCATATTAAACCTGAAGAATTAGATGGTTTAGCATCTATTATGAAAATTACTTACAACCCAGTAACAGGAATGCCAGAAGCATGGGGAGGTTTTAGAAGTATATTTAAAGCTGTACGTAAACTTGCACCTATTGCATTAGCGATAGCTGCACCTTATGCCTTTGGAGCTACAACAGCTTTAGGAATAGGAGCAGCAACAGCAGGTGGTTCTTTCTTTGGTAATCTTATAGCAGGTGCTAAACCTAAAGATGCTTTAAAAGCTGGTTTAATGTCAGGTTTATTTGCAGGTGGTGGAGCTTACTTAGGTGGTGCATCATCTGGATTTGGTAGTGCAGGTAGTGCAGGTGGAAGTGGAACAAGTGCAGTTACATCAGGTGGAATGCAAGGTGGATTAAATATAGGTAATAAAGCTTTTGTAGGAACACCTGGTACTACAACTCTTCAACAAAGTTTAGGAAATGTTGGTAATACTGCAGCAAGTTCAGCAAGAAATATAAGTCAATTTGGAAATAATTTATCTGGTGCGTCTAATGCTAGTTTAGCAGGAGGACAATCTAATTTAATACAGAATGCAACTAATCCTTTATCATATAGTTCTTCTAATGTTCCTTCACAATATAGTGGATCAATGGGTAATGCTAATCAAATAGGTTTAGCAAATGCTAATGTAGCTTCTCCTGTAAATGTAGTTCCTGTAAATCAATTTGCTGGTGGTGATGGTTTAATGGCTCAAAACCAAATTATAAGTGGTACAGATGTAGCTCAGAATTTAGGTGGTACACAAAATATAATACCTAGTAATTCTGGATCAACAAGTATCTTTGCAGAAGGTGGATTAAGTAAAGAAAATTTAGGTAAAATGGGTGGAGAAATATACGATAAGTATAGTACAACAGGAGGAATAGCTAAACTTGTAGCTATGGATTTAACAACTCCAGACTGGGAAGCTCAATATGCTGCAGAAGCTGCTGCTAAAAATAAAGAACTAGAAGCTGCAGGGTATACAGTTGATACTGGCTTTGATGGTCAAGTAGTTATAAGAGATTCTTCTGGTGTAACTATGCCAAAAAACTTAACTGTTCAAGATATATTAAATAGAGCATTAGGTAAATCTGCACGTACTAATCTTGTAGCACGTACAGATTATGCTCCTACTGCTAATGCAGCTCAAGGTGGTTTAATAGGTTTAAAGCATGGTGGTGAATTTAGTGGTATGGTTCCTGGTGATGGACATGGTATGGAAGATAATGTTTATATGCCTATAATAGAAAAAGGACAGGGTAGTCAAGTAGGTACACTAGCTGTATCACCTTCAGAGTATGTAGTAGATAGTTATACTATGGCAGCACTTGGTAATGGTAATGCAGACGCAGGTGCAAAAGTAATGGATAATGTTGTTAAACGTGTACGTAAGAAAGCTTATGGTGATACTAAACAACCAAACGAAATAAGTGGGTTAAGTGCATTAGAACCCATGATAGAAAGGGTATAAAGAAATGGGATTTTTATCATCACTATTTCAAGGATCAACTCCTCAACCAATAGCAGGTCCAGCAATATCATCTGCAGGTATTCCAGAAGATTTAAAACCATATTATAAAGATATACTTGGTAAAGCTCAAGCACTTTATAATGATAGAACTGCTGAAGGATATAAACCTTATGTTGGTCCTACTATAGCAGACTTTACAGATGAACAACAAAAAGCATTTACAGGTATAGCTGGACTACAGGGATCACAAGCTCCTGTGTTTGATGAAGCTATGAACTTAACACGTAGTGCTGCAACTCCTATGACACAAGATCAGATGACAACTTATATGTCTCCTTATCAACAAGCAGTTACTGACATAGAAAAAAGAGAAGCTACTAAACAATATGAATCACAAGTACAACCAGCACTAGCTGCAAAAGCTGCAGCAACAGGAGGTTTTGGTGGTAGTAGACAAGCTATATTAGAAGGTATGGCTGCAGATACACAACAAAGATTACTTGGTGATATACAAGCTAAAGGATCACAATCAGCTTATCAAGATGCTGTAAGTAGATTTAGTGCAGATCGTCAAGCACAAGGACAAGCAGGTGCACAACTTGCTACTATGGTTCCTAATCAATTTAAAGCACAACTAGGTGAACTAGGTGCATTACAAACTGTTGGTGAACAAAAACAAGGACAATCACAAACTGCATTAGATGAAGCCTTTAGACAATATCAATTAGAAAGAAATGAACCTTATGATACTATGTCTAAATATCAATCTATTGTTACTGGTGCTCCTCTAGCTACAACATCTTTTGCACAACCTGCACCTCCTGCACCATCTACAGCACAAACATTGTTAGGTGGACTAGGTACATTAGTAGGAACTTATGGAGCCTTTGGTGGTAATCTAAATGTATTTGGTAATAAGAAAAAACATGGAGGTATGGTATATGCTCAAGAAGGTGGTGGCATAGCAGATACTATGGTGTATAGAGCAAATGGTAAGCAGATAAATTATCCTGGTATTAGACCAGATGGTACTTATCCTCCTGGTTATGGTTATCCTGCTGGTATGGTAAACGTACATCCTGATACTGGTTTTAGAGAAAAAGGTGTTCTAGGTGATATACGTGACTTACGAGAATCAACTCAACAAAGAGATGCAACTCCAGAAGATATATATAATTATAATTATGATAAGTTAGGTCTTCGTGATAGAGCGTATTTACAACAAAATATACTTAGACCTGATGTAGATTATAACGAAGCACTTGTTAATTATATGACTAATAAAATTCCAGGACAAAGACCTTATGAAGGTGAGCCCTTTGAAGGTAATAGAAATTCTATAATAGAATCAACAATGTCAGGTGATAATATGTTAACACCTGAAAATAAAAACATGAAACAAACACCAGAACAATATTTACAAAGACCAATAAAGGAAGAAATAGATTCAGCTAGTTTAAATACTTCTATTCCTCCTATGGATAATATGGCAGGTATTGAAAATGCTAGAGTACCAGTAAATGAAAGAAAAGAAGCACCTATTATTGATCCAGAAGGACAAGAAAATAACGAATTACAAAAAGATGGTATAGCATCTCTTATAAGTTCTCCTACAGGTAGTGATTTTAATCCACAGTCTAATCAATTAACTATAGATTTATTAAATCAAAAAATAGAGAAAGCTTCTAAAGATAAAAGAGATGCACAATATGGTGAAGATCAAAATAAAATACAAGCAGCAGAAGATAACTATCAAAAACTAATACAAGCAAGAACAGAGACTAATAAAGGATTAATAGATGAATCTAAAGAAGCACAAAATAGAGAGACTTGGTTAAACGTAGCTCAATTATTCTCAAGAATGGGTACAGCTACACCTAAACAAGGAGGTATCCTAGGTGTTATAGGTGCTGGTTTAGAAGCAGCAGATCAAACACTACCTCAATTTGCAGCAACTAATACTAAATATAGAAATGAACAAACAGCTATTAAAAAAGATATGGATAATAATAATATTAAAGCTGCTGAAGCAAAAATAAATAAACTTGAAAAAAGATCTGAAAAAGATCATAGAAAATATATAGAAGAAAGAGATGAATCACGATACAAAAAAGATGAATTACAAAAAAGACTTGATTCAGATAGAACTTATGAGTTAGCTGTTGCAACATTTAATCAAGATGCATTACTTGCTAATGTAGAAGATCCTTCTGTAACAGGACAGATAATAAAGAATTTTGATACAAGTATTTTAGGTGCTATTATTACTGAATCAGGTGGTATAACATATATAGAAGGTAAAGCTATTAGTGAAGCAGGTAATGCAGCAAGATTAAATTTATTAAAAAAATATATACAAGATGTAAAAAATCCTGAAGTAGATGAAGCTACAGCTATACAAAATGCTCAAGATGGTTTTAATAACATAAGAACTACAACTGCATTTTTTGATAACGATAAAGTAAGAACACCTAACTTTAATAATGTTGAAGCATTAAAAGCTTTAAAAGCAGATCCTTCTGTTGATAATATACAAGGTTATGCTACTGCAGCAGGTATTACTATAGAAGAAGCTAAGAAATTATTAAATTAATATGGGTACTATTGATTTTTCACAGTTTAAAACTCAAACTAATCTTGAAAATAAACCTTTAAAGAAAAAAGGAACTATTGATTTTTCACAGTTTAATAATATTTCTAATCAAACTGTTGTAGATCCTAATAAAAAGTTACGTTCTTCTGACTTATTAACTGATTCAGAATGGATTAACGCATCTAAACAATTATATAAAAATAGTACAGGTAAAGATTTTATAGGTACTGATGAAGAAGCTGCTAAATGGAACATTAATAATATGGCAGATTTTGAATATGATATTACAAAAACTATAGGTGTTGCAGCAGATTCTAAAAACTTTGATATAGATACTGCTAATGCTTGGGATACTACTCTTAATAAATATGATCAATTAGAAAATTGGACTGCAAGTGGTTTAGGTAGAGCTTTAAGATTTACTCTTACTGATCCTACTACTCTTCCTTCTGTGTTTTTAGGTTTTGGTGTAGGTGGTATTGCAAAACAATTTGGAGCTCAAGGTGTAAAAGCTGCATCTAAGTTTGCAGTTAAAGAAGCTATAAAACAAGCACGTCAAAAAGCTATAAAAGAAGCAGCTTCAAATAATATTACAGGTAAAGCTAGAAAAGAATTAGTAGAAGGTGCTGTTAAAAAAGCTACCTTTCAAGCTAAAAGAAATACAGCTTTATTTATAGGTGCAGAAACAGGTGCTTATGGTGGTGTAGATAATTATTATAGACAATTATTAGATTTACAATTAGATGAAACAGCAGATTTAAATAGAAGAGCTGGACAAAAAGATATAGACTTATTAGAACTAGGTTTAAGTACTGCAGGTATGGCAGCTTTTGGTGTTGGAGTAGGAACAGTTCTTCCTGCTGTTGCTAGAAAAATATTTAGAGGAAAATCAGTAAAAGCAGATGATCTTCCTGATAAAATTTATAGTGATCAAGATACATTAGATATAGCAAAACAACAATCAAAATTAGATGCACCTATATCTTCTACTACAAAAGCTGCAACACGTATTGCAACAGAAGCTTTAGAAAAAAATCCTGATGCTACTGTGTTGTCTTATGGTGCAGGTAAAGTAGATGAAGTTACAGGAACAATTAAAGAAGTAGATGAATTAAAACAATCAGGTGCAAAAGTAGATGCTTATGATTTAGAACCTAATATGGTTAATGCAGAAAGAACTGCATTTAGACCTGAATATAATCCTTATGCTTTAGATAGTAAGTATGATGTTGTTAATGCTTCTAATGTATTAGATAACTTAGGTAGTAAACAAAATGCTTATAATAAAACAAGAAGAATAGTAACACAAATAAGTAAGTCTGTAAAAAATGATGGTTCTGTTGTTATCAATCCTTCTAAAAAAAGTAGTATGAATAAAAATAAATTACAAAATATTCTTGAAGAAAAGTTTGAAAAAGTAGAATGGAATCCAGAAGAAGGATTTTTTAAAGCTTCTACTCCTATAGAAAAAATAGTTGTTGAAGTAGGTGAAGATGGTATACCTATTAAGAAACAAAATAAAACTTTACTTTTTATTAAAAAAAATTTTACATCTGATGCAGGAGCAGGAGAAACTATAGCTCAAGGTAGACGTTTACAAAAAAATATTGTAGGCAATGCTGATAAAAAAATAACTTTAAATTTAAAAAATTTAGAAAGAGCTGCTAAAAAAGAATATGGTGGTATAGAAAATGTACCTCCTAGACTTATGGCACAACTTAATGCAGGTGTTGAAGGAAGATTATGGGAAATAGATAACTTATTACCTAAAACAAAAAAAGCTGTGTTAGATATGAGACAATCTATAGATGATGTACAACAACAAATGATTGATAGTGGAGCAGTAATAAAAGGTAGTGATCTTCAATTTAAAATTAACAGAAGTCAAATGTCAGATTTTGGTGGTGGAGTACAAGGTCCTCCTGTAGAAGGAGAATCATTAAAGTTTTATATGAATACTTCTTATGATGTATTTGATAACCCTAATTATAAAGTAGATCCTAAAGCTTTAGCAGCAGGTAAACAATTTTTTATTGATAAACTTTCTACATCAACTGCTAAAGAAAATGAAGCATATAGAGCAGCTAAATTAAAACAAACTGAATTAGATATATTAAAGAAAAATAAAAAAGAAATAAATTTAAAAGATAATTTAACTGATGCAGAACAAAATGTAATAAATAAATATGAAAATCAAGATGGTATTATTGATGGACTGTTAAGACAACTAACAGAAAAACAAGGAGATGATTATACTTCTCAATTAGGTAATATATTAAATACAGGTTCTTATAAAAATACTATTGGTCGTAATGCTATAAAAGTTTTACAGAAAAAAGAAAACATTGATCCAGTTATAGCAGGATTACTAGGAGAAACAAAAGATGTAAGACAACGCTATGCTAATACATTATCTAAACTTAGTAAGATAGCAGCTAACTATGAATTTAATAAAGCTATTAGAGAAACAGCAGATGAGTTTAGTCAATTTGGTCCTAAGACTCCAGAACAAATGTTAAAAGCTGATGGTCTTCCTGTTGTTAGAAGAGGAGAAACAGCAGAGTATAATATAAAAGTAAACAGTCTAGCTTCAGATCCAGAGATAGAAGGATTAGATCAACCTTTACAAGACCTATGGACTACTAAAGAGTTTAAAGATATACTAGAACAAGGTACAGAAATATATGATCCACTTACAAGTGGTGTTTTAACACAAGTATATAATTCTTTTTTAATAGGTAAAGGAATAACACAGATAGCTAAGACTGCTTATAGTGTTGCATCTACGTTACGTAATTTATATGGTGCAGGTATTTCAGCACTAGGTAATGGTTATATAAACCCAATGCATTTAGTTGAAGCTACTCGTGCTTTTAGACAATTATTTTTACTACCACCAGAAGCAGCTCAAGCAAAAATAGAAAAAATGCAATTATTAGGTGTACTAGATAGTGATGTTAAAGTAGGAGCTATGTTAGGATTAGCTAAAGATATGGATTCTAATTTTTTTCTAAAAGGAATAAGTCAATATGTACCTAAAAAAGGTAGAGCTTTAAATAGAAAAATTTTAGATACCTATCAAGCTGCAGATAATTATTGGAAATGGTTTGCTTACTTAAACGAACAAGGAAGATATAAAAATGTTTTAAGAGATAAAGGTATAGATCCTAATAAAGTTGTAAGAACATTTAGAAGACAAGGTAAACTTGTAGAGGTTACAGCTCTTGATGAGTTTGCTGCAAAGATGGTTAGAGAAAATATGCACAACTATGGCGAAACTTCTCGTCTAGTTAAGTATGCTAGAAAAAGTCCTTTTACAGATTTTATTTCTTTTAGAACAGAAATGATTAGAACATCTAAAAATATATTAAAGAATGGTATTAAAGATTTAAAAGAAGGTACTGCACAAATGAGTAGAGGTGAACGTAATCCAGATGGTTCACTAAAAGGAATAGCACAATTTAAAGCAGGTGTTTTAAGAATGGGTGGTGCTTCTGCTGCAGTAACTGCAACTGCAGGATTATCTGCAGCAACAGTACAAGCATTTGGTTTAGATGAAATAATTAAAGGAACTCCTTTTACAAAACAAGAAGCTGTAGAATACTTTGATGCAGACTATAATAAAGGATCAGACTATATTTATTTAAGTTCAGATGATAATGGTAAAGGTAGAAGATTTAATCTAAGTTATATAGATCCTTGGGCTATGTTTAAGAATCCTGTACAAGCTGTGATACGTGCTTTTCAAACAGGAGATGATCCTGATATAGCTTTAGATAAAGCTACTAATGTAGTAATGAAAAACTTTGGAGATAGTATAGCACCTTCTATACTTACGCAAGCTTTATTTGATATAGCTAAAAATCAAGATGAATATGGTAGAGAAATTGCTAAAGGTCAAGGAGTTGTAAAAGATACTGCTAGTAGATTAATAAGATTATGGAAAGCTTTTGAACCAGGTACAGTTACTACTGCAAAAAGAATTTATGAATCAAGAACTAAAGGTGGATTTAAATCTTCTGGTATAAAATTAGATAAAATGGATGAGTTTTGGGGTGCGTTTGGAATAAGACCAGAAGAATATAATATTCCTCAAGCTTTTAACTTTAAAAATATTGAACCATCACAAGCAATTAAAAATTCAGATAAATATTATAAGAAAGCTTTTACAGATTATAGAGGAACAGAACCAGAAGTTTTTGTAGACTTGTATAAAGAAGCACAAGAAAAAAAATATAGAGGAGCACAAGAAATATGGAAAAATATACAAGCTGCTAGAGCTGCAGGTATGGATAATGGAGCTATTATAAAAGCAATTACTAAAGGAGGATATTTTAAAAAAAATCTTAGTAAACAATTTATATATGCTTTAGTAGAAGATGGTATATTTATACCTGATAAACCTGAAAATGCAACATTAAATAAATGGCAATCTTTTATTAAAAAAGAAAATAAAGGAGCAATACAAGGTTTACCTGAAGCAAGAAAAAGTTTATGGAATACATATAAACAATATCAAAGATTACCTTTAACAACTTATAAAGAAGAATCAAAAGGCACTATTGATTTTTCAAAGTTTACTAACTAGGAGAAGACAATGCAAGATATAATGTTATGGAATGCTATACTTACATTAGCTGTGGGTGCATTTCTATGGTGGATACGTGGTACTAATAGTGACATAGATAAGCTACGTGAAGATTTAAAAGAACATGCGTTGTCTGATGCTAAGACTAGAGAGTTTATGGCTACTAATTATTCTACACGTAAAGAAGTGTTTAATGAAATAAATAAACTACTAGCAAGATTTGATAAGTTAGAAGAAAAACTAGATAGATGGATGGAGAAACAATAGTATTATGTTTGTTATTATTTTGTGGGAGTATGTTAATGGCTGATATGTCAGGTGAGATACCTATTGATACACCAAAAAAATTAGAAGTATTTAAAGAGTTAAAAGCTAGAAGTTTATCTTCTGCAGCTATCGCAGGTATTATGGGTAATATAGATGTAGAGACAGGTGGTAGTTTTAACTATGAACAAAAACAAACTAAAGGTCCTGGTTATGGTTTATTTCAATTTGAAGGTGGTCATAAAAAAGCTTATAAAAATTATTTAAATAAAAATAAAAGACAGGATTCTGAAGGATCACAAATAGATTATGTACTAGATAATATAACTAAAGGAGAAGGTTATGATATAGGAGCAGGTAATAGAAAAGTATTACTTGAAACTTTTAAATCAAATTCTCCTGATAATGTTGCTTTAACTTTTTCTAAATTATTTGAAAGACCTAATCCTAAAAAAGCACATAATGATAGAAGAATAAAAAGTGCAATAGGTATCTATGATAATTTAATACAAAGAAAAACTGGTGGTATGGTTATGCGTAACTACTACGACTATGAACCAAGGAGTATCTAAATGCGTATAGGACAAGTAGCAGTATGGTTGCCAGTTGCATTAACTATTGTTGGTGCAAGTTATGGTATGATAAACTTTGTTAATAATCTTAGTGGTGTAACTACAACTACTGAAAGAGAACTAGCTATACTCCAAGAAAGAGTAAGCTCTATTGATAGTAAGTATACTATAGAGGTAAAAAATATTAATGATAAATATAATACTGCTAGAGAAGAACTTGTTGTAGAGATTACACAAGTAATAGAAAGAGTAGCATTGATGGAGGGTATTGTCAGAGCTTCAGAACAATCTTACTATACCCTTAAAGATACACTACAAGATCAGAAGCATGACATACAGGAGTTGAATAGATTACTTAATGGAGGGTACTAATGCCTACATGGAACAGAGGTCCTTTCTGGATAGCTTTATTTATATTTATAATTGTTATTGCATGGTCTTTTAAAAAAGCAGAAGCTATTAATGAATACCTTAATGACTCTGGCAATCATTGTAGTAGTGGGTCAGCAGAACCTTATATAGAACTACGACAAAGAAACTCAGATAATAACTATCCACATTCTTATAC
>Ga0209279_10001256_pt1 | contig 13894 bp, 15 predicted proteins | sample CoawatmetaG00DNA_3_FD_187508 | JGI IMG/M metagenome (GOLD analysis project Ga0209279, IMG submission 187508) | Marine microbial communities from the West Antarctic Peninsula - Coastal water metaG006-DNA (SPAdes) (version 2) | ecosystem: Environmental > Aquatic > Marine > Coastal ... | reverse complement strand
CATGCTGATTGAATAAATTTGATAATCATATTGCTAAAAATATCAATTTGAGATTCTTCTGAATTTTTTGCTATTAGCTGATCCTCTTGAATCAAAGAATTGATATTAGAAGATTTTATTTCTGGGTTGAATAGAATTTTATTTTCTACAATTACCTCTATTGGAGTTTGAGAAACAACTTTCCTAACTGTTGGAGCAATAGTTTTTGCTAACTTCTTAACCTCTTCTTCAAAGATTAAATTAACGCTAACTGGTTTGCTTAAAACCGGTCTAAGTTCCTTCTCTGAATAGAAAAAGCCTATCAAATACAGAGCAACAAAAGCATGTATTGAAAATGAAAAAAATGAGGCTATAAAATAATCGGATTTAATCTGCATAGCCTGTTGTTACTATTCCTATTTTTGATATACCAACGCTTTGAACAGCAGCCATTGCTTTAGCCACGCTATCAAAAATAACTCCCTTGTCACTTTGGAAAACAATTTCAATTTCTGGGTTGGCCTCAAAAATAACAGAAGACTTCCTTTTAAGCTCATCAAGACTTATTGGGAGAGTCTCCTCACCAACATTTAGGTAATAGTTTCCTGAGACATCTATAGATATGACTAAGGGCTCATTCTGAATAGACATCTTTGTAGTATCTGTTTTTGGAAGATTAACCTCAACTCCTTGGATTAATAAAGGAGAGAGAACCATAAATATTATTAGAAGAACTAGCATTACATCAATGTAGGGAACGACATTAATTTCTGCTTTAAGTTTCTTTTTTTTCGAAAGCCTATATATCATTTATTTTTAATTGACTGCTTATAAAAGATACTTGCAAGCTCTTCTGAGAAAATTACTGTTGACTGTGTTATTGACTCTGAATCAGATACGTATTTATTAAAAGCAATAACTGCGGGTATGGCTGCAAATAAACCCATTGCAGTTGCTACTAAAGCCTCTGATATCCCAGGTGCCACTGCGTTAATTGTTGCTTGTGTTGCATCGGATAATCCCTGAAAAGAGGTCATAATGCCCCATACAGTTCCTAGAAGGCCTATATATGGACTAACAGACCCTACATTAGCTAAGAAAGATAAGTGTTTATTCATCTCCTCTTCATCTGATGCAATTGCCACCCTCATGGACCTATTAAGACCTTCAAGATCCAACTCAGTAATTTCTTTATCTGAGCTAATTTGAGAAAACTCTTTAAAGGCGCTTTTGAAGACATTTAATGATCCATAAAAGGAGGTTTCTTGGTTAGAAATTTCTTTATATAAATCTGTTAAATTCTCTCCACTCCAAAACCTTTTCAAAAAACTAGAGTTTATATCTTTGATTTTTTTATAAAAGTTATATCTTTCAACTATAACTACCCAAGTAAGCAATGACGCTATTAGGAGAATTGACATGACCATCTTGACAACCATTCCAGCTTCTAAAAATAAGTTTATTACAGATATATCATTCATTTAGCTCACCTTTGTTAAAGATTAATAGTAAATCATTAGGAAAGATTTGTGGTTTTTTTGTAACAAGGTTAATAAGACATACCTCTATAACACCCCTACATAAAATCTTGCCATCTTCAGGATTGACCATTGATTGATAGAAAATCATCCTAGCTTTAGATTTTTTTTCAATTGCAGTTTTAATAACAAGACTATCCTCAAGTTTAGCAGGCAGAAGAAAATCCATCTCTGCTCGCTTTACTACAAATGCTAGGCTATTTTGAACTAAGTCTTTATGAAAAATTCCATTTTCTAATAAGAAATTAGATCTAGCCCTTTCAAAAAATTTTAAATAGTTGGCGTGATAAACAAAACCTTGAAAATCAGTATCTTCAATGTAGATATCTAAAAGGAAGTCTCTATGCTGTATATGTTTTCTCATGCAACTCTATATCTGCCTGAAATAACTCAAGAATTATTTGGATGAAATCAGGCCATAAAAGATCAACAGTAACTAGATTATTCTTAATTTTAGGATTTATACAACAAGCTAAAACTCTTACTTTTATAGGTCTATTATTAAATTTATAAACGAGTGCTGGCTTTAAATGATTCTGTTTAGATGAGGCAATAACCTGGTCCCACCAATCAGGTCTTGGCTCAGCACCACTTCCATAGGCCTTGCATTCAATGCACCAATTACCAAGCATTAGATCTGGAAGATCTTTTGTTCTTGTTTGCTCTAGTATTCTTTTTACCGGATTAGATAAGTTGAGGTCTTTAATAAATAGATTGGCTATTTGCCTTTCAAAGGCAGCGCCTTTTGCTCTTGAGTTAACAGACAAAGTTAATCCTCGGCCTCAAAATTATCTGGAAATTCTGCATTGGTATGTACTTCTTGGACATCATCGAGATCATCCATAAAATCCATAATTTTTAATACCTTTTCAGACATCTCTTGATCAATTGCAATTGATAACTCTGCTCTAAATGTTAAATCTGCACTGGTGTGTTCTACGCTCTTCACCTTTAGTGCCTCTAAAACATTATTAAGATCAGTGCTTCCGGTAATGATTTCAAAGTACTCGCCCTCGTCAACTAAGTCCTCAGCTCCTGACTCAAGAACTATCTCCATTAAATCGTCTTCTGAGTAATCTTTAGAGATATGAATAACGCCTATTTTATTAAAAAGATATGAAACAGATCCATCGGTTCCTAAATTACCACCATTTTTTGAAAATGCATGGCGAACATCTGATACTGTTCTATTTCTATTATCTGTCATTGTTTCAACTAAGATAGCCACTCCACCAGGACCATAACCCTCAAAAGTTATCTCTTCAAGCGAACCAGTTTCACCTGTACCTGAGCCCTTCTCAATTGCCCTCTTGATATTGTCCTTTGGCATATTAGCCGCATTTGCCTTGTCTAATGCCAATCTCAATCTTGGATTATCATCTGGATCAGGCCCGCCTTTTGAAGCAACTGTTATTTCTCTAATAACCTTTGTCCAAACCTTTCCTCTAGAAGCATCTTGTCTAGCTTTTCGATGCTTTATATTTGCCCATTTTGAATGACCTGCCATTTATTAATCTTCCTTGTGCGTGCTGACTATTTTAAGTTCTTCAAGTTGCGCATCATCAACCTTGCTTGGAGCATCAGTTAAAAGACATGTAGCACTCTGTGTTTTAGGAAAAGCTATGACATCCCTTATGTTAGAGGTATCTGTAACTAGCATAACAATTCTATCTAATCCAAATGCTATTCCTCCATGAGGAGGACATCCAGATGAAAGGGCTTTTAATAAAAAGCCAAATTTACTATCAGCCTCTTCTTTGGATATATTTAAAATCTTAAATATTGCTTCTTGCATTTCTGCATCAAATACTCTTAAAGAGCCTCCACCAATTTCATAACCGTTTAGAACTATGTCATACGCGTGAGCAATAGCTGTCTGTGGTGATGCTTCTAGTTCGTTAGATGAGCATTTTGGAAGTGTAAAGGGATGATGAAGTGAAGTAAGGTTTCCTTCCCCATTCTTTTCAAACATTGGGAAATCTACTACCCAGCAAGGCGCCCATTTTGAAGTAAACATATCTAAATCTTCGCCAATTTTTTTAATAAGGCTGCTCATACTTAAATTAACAACTGATTTCTTACCTGCACCAAAAAATAATAGATCGTCATTTTTGAGATCTAACTCAGAAATCAATGAGGCAATAGTTTCTGGTTTTAGGAATTTTAGGATTGGTGATTGAAGACCGTTCTCTATATCACTAACATCGTTGACTTTTATATAAGCCAAGCCTTTAGCTCCAAGCTTAGAAACAAAATTGGTATATTCATCTATTTGACCTCTAGATAAAGAGTTGCCACCAGGAATTTTTAGAGCAACTACTCTTGAATTATCATTTTTTGCAGGCTCTGCAAAAACTTTAAATTCTTCATCTTTCACTAAATCAGATATTTCTACTAATTTGAGGGGTATTCTAAGATCAGGTTTGTCGCAACCGTAATCTCTCATTGAGTCGTGCCAGTCAAGAATAGGAAATTTATCTAGCTTATCTCCACAAAACTTCTCAATTAACAGTGAAATCATATCTTCGCCAACTTCCATGATGTAGTTTTGGTCTATAAAAGATGCCTCTATATCAATTTGGGTGAACTCTGGCTGACGATCAGCTCTTAAATCTTCATCTCTAAAACAACGAGCAATTTGATAATATTTATCTAAGCCGCCCATCATAAGTAATTGCTTGAATAGTTGAGGTGATTGAGGCAATGCAAAAAATTTGCCAGATTGAACTCTACTAGGGAGAACGAAATCTCTCGCTCCTTCTGGAGTTGCTTTTGTAAGAATAGGTGTTTCTATTTCATGGAATTCTTTTTCATCTAAATAGTTTCTAACTGCTGAGGTAATTTTTGATCTGGTTACTATCCTTTGATTCATTTCAGGCCTTCTAAGATCAAGAAATCTATTTTTCAGACGCACATCTTCATTTACATCCTGATAATCGTCTAAAGGAAATACCGGAGTTACGGCTTTGCTTAAAATCTTTATATTTTGAGCCTCAAGCTCAATATCACCTGTAGTCATATTTTTATTAGCTGTGCCTTCAAGTCTAGCTCTTACAATTCCTGATATTTCTACAACAAACTCATTTCTTAGAGTCTCTGCAATGGCAAATGATTCTGCATTATCTGGATTAATAACTGCCTGACATAGGCCTTTAATATCTCTCACATCTAAAAATATAACCCCTCCATGGTCCCTTCTTTTATGAATCCACCCACATATAGTTACCTCTTGATCAAGATTAGTAGTTGTAATTGCTCCGCAATAGTGAGATCTCATAGTGTTTCCTTGTTTATTTAGTAATCTTATCTTGTTTAGGCTGCTTCTTGGAGTCAGAACTTGAATTTGTTGAAGATTTTTTATTTGAAGATGTGTCGTCAGAAGCTATATTTTTCTTTGTACCTGTTTTAAAATCTGTTTCATACCATCCGCCGCCTTTCAACCTAAAAGAAGGAGCTGAAACCATTTTCTTAAGAGTTTCTTTACCACATTCAACACATAGAGTTTTAGGTTCATCACTGAACTTCTGAATTACTTCTATCTGATGTCCACAATCTGAACATTTATAATCATAAATCGGCATAAGTCTTCAAAAAAAGATAAAATTATAAACCATAAGGATTTATTCATATAACTAAATTATAAAATGTTGCTATCAAAATTATTATTACCGACTTTAAAAGATGCTCCGCAGGAAGCTGAAGTAATTAGTCACAAGCTAATGCTTAGAGCGGGGATGATAAGAAAAGTTGCTTCAGGCATCTATACATGGCTCCCACTTGGCTTAAAAGTCCTAAGAAAAATAGAAAATATTGTTCGTGAAGAGATGGATGCTTCAGGAGCTCAAGAAGTTTTAATGCCTATGGTTCAGCCCAAAGAGCTTTGGGAAGAAACTAATCGATGGGAGAAGATGGGTCCAGAGCTTCTTAGAATTCAAGATAGACATCAAAGAGATTTTTGTCTTGGCCCAACCCATGAAGAAGTTATAACAGATTTAATTCGTACAAATGTAAGAAGCTATAAGGAGCTTCCATTAAACATATATCAAATACAAACAAAGTTTAGAGATGAGATTAGGCCAAGGTATGGGGTAATGAGGGGGAGAGAATTCCTAATGAAAGATGCTTACAGCTTTAATGCTGATGAGGCCTGTCTTCAAGATACCTATTTAACAATGAGAAATACTTATAAAAAAATTCTTGAGAGGTTAGATCTTGATTATAAAATTGTTGCAGCTGATTCTGGGGCGATAGGCGGAGATGCTTCAGAAGAGTTTCATGTTTTAGCTGAAAATGGAGAAGATACTATTGCAATAAGTGACTCATCTGAATTTGCTATTAATACTGAAGTGCTTTTAAAAGAAGGTGAGGATATATCCTCTCTTGAAGGCAAGCCATCACCAGACGGAAATGGAACTATACAAATTAAAAAAGGTATCGAGGTTGGTCATATTTTTCAACTTGGCAAAGTCTATGCAGAAAGTATGAAAGCAAATGTTCTAAATAAAGAAGGTAGAGCTTCAACACTTCACATGGGTTGCTATGGGATTGGTGTTTCAAGACTAGTTGCTGCAGCCATTGAACAGAATAATGATGAAAAAGGTATTGTGTGGCCTCATAGTATTGCTCCATATGATATTAATATAGTGGCAATTGGATATGATAAAAATGAGCAGATTGCTGAAGCTTCTCATGAACTATATGAGCAGCTAATAAGCATGGGTTATGAAGTTCTACTAGATGATAGGAAAGATGGCTACGGAACTAAAATGAAAGATTCTGAGCTAATTGGAATTCCTTTAAATATAATTATTGGTAAGCAATTTATAGAAAATAAAGAGATCGAATTAAAATCTAGAAACGGTGAGAGTTCTGTAAATCCAATTTCTGATATTGAAACTGTTTTAGATTTCTTTAAAGATAAATAACTACTATTTATTATTAGTAAGAGTTGACGTCTTTTTTTTCTTTGCTCTTAAAGAATTTCTGTATGAAGAAAGATAAGACTATAGAAATTAAACCCCATGTGACAAGTGCATATGCCCACCCCTCTATGATAATAAAATCAAAGTTAACTTGAAGTTTATATATCAATCCAACACATAAGCTTGCTATACCTAATGGAAGAAATAAAACTAGTGATCCAATAAATATTTCAAAGATAATTAGTCCAACTCCAGCAATTAACCAAATATCAGGATTTTCTAAAAAAGTAATATCCATTAATCTTTTTTAGTATCTTTAAAGCTATCTAGAATAACTTCTAAGCTACCTAAAGCCTTAGTTACATCTGTTGGTATGACTAGTGTTTTAGATTGTCCTGATGAGGCTATAGCAGTCAAGCCATCTACCTGTCTTTTCATAATCTCAAAATTCACAGCCGCCTGACCGTCATCTTTAATAGCCTTGCCTACCACTCTTGTTTGCTCAGCATCTGCTTCAGCTTTAATTTTAATAGCATAAGCATCGGCATCAGCAGTAATTTTAACCGCATCAGCAATTTTTTCAGCTTCATATAATCGAGCATCTGCATTCAATTCTATACTTCTCTTTTGACCTTCTGCAGTTGCGATAGTTGCCCTTCTTTCTCTTTCTGCGTTTAACTGCTGTCTTTGTGAATCTTTTGTTTGCTCGTCAACCAAGACATCCAGGATTTCTGTTCGTGTAACCTCAACGCCCCAAATTTCGGCGGCCTTACTCAATCTATCTCTAATTTCATTATTCATTGATTCTCTTGAGCTCTGCAAATCATCTAACTCTAATTTACCAGCCGCAGACCTTATTACTGATATAGCAGTATTTTCTACAGCTGAATCAATATTTTTAATTCTGTAAACAGACTTAGATGCATCTAATACTCTAAAAAATACAGTGGATACCAATCCAACCTCTACGTTATCTTTAGTTATTACAGATATCTGAAACTTAGGAAGTTGTCTTTCCAGAATATCTGTTTTATGCGCTACACGGTCAACAAATGGGATGATTATAGATAGTCCTGATTCAAGAGTTCTGGTGTACTTACCAAATCTTTCAATCACGTATACTTTTGATTGAGGCACAACTTTTATAGCAAGATAAAGAGTAGTTATGATAAGAAGAGTGGCAAAAGACAGAAAAATATTGAAAAGCATAGTTTAAAAATTTATTTATTTAGTCCCTTATATTACAACTTTTGTTTCTATATGTAAAGTTTACTTTACATATGCTAAAGTTCTTGTTTTGCTATTTCTGGTTTATGAGCTTGTAACTGATCAAACTTTCTTAATTACCAGCTGTTACCCAAATAGGTGAGGACCATGCTCTTTCTTGAATTGTCGCTGGTATGTCTGATCTAGGTTGAACACCCTCTCGAACAGAATCCCATGTTGACCATCGGCATACTGGATTTTCAAGAACTCTTGTATAGTAAAAAGCTTCTTGATCTTCTTTAAAATCAGGGTCTTTCCAGAAAGCTTTTAATTCCATAGCCCCTTCATCAGAACTGATCGAACAACTACTAAGATCAACACGAGCTCCGTTATCAGGACATCGATATGTCTCTGGATCAACACTCAATTCATCAGAACATGAGACATCAAAAACTTTTTCTCGATGTTCTCCTCCTTCCAACCAACCTTTTATAATTTGTGTTCTTTGGAGAGGAGCTCCAAAAGGGTCTCGAATTGCCCAAACAAGAAAAGTTGGTTCATTATTGCCTTCTTGACTGAGTGTTCCGCCCATAGATGTTCCCATCGCATATAAATCTTTAATAAGACTTTCATCTTCTAACTTTAAATTTTCTAGATCATAGCCTGCAAAAAAACGAACTTTAATTCTTGGACCGCTTGTAGCAAATGTTTCTTTGCGACGAAAAGCGTCATAAATTGATTCTCTGGTATTTTCTTGAGCCCATACACCGGCCACACCAGAAGCTGACCATTGTATAAGTCGATCACTCAAAGCAAGATAACTTTTTCCATCAACATTATCGAGAGACTCTGGTCTAATGACTTTTGCAATAGTTCCATAAAACCGACTAAATGGAATAGAGCCTCGTAACTCAGCAGTACCATCTAAGAGTCCAATTTTAGAAAAATATACTTCTTCGTTATCAGAACCCCCACCGACATGAGTGTCGCTTGCTCCTATAAGACCAAATTTATAAGGATTGGTAATGCCCTTTTCAGCAAGTGCTAAGCCTCGTAAATATGCATCTCTTATATAACTTCCTTTGGGTTGATCTATAGGTGAGTCTATAGATTCACCTAATTCAAAACTTGCCCATTCATCATTTTTTGATAGTAAAGGATGTGTTTCTGAGGTTCCTTTGACCTGGGTTATTTCAGTTAGTGGTTCGTTGAGAGCTCGCTTTTGGGCAAAGTCTTGATCAATTTCAACTCCGTTAAAATCATCTAACATAAACGAAAGACCGCCTGAGAGGTTTGAATTATGAGGGATCGCTAAACTTTCAACTCCTGTGGCTCTGAGATCATCCATCCAATCCCATAATTTTTCTGGATCTGAGCTGTCAAGTCTTGAAAAAATCCGTGTAGGCAAATTCTGAGTATCACGAAAAATTACATTGCGATGAAGAGTATCTAAGATAGGTGAGGCGCTTCCTTGCGAATATTCATAGCCTGCAAAAGTAGTAAAGGTTCCAGGAACATATGCATTATCTGCAGCCTTAATAGTTTCTTGCCAAACACTGCTTCCAATTTTAAGCACTTCAGATTGTTCTATAGTGCCTTCTTCTAAACTTTCACGAACAGATATTGCAAAAGGTCTAAAGAGATTTGCCCTTTTAAAAATTGAAAGAAGCCCACCATTTACTGACTCATTAAGATTGTGGAAGGGTTCTGAAAGTTTATATTTAGAAAAATTAGAACTTGTATCAGCGGCCTCTTTTAGCAAGCCCATAAACATTGCATGATCAGTAACGGCATAAAAATCTAGTGGTCGACTAAGTTGTATTTGATACCCAGTAGGATGGAGAATTGCCTGCCCTTGTGCATAACGGTATGCATGAGCTGGAGTACTTATTGTTCCAAAACTATAAGCATCAAAAGAGTTTTGTGTATGGACATGTAAATCACCGAAATATGCATTCTTATCTGGATTTGGTGCAGGTCTTAATTTAATCTCATTATCTATTAGTTGATTGGCTTGTTTTAGTGAGTTCGAATTATCTATTTGAGTAACTGAATCAGAACATGATGTGATTATAAAAACTAATATAAAAATAATGTTTAATTTTTTCATAAGCTCACATATGACATATGCTTGATACTAGATATCACTTATTTGGAATAAGTTCATTAAAACGATATTTCTCTTTCCATGGTGTTAAGTCTAAATCATTGCCATGTGCGTTAGGGTCAAAGTCTTCATCAAAGAATGATTTATAGTCTGCATAGTTGCTTCTTAATGCCCCTTTCTTTGAAAAGAAGAATTTGAACATGCTTTTAATTGTACTCAGTTTCCAAAATTGCTTATCCTGTCTTAACATCTTGATAGTAACTCGTGTGTTCGCATGAATCATATCCATCAATGCCAGTTTCATGACAATCCTCATGATTCTATTTGAGCCATTGACTGCTTTATAAACATCGTATGTTACTGATTTGTGCTCTACTTCTTCTAAACTATGCCACATCCACATATCTACTACTGGATTGTCTGACTTAATAAGGTTGCCTTTTAGCATGCTTGCACCCATTGATGCTGTGATGTGCTCCATTGCAGTTGTGATTGCTAGTCGTATTTTGTTGTCTACTTTAGGTGAATAAGATTTTTCAAGTTTTTTTACAAATATACTTTCTAACTGTTCTACATCATAGCCTTTGAGCTCGCATAACAGTTTGTTGTATTTGATGTGTTCTCTCGTATGTGTCGCCTCTTGTATGCAGAACATACGAATCTCTTCGGACATCTCTGTGTTCACTTCGTCTTTAAATGCACGAACACTATTCATAAAAAACTTCTCGCCTTTTGGAAAACTGATACTTAAAGCATTAAAAAATGCTGTTAAGAATGCATCATCGTTTGCCCAATTTGAAGATAGATGTTTCTTCAGCTCAAATGAAGGATTTCTTTTTATCATTGTCATATTAATTTATTAGGTCCAGGTTAAATGCTGACATGATTTAATATATATATTTACTGATAATATTAATATAGAAAAAATGCACAAGACCTGTGCTTCTTAAATTAATAGAAAGATTACAGCTTTTCTATAATCGTTGCATTTGCTGTTCCACCACCTTCGCATATAGCTTGAAGAGCATATTTACCATTTCTTCTCTCTAACTCGTGAAGCATAGTTGTCATTAATTTAGTTCCTGTTGAACCTAACGGATGGCCTAGAGCAATAGCTCCACCATTAACATTCAGTTTCGATTTATCAGCTCCAAGCTCAACAGCCCATGCTAAAGGAACGGGTGCAAAGGCCTCATTGACCTCATAAATATCCATATCATCGATGCTAAGACCAGCTTTTTTAAGCGCGAGTTTGGAGGCAGGTATTGGACCAGTAAGCATAAAGACAGGATCATCTCCGACCACTGTAATTGTTTTTATTTTAGCCCTTGGGTCTGCTTGAATTTTCTTAAGACCTGCATCGTTGCAAACCATAATAGCCGAAGCTCCATCAGTAATTTGACTTGCATTGCCCGCCGTAATTACACCACCCTCAATAACTGTTTTTAGACCTGAAAGAGCCTCAACAGAAGCATTAAAACGAATCCCCTCGTCAGCAACAATCATGGAATCATTTCCGTTATCATTTCTTCCCTGCAGAGGTAATATTTCTTTATTGAAGAATCCAGCATTTGCAGCTGCAGCAGCTTTTAAGTGACTTTCAAACGCAAATTGGTCTAGGTCCTCTCTTGATAAATTCCATTTATTTGCTACGAGCTCAGCTCCAGTAAACTGTGAGAAGAAAACTCCTGGGTATCTTTTCTCAATTCCCTCAGCATTAAATGGAAAACCATGACCTGCATTCATTCCATCTGTAACACTTGCTCCTATTGGAACTATTGACATTACTTCAACTCCACCCGCTATTACAATATCCTGAGTTCCAGACATTACTGCTTGAGTTGCAAAATGAAGAGCTTGCTGAGAAGAACCACACTGTCTATCAATCGTTGTTCCTGGAACTGATTCAGGAAGGCTCGAAGCAAGAACTGCATTCCTCGCTACATTTCCTGATTGAGCACCCACTTGATCTACACAACCGAAAATAACATCATCAATATCTTTTGGATCAACTCCAGTAATTTGTACTAGCTCGTTTAAGACTGCCGCACCCATATCTGCAGGATGCCATTTACTCAAAGAACCATTTTTCTTGCCGCCAGGTGTTCTGGTAGCAGCTACAATATATGCATTTTCAGCCATAAAAAAATCCCTATTAAATTACTCTAATAGGGATTGTATCAACAAACCTTTTATTTTGTAGGATTAGCTCTACTAACTATATATTCGTCCTTAATTTGTGATAATAGATCTTCACGGATTTTTGCATTTTCTTTCAAGAATGCTCCTGCTTTCAGTTTTCCTTGACCAATAGTTTCGCCATTTAATTTATAAAAAGCTCCAGATTTTTCTATAATTCCAAGCTTACTGCCGTAATCAAGAATTTCACCCTCTGAGTTAATTCCTTGGCCATACATGATTTGGAATTCTGCTTGTTTAAATGGAGGAGAGACTTTATTTTTCACAACTTTAACTCTTGTCTCATTACCCATTATCTCATCGCCCTCTTTAACAGCTCCAATTCTTCTTATATCTAATCTAACTGATGAATAGAATTTAAGTGCGTTACCACCTGTAGTTGTTTCAGGACTTCCGAACATTACACCAATCTTCATTCTAATTTGATTAATAAAGATTACTGTTGACCCAGATCTCTGTATATTTCCTGTAATTTTTCTTAAGGCCTGAGACATTAATCTAGCCTGAAGGCCAACGTGATGGTCGCCCATCTCACCCTCTATTTCAGCCCTTGGGACAAGAGCGGCCACAGAGTCAATGACAACTAGATCGACACTATTAGATTTTACTAGCATATCAGCAACTTCAAGAGCCTGTTCTCCAGTATCTGGCTGTGATAATAAAAGCTCATCCACATTAACACCTAATTTTTCTGCATATTGAGGATCTAACGCATGTTCTGCATCTATAAATGCACAAGTTCCACCATCTTTTTGACATTCAGCAATAATTTGCAATGTTAAAGTAGTTTTACCTGACGACTCAGGTCCATATATTTCTGTAACTCTACCTTTAGGAATTCCGCCTATACCTAGAGCGATATCAAGACCAACAGAGCCTGTTGATATTGATGGAATATCTATGATTTCTTTGTCGCCCATTCTCATTACGGTACCTTTACCGAAATGACTATCTATATCTGCGAGTGTATCTTTTAACGATTTTGTATTTGTATCTTTTGATTTAGCCATTGTAATCTCCTTACTGTATGTTTATACAGTATAATACTTTATTGAAAATATTCAACATCAAAGTATATTTTTATATATTTTTTATTTTATTTATCTTAAAGTCACACATTAAGTTTACTTTACTATTAATATTTTATAATGACGTTCGTAGTTACAGAATCATGTATCAAGTGTAAATACACAGATTGTGTAGAAGTATGTCCTGTTGATTGTTTTTACGAAGGTCCAGATTTTCTAGTTATCCATCCTGATGAATGCATAGATTGCGCTTTGTGTGAGCCAGAGTGTCCTATTGATGCAATCTTCTCAGAAGATGAACTGCCTTCAGATCAGATAGATTTCATTGAAATTAATGCAAAACTCTCTGAGGTATATGAAAATATTACCGAGGCAAGGTCGCCTCTTCCTGAGGCAGAGAAATATAAAGATATAAAAAATAAAAGAGAATTAATAGAACTTTAAATTAGCTACCTTTAAAGGCGCTCCACCCTTTCTAATTTGAAACTTTAGCGTTGGTCGATTAATTTCTGAAGAGCCGATAGTTCCAATTTGCTGTCCGGCAATAACTTTTTGACCCTTTGCGACAAATAATTTATCACAGTGAGCATATAGACTTAAATAGCCCTTTCCATGATCTATCATAATAAAATTTCCATAACCAGGGAGTGATGATCCAGAGATTACAACCGTCCCTCCTAGTGATGTGAACACTGGATCGCCGATCTTGCCATTGAATATTAACCAATAACTTCCCTCATATTTTTTATCAATGGATTTGAGAGTTGGTAGTTTCCAGCTAGGTAAAATTATTTGCTTATCTAGCCTTACTTTATCTAAGTTTCTGAGATCTAGATTTTGTCCAGGATAAATTGTGTAAGGTTTTATTAAGTTATTTTTTTTAGCAATTCTCAATGGATCGTTATTGGACTTAAT
>Ga0209279_10001255_pt1 | contig 13895 bp, 9 predicted proteins | sample CoawatmetaG00DNA_3_FD_187508 | JGI IMG/M metagenome (GOLD analysis project Ga0209279, IMG submission 187508) | Marine microbial communities from the West Antarctic Peninsula - Coastal water metaG006-DNA (SPAdes) (version 2) | ecosystem: Environmental > Aquatic > Marine > Coastal ... | reverse complement strand
CGGCAGTTAGCTCTGAAAAGAAGACCTCTCCTGAACTTTCAGTCAATAAATCTTTGGTTGCTCTTTCTGTTATTGGATTCGTTTTTGTACTAATTTCGCCTATTACTTGTCCTTCTTGGAATTGTTCATTATCGTTAATAAATAATATTGTTCCTTGCGTGAATTCTATCCTTTTTTCATTAGATTGAGAGTCATATAGCGAGAGTTTATAACTTGCTTCTAATACGGTCGCTTCTTGACCATGTCTAGTTCTAATTAATCTTGATCTTAAATTTTTAGGAATTTTTATGATTCCATTGAAAGGAGCTTTAATTTGTTCTGCTAGTTCTCCAGTGAATACTCCTCCAGTATGGAATGTTCGCATTGTTAATTGCGTGCCTGGTTCTCCTATTGACTGTGCAGCAATTATACCAACAGCTTCTCCTAGGTCTACTAAAGAGCCATGAGCAAGGTTCCATCCGTAGCAAAATTGACAAACTGATCTTGCTGAATCACATGTAAGTGGGGATCTAACACTCACAGATTTTATTCCAGCATCTACTATAAGTTTACTAGTTTCATGGTCTAAATCTTGATTTACATGAGCTATAACACCACCATCATGTGGGTAATATAAAGTTTCAAATAACACTCTGCCAACTAAGCGATTTCCTATGGGAATTAGTATTTGATTATTAGCAATCATATCCTTGATGATGATGTTCCTTTGAGTTCCACAATCAATCTCTCGAATAATTATGTCTTGAGCAACGTCAACTAATCTTCTTGTTAAATAACCTGAATCAGCCGTTCTGAGAGCTGTGTCAACTAATCCTTTTCTTGCACCATAAGAAGAAATTATGTACTCAGTAACAGTTAATCCTTCTCTAAAATTACTTTTAATTGGCAGATCGATGATTTGTCCTTGTGGATCCGCCATCAGGCCTCTCATCCCCACGAGTTGTCTTACTTGTGATATATTCCCCCTAGCACCAGAGAATGCCATGATGTATATAGGATTTAATGGATCTGTTTCTCTAAAGTATCTAATAACTTCGGTTTTTAATTCTTCACTGGCATTATTCCAAGTATCTATGACCCTTTGAAATCTTTCAATAGCTGTGATTTCTCCTCTCTCGTATTGTTCTTCCGTTAATTGTATTGCCTCGTTTGTTCTATTTAGCAAGTTTCGTTTAGTAGGTGGGACTCTTAGGTCTTCTACACTCAACGAGATACCTGCCCTTGTTGCATAATGAAAACCTAATTCTTTCAATCTATCTGCCATATAAGAAGCTCTTCCCGTGCCGTAGTTACTAAAAGCCCAGGCCATTAGACGTTTTAATTCTTTTTTATCTATTACTTTATTTGTGAATCTAGGTGTAGGTGGTACAAATAAATATTTTTCCTTCATGTTATATTCTTTTGTTATGCAGTTTTTCCATTATTTTGTTATGACTAATGAGTCTAGTAACACTTTATTGAGCAGAATTCGTCCAGGAGTTGTTAATAAATACTGAACAATGATCTCTCCATTTTCATTTTTTCTTATTATCCGATCATCAAAGATATGTAATTCTGTACCATCATTTTGTTTTTCAATGTTTACCAAACTATTTTCATTATCAACAACCCCATTAAATCTAACCCAAACGTAAGAGTGTAGTGGAATTTTGTTCGAATCATATGCTAACAGTGCGTCTTCTAAATTAGAAAAATAATAAGCTTGCTTATTCTGTTGGGTAGGGTTCTCTGCAGTTAAATAATAGCAGCCAAGGACCATATCTTGACTCGGCATTATTATTGGTTCCCCAGTTGCCGGTGACAAGAAGTTATAGGGTGCTAGCATTAGAAGTCTTGCTTCAGCTTGAGCTTCTAATGATAGTGGAATGTGAACAGCCATCTGATCTCCATCAAAATCTGCATTAAATGCTGGACAAACAAGGGGATGTAATTTGATAGCTCTACCTTCTACTAATATTGGTTCAAAAGCCTGTATTCCTAGTCGATGTAAAGTAGGTGCTCTATTTAGTAGAACAGGGTGTCCCTGTATCACATCTTCTAGAACGTTCCAGACAATTGGCTCATTTTTCTGAATTAATTTCTTAGCTGCTTTAATATTATTGACTAAACCTTGATGAATTAATCTGTGTATTACGAAAGGTTGGAACAATTCTAGTGCCATTTCTCTCGGTAATCCACATTGATTCAATTGTAACTGTGGTCCTACAACGATTACAGAACGTCCTGAATAATCAACACGTTTACCTAATAGATTTTGTCTAAATCGACCTTGTTTTCCTTCAATAATATCTGAGAGTGATTTTAAAGGTCTATTATTTGCCCCAACTACAACTTTTCCTCTTTTACCATTGTCAATCAGAGCATCAACAGATTCTTGTAGCATTCGTTTTTCGTTACGAATAATAATTTCAGGTGCCAAGATTTCTTGTAATCGTATCAAACGATTATTTCGATTAAGAACTCTTCTGTAGAGATCGTTTAGATCAGATGTCGCAAATCTTCCACCATCTAGTTGTACCATTGGTCTTAAATCTGGTGGAATAACAGGTAATATTGTCAGTATCATCCAAGAAGGGTCAGACCTAGTGGCTATGAAGTTATCTATTATTCTCAGTCTCTTTATTGCTTTGTCTTTTTTTGTCCCTTTTGACAGTAGCACTTCTTCTCTCAGGCTCTCTGCTTCAACTTCTAAATCAATATCTTTTAATAATTTTTGTATGGCTTCAGCTCCTATTCCAACTTCAACTCCATATATTTCTGATTGTTCTTGATACAATTGATCTTCTATATCTATCCATTCATCTTCGCTGAGCAGTTGTTTATATTTTAAACTTGCGCAATTTCCTGGTCTTGTGACTACATATGAATTGAAATATACTATTTGTTCGACATCTTTCAGTGGTATATCTAATAAGATTGCTATGTAACTTGGTAAGCTTTTGAGATACCATACATGTGTTACTGGTGCGGCTAATTGTATGTACCCCATTCTATGTCTTCTAACTTTTGATTCAACAACCTCTACTCCACATCTTTCACATACTATTCCCTTATATCTGACTCTCTTATATTTTCCACAATGACATTCCCAGTCTTTGACAGGACCAAAAATCCGTTCGCAAAAGAGTCCATCCATTTCTGGTTTTAAGGTTCTATAATTAATTGTTTCTGGTTTTGTAACTTCTCCAACTATTTGTCCGTTAGGTAAAGCCCTCTCCCCCCATTTTTTTATTCTCTGCGGAGAAGCTAAGTTAATTTTTACATAATCGAAATATTGTTCTATCTTTGGCATTTTACTATTAGACTGTTTATTTTCTGTATTCTTTCTTACGTCAAATTAAAGATGTTTCTATATCTTCCCTAGTAATAGATTCGTATGTAGGTCTTGAATGAAATTTCTTATTATTGGCACTAGACATAAGATCAACTTCTATACCTCTCGTTTGTCCATCCGGTAAAGTTTCTATCTTATATGCACCTATATCTAAACCTAATGACTGTAACTCGCGCATTAGAACTTTGAATGATTCTGGTGTCCCTGGTCTCGGAATCGGTTTTCCTTTAACGATTGCATTTAGAGTTTCATTCCTTCCTTGCATATCATCAGATTTAACAGTTAGTAATTCTTGTAGAGTATAAGATGCACCAAAAGCTTCTAGTGCCCATACTTCCATTTCTCCTAATCTCTGTCCACCATGTTGTGCTTTACCACCTAACGGTTGTTGAGTTACTAAAGAATATGGTCCCGTAGATCTCGCATGTATCTTATCGTCAACTAAATGGACTAGTTTTAACATATATGAGATTCCGACCATAACTGGATTATCAAACGGTTCTCCGGTTCTACCATCAAATAAACGCATTTTTCCTGGATGTTGAAGATCAAATATCCAATCTTTTCCAGTACTATTACGAGCATTCATCAACTTATCATTAATTAATACACGAGAAGCCTCTGCTCCATGCATTTCATCAAAAGGTACTATTTTGAACCTCTTATTCAGGTGTTCTGCTGCTAATCCTAAAAGTGATTCGAAAATTTGTCCAACATTCATTCTTGATGGAACGCCTAGTGGATTTAATACTAAATCTACAGGAGTACCATCAGGTAGATATGGCATATCTTGTCTTGGTAAAATTCTTGAAATAATTCCTTTGTTACCATGCCGTCCCGCCATTTTGTCTCCTACTTGTATCTTTCTTGTTTGTGCTACATACACTCGAATAACAATATTAGCCCCAGTAGGTAATTCGTCACCTTTTTCTCTTGTAAATATTCTTACATCTAAAATTCTTCCTCTTCCTCCATTAGGGACTCTAAGTGATGTGTCTCTAACATCTTTAGCTTTTTCTCCAAAAATGGCCCTAAGTAATTTTCCTTCCGGAGGTTGATCTGATTCACCTTTAGGTGTGACCTTACCGACTAAAATATCTCCGGATTCTACCCATGAACCAATAACAATTATTCCATTATCATCTAGTTTTCGCAGTGAGTATTCTCCAACGTTTGGCAATTCTCTGGTGATTTCTTCAGAACCAAGTTTAGTTTGTCTTGCTTCTATTTCGTATTTTTCTATGTGAACTGAAGTGTATACATCATTGTAAACAAGGCGCTCACTTATAAGAAATGCATCTTCATAGTTATATCCTTCCCATGGAACGTAAGCTACTAATATGTTCTGACCAAGTGCTAATTCTCCTCCTTCAGTAGCTGCACCGTCAGCTATTACTTGTCCTGTTACTACTTCTTCTCCAAGCCAGACTGATGGTCTCTGGTTAATACAAGTGTCTTGGTTAGATCTTTGGTACTTTTGTAAATTATATGAAATTTCTTTCTTTTGATTGTTTGTCACGCAGATTTTATCAGCAGAAATATAAGTAATAATTCCATCTTCTAAACTAACGACAACCATTCCTGAATCACGAGCTGCTTGTGCCTCTAATCCAGTTCCTATAAGTGGACTCTCTGGATATAGTAGTGGAACAGCTTGTCTTTGCATATTTGATCCCATTAGTGCTCTATTAGCATCATCATGTTCTAAGAATGGTATTAGTGAAGTTGCTATGGATATGACTTGTATCGGTGAAACTGCCACATAGTCCACTAAATCTCTTCTTGTTGTAGTAAATTCTTGTCGGTATCTAACTGGTACAATCTCATCCTTAATTTTCTTTTCCTCATCTATAGGAGTATCTCCTGGTGCAATCCGAAATTCATCTTCTTGGTCTGCGGCCAAATATATCGGAACTGTATTAACTAAGGTTCTGCCATTTTCTACTTTGTAGTATGGTGTTTCGATGAAACCGTATGAATTAATTCTTGCATGAGTGGCGAGTACTCCAATCAATCCTGCATTTGGTCCTTCAGGTGTTTCTATCGGGCAGATTCTTCCGTAGTGACTTAAATGAATATCACGTACTGCAAATCCAGCACGATCACGATTTAATCCCCCTGGTCCTAGAGCACTAATTCTTCTCTTATGAGTTAATTCAGCAAGAGGATTGGTCTGATCCATGAATTGTGAGAGTTGACTAGAACCAAAAAACTCTCTTATCGCTGCTACTATCGGTTTAGGGTTTACTAAAGTATTAGGTGTGAGTGAATTAGCATCACAGATAGTCATTCTTTCTCTTACTATTCTTTCTAGTCTATTCAGACCAACTCTTACTTGATTTTGCAACAGTTCTCCAACAGATCTTACTCTTCGATTCCCTAAGTGATCAATGTCGTCGACTTCACCTATATCAAACTTTAGATTGATTAAATAATCAATAGCAGCTAGTGTATCTTGTGGTGTAAGGACCCGAATGTTTTCTGGGATAGATAGACCAAGTTTTTTATTTAACTTGTATCTTCCTACTTTTCCTAAATCATATCTCTTAGGATCAAAGAAACGTGAATATAATATTTGTTGTCCACCATTTACTGTAGCTGGTTCACCAGGACGTAACTTTGCATACATTTGCACTAGAGATTCCTCTATTGTATAATTTCCTTCTATACGGAATGTTTTTTTCAAATACTCTGGATGACGGAGTCCGTTATAGATGTCACTATCGCTAAGCCCCATAGCTTTAAGAAAGACATGGGCTGCAATTTTTCGAGTTTTATCTATCCTAACCCACACCAAATCGTTTCTATCTGTTTCAAACTTAACCCATGCTCCTCTATTAGATATCAGACTGCTGCTATAAGTTCGTCTTCCTTGCTTATCTGTTTCTGATTTATAATAAATACCTGGACTTCTCACTATTTGGTTAACAATAACCCTTTCAGCACCATTAATAACGAACGTTCCTCTATCTGTCATTAGTGGTAAATCACCTACAAAGACTTCTTGCTCTTTTATTGTTCCAGTTTCTTTATTTATAAGTCTTGCTGGTACATACACTTGTACTGAGTATGTTGCATCTCTTCTTTTGCATTCATTTATGCTATACTTCGGATATTTTAATTTATACTCATCTCCAAGTAAGTGCAACTCTAAGTTATCTGTATAGTCTGTAATTGGAGAAAAATTTTTAATTTCTTCAGCCAGACCTTCTTCGAGAAACCAACAAAAACTTGCTCGCTGGATTTCGACTAAATCTGGGAGGCTGAAAGTAGATATTTTACTAGCGTTAGACATTAGGTTATTATCTCCTTTACATTTTCTTAAAATTTAATTTTTCTGACTAACCTATTGAAATTAGGTTATATTCTGGTGTTCTATGTTTCCATATAACTGAAAGATATTATCAAAATCTTTGAATATTGAGTAAATATTCGTATTCTTCTTGAAAATTTTGGCTTAGAATAAAAATGTGACTCGTATAAATTAGATGAAGTTGTAGTATTAGTATTTCTTTTACTGAATGTCGTTGGGTTTGCCACTGACTTATCTCAGCGTTAATATTGTTCTTGTTAAAGATTAAATTGTGGGTTTTCACCCACATTTCAAAATCTCTAAAATATTTTTTGTAGTTACTTTTTTTTGAAGTAATGTTGTTTTAATAAGTGATCTTATCTACACGTAGTTTTATTTTATGAATATAATCTTTGATTATTTATTTTGTTCTCTATTCTTTAATGCTTTTGCCAGTGCTGCTTTTTTTGATGCAGCGGCATTTCTATGCATCATTCCTTTCTGAACAGCTTTGTCTAATTTACTATAAGACATTGATAATAATGCATTTACCGAGTCCATATTATCTTCATCTGTATTATTAATTGCAATTAAACATTTTTTATATATAGTACGTATAGTTGATTTATATGCTTTGTTTCGAAGCTGATTTCTCTTGTTTACGTCTATTCTCTTCTCAGCAGATAATGAATTTGCCATAATTCGTATTTTAAATTTTGAATTAGTTAGATTATTTCTTTTCTCTAAAAGCTTTACTATTAACGATAAGAAATTATAACATATAACAAAAGATCAGGGAAAAATCAAGTTCTTATTTTTTTGTTCAGTGCAAATTTAGAAAATAAAGAATATATAAATACATGGCTAAAACTAAAGGAGTGCGTATTGTAGTTACTCTAGAATGTAAAACTAGTGAGGGTGTCTATAGATATCATACGACAAAGAATAGAAGGAATACCCCAAATAGAATAGAGCTAAAAAAGTATTGTCCTCTGTCAAAAAAACACGAAATTTTTAAAGAAATAAAATAGATTTTAAATAACAAATATGGCCATATATCGTCGTAAGATCTCTCCTTTACCAACTAGCGAAGTAATTGATTATAAAGATGTAGAGTTATTAAGTAAATTTTTAACTGAACAAGGAAAAATTCTACCTCGTAGAATGACGGGTCTGACTACAAAGCAACAAACCCGACTGACAAAAGCGGTTAAAAGAGCGAGAATGCTGTCTTTACTGCCATTTATTAATCGAGATGGGATTTTTTAATTTATTTAGACTTATTACAGTTAAATCTGAATAAGTTTATTTTTTATTTGTTTCTTTTCTTTTCTACTAACTCAAAAGCTAATATTGTGTCATCTTCCTCCCAGTCATTGAATTCTTCTATATATATTCCACATTCTGAGTCTTGTTCTATCTCTCTTACATCTTGCTTAAACTGTTTAAGTGAAGATAGTATTCCTTCATATACTGGAGCTTCACCTCTACTAACTTTTACGTGGCATCCTTTTATTATTTTCCCTTCAGTAACAAGACTTCCAGCAACATAATTTTTACCAAGAGGAAAGACTGTCCTTACGGTCGCTCTTCCAATATTCCTTTCTTCGTACTGTGGACCAATAATATCGTCGACCATTACTTGAATATCATCAAAAAGATCATAAATAACATTATATTCTTTGATAGTAACACCTAAGTGTCTAGCAACTTTTTTTGCTCCAGGTGCTAAACTAGTATTGAATGCTAGTATTGTAGATTTGCTGGCGTCCGCAAAGTCTACATCTGTTTCTGTTATTTCTCCAGGAGATGCATACAGAATTCTAACTCTAACTTTTTCTTGATCAATCTGGCTTATACTACTAATTATAGCTTCTACTGAACCTTGTATATCTGTTTTGATTACTAAATTAATTACAGCCTTAATATTAGAATTTGACAGTGAGTACGTATCAGATGTAGAACTTACTTTACGTTTTTCGCTTATTTCGTCTTTTCTGACTTGTAATGCAGATTTTGCAATTTTTTCATCTTTAAAAGCTTCGAAACTATCACCTATATTTGGTACGTCTGATAACCCCCATACTAAGACAGGAGATGAAGGTAATGATCTTGTCACTGCGATATTATCTGAGTTTATCATCCCTCTTATCTTCGCCATATGTTGGCTCGTTACAATTATATCCCCCACTTCTAACACTCCATCTTGTATTAGTAGTGTCGCAATTGCCCCTTTGCTCTTATCTAGATTTGCTTCTAATACAGTTCCTTGTGCATTCTTTATGTTGGAAGCACGCAGATTCAGCATCTCACTAACCAATACTATCATTTCTAACAGTTCGTCCATATTTGTGCCTTCTTTTGCACTTATAGGAATCATTGGTGTTTCCCCTCCCCAATCATCGGGTATTACATTATATGTAGTTAATTCTTGCTTAATATTCTCAATATTTGCATCATCTTTATCTATCTTATTAATAGCTACTATGAGTGGTACATTCGCATCTTTTATACATTTAATAGTCTCTACTGTCTGTGGTTTTACTCCATCGTCAGCAGCAACAACTAGGATAACTATGTCAGTTACTTGTACTCCTCTATATCTCATTGAAGAGAATGCTTCATGTCCTGGTGTGTCTAAGAAAACAAGTTTTCTTTTCTCGTTCTGATGTTCAATTTCAACTTCATATGCTCCGATCCTTTGCGTTATTCCACCAGCTTCTTTTTGTGCTATTTGTGTTTGTCTGATCCTATCTAGTAAAGTCGTTTTTCCATGATCTACATGGCCCATAATAGTTATTATAGGTGGCCGTTTTTCGGTCTCTTCGATACCGTCAGAATGTGAGAAGTTATTACGTATCTTCTCTACTTTTTCTTCAGTTGGAATAATCTCAACTCCTAGTTTATTTCCAATACTAATAGCGGTCTCTATATCTAAAATTTGATTGATGTTGACTATGATTCCATCTAGAAATAGTGTCCTAATGATATCTGTTTCAGAAACACATATTTTCTCCGCTAATTCCTGAACAGAAATTGGATTAGATAGGCAGATTTCTCCGTTCTCCTCCAGTAAAGAATCACTTTCAGATTCTTTTCTTCTTGCATTTTTTCTACTTTTTTTTGTATTATTAGTGCCTTGTTTTTTTACCGTATTTGAGTCATCGTAGCTTCCTTCAATTTTCTTTTTTAGTTTTAATTTACTTTTTATGTTCTCGGTTTCTTTGTTCTTATCATCATTTTTTATAACTTTCTTGTTTTTCTTATCTAATTTTGGATTAGTAGGCTTATTATTCTCAGTGGTGTATCCTAATGGCTTAGTCTCTCTAAATTTACTACTGTCATTTGAGTCATATAGTTCGTTATTTTCTTTGATTGTTATGGGGTTGATGAGTAAAATTATCTCGTCTTCATTACCTGTTTTAGCATGCATTTTGATTGTTATATCACTACTGATGGAAAGAATTTTTTGTATCCAGGTACTCTTAACTCCAGAAAGTGCAATTTTTCTCGTTTTTCTATATTCTCTTTTTATCATTCTTTCTCCTATTTTTTTTGTGATTATTTTTACCGAAAAATCGATTTGACCGAATAAACACAATATCTAATACCTTAGTTTTAAGCAATTATTATTTATAGTGATTATCTAAAAGCAAACCAGATATAAGCTTCATTTGATTCTACATCATATTCAAAGCAATTAATTTTCTCAAAGAAGTGGTATTAAATTTAGTTCGTTCAATCCTAAAATTTGTTTTAAACAATATTAATCTGTTTAGTGAAAGAATTATTCATGATTTGTAACTAGTAATAACATACGCAAACAAACTGTATAACTTGAAGTTAATTAGTCATCTATCCTTTTTTCAGTCTAAATAATACTGTATTAATGAAGATTATACTAATAGTTACTTCTAAATATGTTGTTCTTTGCACAGTAAGCCTCATGAAATAGTTTCGTCATCAAAATCAAGATTATCATATTACATTACTATACTAATTCATAAGTGCTCTATCCTGGTAGTGTCAATTTTATTCCTATAAGCAAAAGATGTCTCTATGATTCCGATGTTATAACAGACTAGTAACTTTGAAATCTATATGCTCTTATTGTTTTTTACGTAGATATTAAAAAAAAATAGCTATTTATGTTTGATTCTATAAAAAAGCATTAACGATAAAAAAGTTCACTCATCATTAGTATTCTATATGTCCTAAACATAATGAGAACTATTTCCAAACATACGGTAATTTAAACTTCTAAAGTAACACAGTATGCAAGAGACATTAAATTTATTAGCAACATAAAATAGCAAATTGTATAATAGAATGGTTTGTGGAGTAAAAGAAAGTAAGTTCATCTAGTAAACTAGAGAATGAACTTATATTGCTAGTACAGTGAATTCCTCGTAACTTGCTTTTTGTCTATATCTATTTACTCGATAGATAGTTGTTTTATATGAAAAAGATTCAATAGTTTGCATTGATTACATCTTAATTTGATTAAGTTCATATCGTATTTTCTATTTACGAAAATATGTATACGAAGCAGTATTGGATCTTGGTTTAATTTCAATGGATCTTGTTTTATTTTCTTGGGAGTTCAGAAAAGTTAATATTGACTAAATTTTATGCCTAGATTTCAAAAAAATGATAATTTCATAGATAAGACTTTTACAGTGATAGCAGATATTGTTTTAAAAGTTCTTCCAGCTAGTAAACAAGAAAAGGAGGCATTTGCTTACTATAGAGATGGCATGTCTGCTCAGTCTGAAGGTGAGTACGCAGAAGCCCTAGAAAATTACTATGAAGCACTAAGATTGGAAGAGGATCCATATGATAGAAGTTATATTCTATATAATATAGGTTTAATCTATGCTAGCAATGGAGAATATATTAAGGCTTTAGAATACTATCATCAAGCTCTGGATCTAAATTCTAGATTACCTCCAGCGTTAAATAATATTGCAGTTATATATCATTATCAAGGTGTTAAAGCTTCAGAAAAACGAGACCTAGAGACTGCACGAACGATTTTTGACAAAGCTGCTGAATATTGGAAACAGGCTATCAGATTAGCTCCTAATAATTACATAGAAGCTCAAAATTGGCTAAAGACTACTGGTAGGATGTCTTCTGATAATATGTATTGATAATGAATAATCATTTCATGCTATTGTAGCTAGAATTTATATTTAGTTCTGAACGTATTCTTACTGATAAAGCAAACATTATGGAAATGACGCTTTTCATCAATCTAATTAATAATATGTTATTAAGTGATTCAATAAAAAACTTGTCTATATTAGTAAATGAGAAAATGTTTGAGGAAAGAGCCGAATAAGTTTATGTAATTTAATTTATTTAGTGATATTTCTTCTCTACCACACTTGTATACTATCTAATATCAATCTCCTTTCTTGATATTGGTATTGCATTCTAAATTTATTACGAAACTTATTCAAATACATTCTTGACTTCGGGATATCGAACTTACTTATGGTAAACACTGCAACGAATACTGGCCTTATTACTCAAATCATTGGTCCTGTAGTGGACATTGAGTTTTCTAATGGTAAACTTCCTCAGATTTATAATGCTGTTAAAATTGGTGATGGCATAGCAGCTGTAATATGTGAGGTGCAGCAGCTTCTTGGTAATAACAAGGTAAGAGCTGTATCTATGACATCCACAGATGGTTTGAAAAGAGGTATGTCTGTTTCTGATTTAGGAGCTCCAATTAGCGTTCCCGTTGGTAAAGCTACTTTAGGACGTATCTTTAATGTGTTAGGTGAAGCTGTTGACGAGATGGGTGACGTATCTATGACAACTACATCTCCAATTCATAGAAAGTCACCAGCCTTCACGGACCTAGAAACAAAACCATCAATTTTTGAGACAGGTATTAAGGTTGTTGATCTCCTTGCTCCTTATAGAAGAGGAGGAAAAATTGGTTTATTTGGTGGAGCAGGTGTAGGTAAGACTGTACTGATTATGGAGCTTATTAATAATATTGCTAAGGCTCATGGTGGATTATCTGTATTTGGTGGTGTAGGCGAAAGAACTCGTGAAGGCAATGACCTTTATATGGAGATGAAAGAATCTAAGGTTATCAAAGAAGATAATCTTGGCGAATCAAAAGTAGCACTTTGCTATGGTCAAATGAATGAGCCACCTGGAGCTCGTATGAGAGTTGGATTAACTGCGTTAACAATGGCAGAATACTTCCGTGACGTAAACAAGCAAGAAGTTCTTCTATTTATCGATAATATTTTCAGATTTGTACAAGCTGGTTCTGAAGTATCTGCACTTTTAGGACGTATGCCATCGGCTGTTGGTTATCAACCAACACTTGCTACTGAGATGGGAGGATTACAAGAGAGAATTACTTCTACTACATCAGGGTCTATTACTTCTATACAAGCTGTCTATGTTCCAGCTGATGATTTAACAGATCCAGCTCCAGCAACGACTTTCTCTCATCTGGACGCTACAACTGTATTATCAAGAAATTTAGCTGCTAAAGGAATTTATCCTGCAGTAGATCCTTTAGATTCTACTTCTACAATGTTACAAATTTCTATTGTTGGAGATGAGCATTATGGCACTGCCCAGAATGTAAAAGAGACTCTACAGAGGTACAAAGAATTACAAGATATTATTGCGATTTTGGGTCTTGATGAATTGTCTGAAGAAGATAGATTAGTAGTTGCTCGTGCAAGAAAAGTTGAACGTTTCTTATCTCAACCCTTCTTCGTTGCAGAGATTTTCACTGGATCTCCAGGTAAATATGTATCTTTAGCTGAAACTATTAAAGGTTTTAATATGATTCTTAAAGGTGAGCTTGATGAATTACCAGAACAAGCATTTTATCTTGTTGGTAATATTGATGAGGCTATTGAAAAAGCAAAAAGCTTGAAAGGATAAGGTAAAAAAATGGCTTTGCATATTAGCATCATAGCGCCAGATAGAACTGTTTGGGATTCTAATGCCGAAGAGGTAATTCTTCCAAGTAGTACTGGTCAATTAGGTATCTTACGAGGGCACGCACCACTATTAACAGCATTAGACATTGGTGTAATGAGAGTTCGTACTGATAAAGAATGGACACCAATTGTCCTAATGGGTGGTTTCGCTGAAGTAGAAAATGATGAATTGACTATTTTAGTAAATGGAGCTGAAGAAGGATCTTCTATTAATAAAGAAGAAGCACAAAAAGATTTAGAAGATATGACTGTACGTTTTAATGAGGCAGAGACTGGTAAAGAA
>Ga0209279_10001249_pt1 | contig 13958 bp, 11 predicted proteins | sample CoawatmetaG00DNA_3_FD_187508 | JGI IMG/M metagenome (GOLD analysis project Ga0209279, IMG submission 187508) | Marine microbial communities from the West Antarctic Peninsula - Coastal water metaG006-DNA (SPAdes) (version 2) | ecosystem: Environmental > Aquatic > Marine > Coastal ... | reverse complement strand
TGGGTTTTGCGAGATGAACTAAATTTAGTAGGAACTAAATTTGGTTGTGGTATTGCTCAATGTGGCGCTTGTACTGTGCACATAAACGGTATTGCTTCAAGAAGTTGTCAACTACAAGTTTCTATATTAGATGATGTTAAAATTACCACTATAGAAGGCTTAAGTGCATACGGAGATCATCCGGTACAAGAGGCTTGGAAAGAGATAGATGTGCCACAATGTGGGTATTGCCAGACAGGACAAATCATGACTGCCTCTGCTTTTTTAGCAGAAAATAAGCGTCCGTCAGAAACAGCAATAAGAGCTGCTATGCAGGGTAATATTTGCAGGTGTGCTTCTTATAATAGAATAGAAAAAGCGGTATTGGTGGCCTCAAAAAAAATGTCATAATTAATAAGGGGGCCCGCGAGGTTTTTAGAAGAAGAACCCGTAAAAATCTCATTACCACGAAAATGAGAGTCTGAAAATTTAGAAAAAATGAAACTACACGAAAAAGACAACTTTAGTCGCCGTAATTTTTTAAAGACATCTATTCTAGCAGGTGGCGGAATGTTAATTGGATTCAATTTATTGACCGCATGTAAACTAGAGGCAAAAATGCCAATAGATATTGCAAGTTTGAATTTTAACGATTTTAATGCGTTTATTAAAATTTCTGATAAAGGGTATGTAACTATTTTTTCTCCAAACCCAGAAATTGGTCAAGGAGTAAAAACATCTATGCCAATGCTTATTGCAGAAGAATTAGATGTAGATTGGAAGAACGTAACAGTTGCACAAGGAGTTTTAGATACAAATAATTACACTAGACAATTAGCGGGTGGCAGTCAATCTATTCGATTTGGTTGGGATGCGCTAAGACAAACGGGTGCAACGGCAAGACAAATGTTGGTAAATGCCGCAGCTGTAAAATGGAATGTAGCCGCAGCAACCTTAAAAGTTTCTAAAGGAATTATTACAAATCAAAATGGAGAAACATTAGGATATGGAGATGTTGTAAAAGAAGCTGCAGTATTAAAAGTGCCAGAAGATGTAAAACTCAAAGACCCTAAAGACTTCACCATTATTGGGCAGGAAATAGTAAACGTAGATATTGATAAAATTATTACAGGAAAACCATTGTTTGGTTCAGATTATAAAGTGGATGGAATGGTGATTGCTTCTGTATTAAGACCTCCTTCTTTTGGACAAAAATTAAAAAGTTTTGATGCTGCCGAGGCGAAGAAAGTGAAGGGAGTAATAGCTGTAATTACGATAGGAGATAAAGTTAGAAAGTTTGTAGAAGCAGGTAAAAGTAACTGGACAGTTAAATTATCTAAAACAGATAAAGTCGTTGTAATTGCAGAAAATACATGGGCCGCTATAAAAGGTAAAAAAGCACTCTCTGCTATTTGGGAAATTGATAGCCAATTAGAATCTACAGAAGACCATGACAAGGCTTTAACAGCTATTTTAGAGGGTAAAAACTTAATCATAAATAGAGAAGACGGTGCTATAGAAAATGCATTTTTAATAGCAGACAAAGTAATAGAAAAAACATATCACTCACCTTTTTTACCGCACAATTGTATGGAGCCGATGAATTTTTATGCAAATGTAACTGCAGAAAAAATTCACTTAGTTGGTCCTGTACAAACACCAGAATACGCAGCAAAAGTTGTTGCAGATTTATTGGATTTTGATTTGGATAAAATCCATTTAGAAATGACAAGGATGGGAGGTGGCTTTGGCAGAAGGTTGTATGGAGATTTTGTATATGAAGCTGCAGAAATATCTAATTTCATTAAAAAACCAGTAAAACTTGTTTCTACAAGAGAAGATGATATGACTACAGGTATTTATAAACCTGCTGTGAAATATAGAATTAAAGCTGCATTAAAGGGAGGGAAAGTAACTGCGTATCATTTAATAGAAGCCGCTATTGGCAGTAATATGTATGGCTCTATTCCTAACTTTTTCCCTGCAGGATGTATTCCTAACTACAAAGTAGAAACAGGTAACTATAAGAGTAACATTACCACTGGAGCTTGGCGTGCGCCATACACAAATTTTTTAGCTTTTGCAGAACAAAGTTTCTTTGACGAGCTGGCTACAGAACTAAATGTAGATACCATTCAATTGCGTTTAGATTTATTACAAAATGTAAAGAATACAACTGATAAAAGAATAGCGTATTCTGGTCAAAGAATGGAAGATACTATTAAATTAGTGCGAGAAAAAGCAAATTGGGGAAATACTAAAGAAGGAGTTTACCAAGGATTTGCAGCATATTATAGTCATAATACACATGTTGCCGAGGTTGCAGATATTGAGCTAAAAAACGGTTTACCAATTATTAAAAAAGTTACAGTTGCTGTAGATTGTGGTATTGTTGTAAACCCAACAGGTGCAAGAAACCAAGTTGAAGGTGGAGTTTTAGACGGAATTGGGCATGCAATGTATAGCGATTTCTCTTTTAAAAATGGCCAACCAGAATACAAGAATTTTGATACATATAAATTGATAAGAATGAATGATACTCCAAAAGTTGAAGTTCATTTTGTGGAAAATCAGAACTCGCCAACAGGTTTAGGAGAGCCGGGTTTACCGCCTGCAGGAGGCGCTGTTGCCAATGCCATTAATGCCGCTCTTGGTAAAAGAATGTATAGACAACCTTTTATAAATGAGTTAAAGAAAACTAGTATTCTAGGTTAATATGTGCACTTTAAAATAAAATATACTTGTATTTTTAAATGTCTTGGTAAAAGAATGTATAGACAACCTTTTATAAATGAGTTAAAGAAAACTAATATTCTAGGTTAATATGTCCACTTTAAAATAAAATATATTTGTATTTTTAAATGAATTTTAAGAAGAATTGTTTAATTAAAAGTAAATTTCTTGGGCCAATCTAAATGTATTTGCATGGGCATTTACAATAATATTAATATCTAAAGAATAGCCACCACCCATAGAACACATTACTGGAATTTTTAAATCAAAGCAAGTTTGTAACACGAAGTTATCTCTTTCTTTACAGCCGTCAATAGTCAGTCCTAATTTGCCTAGCTTATCTGTTTCAATAACATCTACACCACACAAATAATAAATAAAATCTGGTTTTTCTTGCTGAATGAGTTTTGGAAGCGTTTCTTTTAGGACCGCTAAATATTCAGCATCTTTTGTGTCATTTTTTAGTGCAATATCTAGATCACTTGTTTCTTTAACAAAAGGATAATTACTTTGTCCATGCATAGAAAAAGTAAAAACAGACGTATCATTTCGAAAAATTTCTGCAGTTCCGTTTCCTTGATGTACGTCTAAGTCTACAATTAATATTTTTTTAGCCAAACCTTTTTGCTGCAGGTATTTTGCCCCAATTGCTTGATCATTTAACATGCAAAAAGCTTCACCACGATTAGAAAATGCGTGGTGCGTGCCACCTGCAATATTCATTGCAATTCCGTTTTTTATTGCAAATTCAGAAGCTTTAATTGTTCCATCTGCAATAATCATTTCTCTTTCTATTAAAACTTCAGAAAGTGGAAAGCCAATTTTTCTTGCAGCTTTTTGATTTAATGTAATATTTAATAAATCAAAGAAATATTCAGGATCATGAACCGTAAAAAAATGCTTGTAATTTGGAATTTCTGGTTCAAAGAAATTGTCTTCAATACAGGTTCCTTCATAGATTAATTGTTGTGGTAAAAGGTCATATTTCTCCATAGGAAAACGATGCCCTTCTGCTAACTGATGTCTATAAATAGGATGATTTGCTATTTTAAGCATTTGCTTTAATCTGTAAATTTTCTAAAGGTAAAATCTTGTACAAATTTCTTGTAGGTTGTTTTAATATAATAATCTTTATACTTAAAGACAGTACTTCCTTTATCAGAATTATACTCTTGCATTTTATCAAAAGCATTTTCTTTAATTTCACCTGCTATGTGATTAAATTTTGCATCAAATAAAGATTCTATTCTTGTTGTTTTGTTATTTGTAAAAGAGTTAAATGCAATTTGAGTTGGATTAAAAAATACGGTCGCAGCCTATGTGATTAAAGTTTGCATCAAATAAAGATTCTATTCTTGTTGTTTTGTTATTTGTAAAAGAGTTAAATGCAATTTGAGTTGGATTAAAAAATACGGTCGCAGCGCCAATAGATCCAATTGAAATCCCTCCAAACGGCATCATCATTCCTGCATTTGAATTCTGAACAATATAGCCCCCAATAATTACATGAAATTGGTTGTTAATTTTCCTTGCAGAAATACCTGTATTTCCTTTTCCTATTCGTCTTAAAAAACGTTTTGTCTTCCCTAATTCACGGTAAGAGTCATACATACCGCCTTCTTGAATAATAGCTGTATTTTTAAAAGTTATAGGCTCGTTTTTATTTGCTGAATATTCTTTAATTAAATTACCTGTTTTAAAATCTAAAATTTCAATCGTAAAATTCTCTTTTGTTACTGCAATCGTAAAAAGGTTCTCTCCATTTAAATAAGAATTAGTTCTTCTCGATTTTTCGCCCAAAGAAGGTTTTTTAAATTGAAGCGCATTAGCTATAAATGTATTTATATCTATTTCTAAAACTTGGGTAAACATTTTATGGTGGTCTAATGTAATAAGAATTGAATTCTCTCTTACATACATTTTTCTTTCTTCTGAGGTTAGTTCTATGGAGTTAGGGGTGTTCTCTTCAAACTTTTTAATATTATTATCCTTAATTAAAAAGGATAAAAGGTTGGCTTTTGAACCTTTAGAGTTTATGAACCTTAAATTAGAAATATCTATATAATTTCTTTTCGGTTTTCCATTTTTATCAAAAGAATATATAAACAGTTGATTTCTTAATTTTGAACCAGATATTAAATAAAACTTATTTTTAGATGTAACGGTTTGTATAAATTTTTCGTTTTTACCTAATAGAAATTCGTTTATGGTTGTTTTACCGTCGTTAAAAGAAAATTTTACTGAAGAGAATTTATTTTGTTTTTTATTGGTTAAAAAAACACGATAAGAATTATCTTTAGACGCACTTGAGCCAATTAAAATTTTATATTTTCTGCTTTTTGTTTGTGATGATATTTTTTCTGTTACCTTAAAATCGGCATTTATTTTATAGCCATAAATATTTTTTGCATCTGCAACAAAAAAGGCAATTTCTCCGGTTTCTTTATTAACAACAGGAATTACATCTTTTATAGAAGAGGACGAAGTTTTTAAATCATTTTTAAATATTACAATTTTCTCTTGAGAGTAAAAATTAAAGCTGGTAGTAATTAATATTAATGCAAAAATATTTTTCATCATAGTTTTATAATTTTAACTAACTGCTTGTCCGTTTTTAACTTCTTTTGAGGGAGTTACAAAAGCCAGTTTACCATCAGGAGTGTCTGTCATTAAAATCATTCCTTGGCTTTCTACTCCTCTAATTTTTCTGGGTGCTAAGTTTACCAAAACAGATACTTGCAAACCAATAATTTCTTCTGGTGAAAAACTTTCTGCAATTCCAGAGACAATAGTTCTTGTGTCTATACCTACATCAACTTTTAGTTTTAAAAGCTTCTTAGTTTTTGCAACTTTTTCAGCCTCTAAAATAGTTCCTACCCTAATATCTAATTTTGTAAAATCTTCGAATTCTATCGTTTCTTTTTGTGGCGCTGTTACTTTATTTTCTTGCTCATTCGCAATTTTAGTAGCCGCTAACTTTTCTACTTGTGCTTCAATTTCTTTGTCTTCAATTTTAGAAAATAATAATTCAGCTTTATTTATTTGGTGTGTTGCTGGCAATAAAATTGTATTTTCAGTTACATCTTCCCAAGACAAGCTTGCACCAATATTTAAAATATTTTTTAATTTTGTAGCGCTAAAAGGTAAAAAAGGTTCAGAAACTACAGCTAATGCTGCAGAAATTTGAAGTGCAACATACATGATTGTTTGTACGCGCTCTTCATCTAATTTTATAACCTTCCAAGGTTCTTCATCTGCTAAATACTTGTTTCCAAGTCTTGCTAAGTTCATTAATTCTTGGCTAGCTTCTCTAAATCGATACCTTTCAATAGACTTTCCAATGGTAAGTGGAAATTCTTTGATAGCTGCTAAAACATCTTCATCAATTTCAGAAAAGTCATTAGGTTCGGGCACAATTCCGTCATAATATTTGTTAGTTAAAACTACAACTCTGTTTATAAAGTTTCCAAAAATGGCAACCAGTTCGTTGTTGTTTTTTGCTTGGAAATCTTTCCAAGTAAAATCGTTGTCTTTACTTTCTGGTGCATTTGCAGTTAATGTATAACGCAAAACATCTTGCTGGTTTGGAAACTCTTCTAAATACTCGTGTAACCAAACAGCCCAATTTTTAGATGTCGATAATTTATTCCCTTCTAGATTTAAGAATTCATTTGCAGGTACATTGTCTGGTAAAATATAATCTCCGTGTGCTTTTAGCATAGAAGGGAAAATAATACAGTGAAAAACAATATTGTCCTTCCCTATAAAATGAACCATTTTAGTATCTTCTTTTTTCCAATAATCCTCCCAGTTTTTACCTTCTCTTGCAGCCCATTCTTTGGTGGATGAAATATAACCAATAGGTGCGTCAAACCATACATATAAAACTTTGCCATCGGCTCCCTCTAAGGGAACAGGAATTCCCCAATCTAAATCTCTAGTAACCGCCCTAGGTCTTAAACCATCTTCTACCCAAGATTTTACTTGTCCGTAAACATTTGGTTTCCAATCTTTTTTATGACCTTCTAAAATCCATTTACGTAAAAAATCTTCGTGTTTATCTAAAGGTAAAAACCAATGTTTTGTTTCTTTTACGGTAGGAATATTTCCTGTAATTGCAGATTTAGGATTTATTAAATCTGTTGCGTTGTGAGAAGTACCACAGCTTTCACATTGATCGCCATAGCTTTCTTCAAAACCACATTTAGGACAAGTACCCACAACAAACCTGTCTGCTAAAAACTGATTTGCTTCTGCATCATATAATTGTGCAGAAACTTCTTCAATAAACTCTCCATCATTATACATTTTTGTAAAAAAATCCGAAGCAGTTTCATGATGAATCTTAGAAGAGGTTCTAGAGTAATTGTCAAAAGAAATTCCAAAATCTATAAAAGATTGTTTTATGATACCATGATACTTATCGATGATAACTTGCGGAGATACCCCTTCTTTTTTTGCTCTCATAGGTATGGCAGCGCCATGCTCATCTGAACCAGAAATATAGGCAACATCTTTACCAATTAAGCGCAAATAGCGCGCATAAATATCTGCAGGAACATACACACCTGCTAAGTGGCCAATATGAATTGGACCATTTGTATAAGGCAATGCTGCGGTAATTGTATATCTTTTTGGAGCACTCATGTGTTCTTTGTATTGATTTTGGACTAATTATTGAGGTACAAAAGTACAAAAAACCGAGTTTTAAAAGTCATTGAAAATAGATACATTTACATTTATTAGATTTTTAGATTTCCAGACATTAGAAAATAGACTTATTTTGAATAGACTTATAGTATTTATATCATTTTTATTAACGATCTCTGCATCGATAAACGCGCAAGAAAAAACAAATACATTAATAACCCCTTCGTATCTTAAAAAAGGTGATACAATAGCTATTGTTGCTCCTGCAGGAATTTTAATAAAGAGAATAACCACAGTTTTAGAAGCAAAGAGGTTAGCGGAAAAATGGGGTTTACATGTTGTTTTAGGTGAAAACATATTTAACCAAAACAATCATTTTGCGGGCACAGATGCAGAAAGAGCTGCAGATTTTCAAAGTGCTTTAGATAATAAAAACATAAAAGCTATCTGGGTAGCTAGAGGAGGTTATGGTTCTGTTAGAATTTTAGACTTGTTATTAATAAAGAGAATAACCACAGTTTTAGAAGCAAAGAGGTTAGCGGAAAAATGGGGTTTACATGTTGTTTTAGGTGAAAACATATTTAACCAAAATAATCATTTTGCAGGCACAGATGCAGAAAGAGCTTCAGATTTTCAAAGTGCTTTAGATAATAAAAACATAAAAGCTATTTGGGTAGCTAGAGGAGGTTATGGTTCTGTTAGAATTTTAGACTTGTTAGATTTTAGTACTTTTAAACAGTATCCAAAATGGATTATTGGATATTCAGATATCACCGCATTCCATGGACATGTTCATAATTTTGGAGTAGAAACTATTCATGGAATGTTGGCGACTAGTTTAGAAGAAAAACCAGAAAAAATTATACAGACTATTGCAAGTTTTAAAAAGGCTTTGTTTGGTGCACCACTCTCCTATGTAATCCCATCGGATAAGGACAATAGAATTCCTTTATCAGAAATAATAACCGGACAATTAGTAGGTGGAAACCTTGCAATTGTAACTTCAATGTTAGGTTCAGAAAGTCAATTAAATACTAATGGTAAAATTCTTTTTATTGAAGAAATTGGCGAGTATAAATATTCAATAGACAGAATGTTACAGAGTTTAAAACGTGCAGGTTATTTTACAAAAGTAAAAGCAGTTATTGTTGGAGATATTTCTTCTATAAAACAGAATTCTACGAATTGGGGAAGTTCTGTAGAGCAATTAATCTTAGAGGTTGTTCCCCAAGATATTCCTGTTTTATTTAATTTTCCTGCAGGACATGAGGCAGATAATAGAGCTTTAATTTTTGGAAGGAATATTAAGTTAGTAGCAGATAAGGAAAACTATTCAGTTATATTTAGTATCAATTAAACGAATGGCAGATCATAATGAGCTTGGCAAAAAAGGAGAAAAATTAGCGATTGATTTTTTAATTAAAAATGAGTATCACATTCTAGAAAAGAATTATCGTTATTTAAAAGCAGAGGTAGACATTATTGCTAAAAAAGAGAATATTTTAGCAGTTGTAGAAGTAAAAACAAGGACTACAGATTATTTTGGAGATCCACAAGATTTTGTAAACCCTAAAAAGATCAAATTATTACTTTCTGCAATAGATTATTATGTAATCGAAAAAGACTTAGACGTAGAAGTCCGTTTTGATATTATTGCAATTATTCATAAAGACAACAAAACAAAAATCACCCATTTAAAAGATGCTTTTTTATACTTTTAAAGTTGTTTTATGATCGTTTCTAAATCTTTTAGTGCAATTGGATTCGCAATTATTTTTTTATTTGAATTTAGCACAAAATAAGTAGGTGTAGTATTTATGTTATAAATTCTAGCAGTTTTGTTATTCCATTTATTTAAACCTAAAACATGGTGCCAATTGGGAAGTGTAATTTTTATTTTTCCCCAATCTAAATCATTTCTTTCCATAGCAAAGGCAATTACTTTAATATCTTTTTTACCTTGTAAAAAGCTGTGCAGCTCTGGGATTTCTTTTAAACAATGAGAACATCCTGTACTCCAAAAAACTAAGACATAGTTCTTTGCTTCATCTAAGGCAGAGAGCTGGAATTCTTTGTCATTTTCTATCCAAGAAAAATCAGGGGCTATGCTGCCAATTGTTGTTGCTAATAATTTTAACTTTTCAGTTTTAAATTTATCATTTTGTATAGATTTTGGAAGGGTATTGTAATAGTTTTCAAAAAGAAAATCTATCATTTCTAAGTTATTTGCTTCTTCGAACTGTCCGATTAAAAATTCAATCATATTTTTCTTGAAAACTATATTTTTAACCTTAATGAAAACATTTTCAACAGCAGTTTTGTAAAGTTTTTGTTGTGTTTCTGCATTTTCTGAATAGTTCATATAAAAGATATAATCTGTAATTTTATCAACTAAAAAAGAAGAGTTAATAAGCGTTTCATTTGAAAACTCTATATGATCAAAAAAAGTATTCTTCACGGCATACAGATAGTCTTGTAGATTGGTTTTAATTTCTGTTGAGTTCGCTCTCAAAGAAGCTTTAATAAAAGGGTATACATACATATTTTTTGTACTTTCTAAATATTTTTCTTGTATACTATTTATTTTTTTTAGCGTAGTGTTATAAGCTTTTTTTAAGTCTATTTTAAGATTTTTAATAGCTTTAATCTGTAATGAATCTAATTTTTGTTGTTGCTTAGAAATATCTTTTAAGTAGTTTTTATAAATTATATTTTCTTTTGATTTAGAAAATAAAATAGCTTGTTGTGGGTAATCTGGGTGAAATGTAAAACTTACGTCTTCCTTATTAAAGATAAAATCTACAAAACTTATTCCACTTGTTCTATAACTAATTCTATAAGTACCAGCTTTTGTAGTTGTGGGTAATTCAAATTTAAAAATATTAATGGCTTTTTTTTTACCTTCAATTAAAAGAGTATCTTTTTTAATGGTTGTATTCTGAACAAATTGTTGTGTAGCACCTTCAATTTTATATAAAATTACCCAATCTGTATCTAAGCTTTTGGTTAAAGTTCCATTTACAGAAAATTGGGCCTGTGCAAACGAAGAGATGAAGAGAATTAGTAGGATTATTTTTTTCATTTTGCACATTTTTTAGTTGTTAGAAAAATTAAGTTTAAGGAGCATCCCAAAAGTACTATTTCTTCTTCAAATTTGGTATATTGGGATTCATAAAAACCAACGTATGTATTTTTTTAACAAAATAATTTGGATTACTGGTGCTTCTTCAGGAATTGGAAAGGCTTTGGCAATAAAGCTTTCCAAGCAGCAATGTAAACTTATTTTATCATCTAGAAATACGGCATCTTTAGAATTGGTAAAACAGGCGTGCGATCATCCAGAGCATATAAAAATTATCCCTTTAGATTTAGAAAATTATGCAAGTTTAGCATTAAAGGCAGTAGAGGCTATAAAAGCTTTTGGTAAAATTGATGTTTTAATAAATAATGGAGGTATAAGTCAGCGTTCTCTAGCTGCAGAGACTAATATTCATGTAGACAAGCGAATTATGGATATTAATTATCTAGGAACCGTGGCATTAACCAAAGCAATTTTACCTCATTTTATTGAAAAACAAGAAGGTCAGTTCGTAATTACTACTAGTATTGTAGGTAAAATTGGTACACCTTTGCGCTCTAGTTATGCAGCAAGTAAGCATGCTTTACATGGTTTTTTTGACAGTCTTCGTGCAGAAAATCATCATAACAATATTTCAGTAACCTTACTTTGCCCTGGTTTTATAAACACCAATATTTCTAAAAACGCATTAATAGGCAATGGCACACCGCAAGGAAAAATGGATGTTGCAACTGGTAATGGAATGTCTCCAGAGCGCTGTGCAAAATTAATGTTAAAAGCTATAAAAAATAAAAAAGAAGAAGTGTGTATTGCTGGTGCAAAAGAAAAATTAGGGGTGTATGTAAAACGGTTCTTTCCAAAGCTATTGTCTGTCTTAATAAGAAAGTTGAGTGTTACTTAATCTTCTATATAAGACAAGACATCAAAATAATTTACAATTGCTTCTTTCATTAAAACGGTCTGTTCACCTGGCTTTAAATTAGGTAATTCTGTAATTATTTTATAGTGTGGCCAACTGTCATCATCATAGTAATCAAACTCATAATAGCCATAAGGTTCTAGTAGTTTGCAAATGGCAATATGCATTAGGTTTACTTTTTCATCTTTTTTATAACTGGTGCTTTCTTTACCTAATTCTTGTACGCCAATTAAATAGATAATACCATCCATATTTAACTCATCTCCATCAGCAAATTGTGCTGTTAGTTTTGCAACTAACAAATCCCATTTTTCTTTTAAGTTAATTACTTTTTGCATTGTATTTGGTTTTAATTTCACAAAGATACAATGTCCATTTTTAAATATTAAAAAAAAGATGTAGGTTTGAGAAAATTTATGGGATGAATGTTTTTGATATTGTTATTGCAGCACTTTTAATATTTGGCTTTGTAAGAGGAGTTCTGAAAGGCCTGTTTGTTGAAGTTGCTTCTTTAGCTGCATTAATAGGGGGCGTTTATGGTGCAATACATTTTTCGTATTTTATTGGAGACTTTTTAAAAGAAGCCGTTTCTTGGGATCAAGAATATGTTTCTTTAGCCGCATTTGCAGGAACTTTTATTACAATCATAGTTACAATTGCGTTACTAGGTAAAATGCTTACAAAGTTAGCAGACTTTGCGGCATTGGGTGTTATTAATAAGATATTAGGTGGTGTTTTTGGGGCGATAAAAATAGGATTAATTTTAAGTGTTGTTTTTATTTTCTTTGGAAAAATGAATGACACAATTCCGTTTGTAAAAAAAGAAACCTTAGATGAATCAATTTTATATGCTCCCGTAAAAAAGATTGCGCCAACGATATTTCCTTCAATTATAAAAAATGAAGATGAACTAGTAATTCCGGATTTGAATATATAGCATATGATATTATTAAAATTAAAGCGTAAAAAAAAACCGAGATGAAAATCTCGGTTTTTTTTATATTATAGTAGTGTTACTTTTCCGCTACTGATGTGGTAAACACCACCAACAATTTTAATTTCTTTCATGGCTTCCAATTCTTTAAGAATCGGACTTTTTTCCCTAATTCTTTCTATTGTTAAGAGTACATTGTTTTCGATTGTTTTGTCAACAAACTCTCTGTTTGAAGAGTTGTGTTCTCCAGAAACTTCTCCCTCAGATTTTTTTACTGCTGGTTGTATATTGTCTAACATTGCAGTAATATTACCTAGTTCTACATGGTCGCAGGCAGCTTTGACCGCCCCACAACTTTCGTGTCCTAGTACAAAAACCAATTTGCTTCCTGCAACCTTGCAAGAATATTCCATACTCCCTAAGATATCTGTGTTTTCAAAATTGCCTGCAACTCTTGCAACAAAAACATCACCAATAGTTTGATCGAAAATTAATTCTACAGGTACTCTAGAATCTATACATGAAAGTACAATTGCTTTTGGATGCTGCCCAGTTGTAGTTTGTGTAATTAATGCTTTGTGATCTGCTGTATTTGCTTTGTTAGCTGTGAAACGAGAATTTCCCTCAATGAAATCCTCTAAGACAACCATTGGTGTTAATTTATCTTGTACTTCTTTCGTAATTGCTTTGATTATGTGTGACATAATTTTTTAATTTTAAGATTCGTCTGTTATATTTTCTTTTATCCATTGAACACAAGGCTCAAAACCCTTAAAAATATGTTCTTTTGGAATAAAATCTGGAATGATATCAATTCTTTCCATCATATATCTTGGTTGTTGTAATAAGTTAACAAACAACACTTCGATGTTTTTTTTCTTTAGATCTTGCAACATATCTTCCATAGCGTACAGACCAGATTGATCCATATATTGCATTCTACCTAGACGCATAATTACGGTTTTTGCAGATTTAGGAATCTGTTGGGAAAGTGCTTGAAATTCACTTGTAGAGCCAAAAAATAAAGGTCCTTTAATGTGCTTAATAAACACTTCTTCTTTTAATTTTTCTGGGAAATCAATTTCATCTGCCCAAGATTCTTCTTTTAATGATTTTACATCTGATCTCTCTGCGGTTAAATCCCCAATTTTTTTCATAAACATTAGCGATGCAATTACTAAACCAATCCCAACAGCATATACTAAGTTCCAGAAAGTAGAGAGTAGTAAAACTATAATCATAACTAAAACTTCAGAACTCAGTTTAATGGGTCCAATTTTAACATCTCTTGGTAAATATGGTATTGCTTTTAATCCTTTATAATCCATTACACCAATACCAACCGTAATTAATATACCTGCCAAAACACCTGCTGGAATTTTAGAAGCAATCGGTCCTAAGCCCAGCATTATCAATAGCAACATAATTCCTGCAATCATTCCAGAAAGTTTTGTTTTTCCACCTGCATTTATGTTTACCACGGTTCTAATGGTTGCACCTGCACCTGGAATACCTCCAAATAAAGCTGCAATACTATTTCCAATTCCTTGTCCAATTAACTCTTTATTTGGCTTGTGTTTGGTTTTAGTCATATTATCTGCAACTACACTCGTTAATAGAGAATCAATTGCACCTAGGAGCGCTAAAGTTAATGCTGTAAAAAT
>Ga0209279_10001248_pt1 | contig 13958 bp, 25 predicted proteins | sample CoawatmetaG00DNA_3_FD_187508 | JGI IMG/M metagenome (GOLD analysis project Ga0209279, IMG submission 187508) | Marine microbial communities from the West Antarctic Peninsula - Coastal water metaG006-DNA (SPAdes) (version 2) | ecosystem: Environmental > Aquatic > Marine > Coastal ... | reverse complement strand
CTTAACAGCATTAAAGGTTAAAGATGGATCACTATAAAGGTGAGCCATATGTCCAGCTACACCACCCATAATTAACTTTCCTTATTTTCTTCTAAAATAGAAACATGTTCTTCAAGTAGCGAAACTCTTTCTTGTAGCTTACGTGTATGACGCTTAATTTCTTTTAATTGTTGTTTGGCGACTGCAATGCGTCTTTGTTCTGTTAAAGTCTTTGCTTTGAAAGAACCCAATGTCTCACCTAATGCTTGAAGATATTCACGAATGCCTATATCTTCAACTCTACCTTCTTTGATATTATGCAAAAAATTTCTTGTTAATCTGTCAAAGTCCATTTTAGTCCTTCTTGGTTTTAGTTGCTCTTGGTGACAATCGCCTTACAGCAGGTTTTGCCACTGGTTTTACAACAGCTTTGGGAGCAGGCTTTACCACAGGCTTAGGTATGGGCACAACAACAGGTTCTGGTACCTTTTCCTCTTGTACGGGTGATTCTAAAGGCTGCGAACCACGGACTCCGGGTAAACCTAATGATCTTAAAAATCTTTTCTTTCTTCGTGAAGCCATAATTTATCTCCTTACCTTATTAGAATAATGTATTTTTGGTAGTTTTTCGTTTGAACTTAAACAAGCCCAACAACCTTGAGAAAGCTTTTCTACCATGTGTTGATAAGCATCCTCATGATTTCTAAAGGGATCATAAATTCTTGATCCTTCCTCGTCGTTCCAAACAACGATGAATTTATCAAAATCATTTATTTTGTCCATCGTTTAGAAAGCTTATCAAATAATTGCTTTTGGTACCAATGGTCATTAGACTCATTTAAGCCAACCTCGGTTTCATCATTTTCTTCTTCATTAACGATTTCTTCCTCTTCATCAAGCTCTACTTCTTTCAACCGCGATGGAAGTCCTCTATCATTGCGAGGGTTATTACGCTTTTTGCGTTCTTCCAACTCTTCTTCATCATCACACTTCATGGAGTGCTTCTCATGATCTTCTGCAAGAGAAGCCTTCGTTACTTGGATATTTTCAAAAGCGATATTCTCAAGAACAGAACCGTCTTCTAACTTCATGTCATAATGGGTAACGCGCTGAGATTTTTCGCTCCAGTTGTGTCCAACTGCTTCTGCCATATGAATCTTACCTTCGTGTTGAACACCTCCGTGGTGAACACAGTAATGATTAGGGGCAAATGCCTCGCCCTCTTCTTGGACTTCTGGATCACTATCATCCTTATCTGCCCATGGTGGAACGCCGTCCCCATCGTCATCGGGCTTTTTACTGCCTTCATTAATCTTTTCTTTAAGTGCTTTAACTACCTTTTTGGTAATTTGCTCTTTTAATTGTTCATAAGTCGCCATTTTATGACTGTCTCCTGTAATGTGTAAGTAATTAGTTTCTTGTAGTCCAACTTGCATAGAAAGCTGAATTTTTACGTTGTCTTCCCAATCTCGCATGCAAAGATTGCCTTTTTCGAAGGCTTCGCTCTCCATTTGTCTCATATGAGGATTAGTTTGAGCATATCCTGGTCCCGTTTCACCTGCTATTTCTGGCTCTAAGTCGCCACGACAATTTTGTGAATGATGAACCAATTCATGAGATAGGGAGCGTAAAATGTCTTTTGGATGCCGTTTATCAATAAAAACAACAACTTCTGAAGCTTCTGGATCGTAATATGCTGTTTTTCCGAGAACTTTTTTGGAATTATCTGGATCAGAATCAAAAAATATGGTTGGAGGACGATTAAATCCCAACCTTTTCTGTGCGAACGGCAAAAATGACTTCAAATACGGTCCCATATGAGACATCGACTGATTTGAACGGTTTTTAACTATAATTTTCATTAGATTGCCACCAAATATACAAAAATATACTATAAATAGTATGCAACTATCATATGAAGACTAAAAAACCCCGTTTTTTACGGGGCTTCGTCAGATTGTTCAAGAACTTCGAGAATTCTTATTGTATTATCGGCATTAATATGTAAAATACCAATTCCACCCGCCTCTGTAAACGGCTTAGTCTTTGACTCAAAATCATCAATTAAAATATTTGGTTCTCCGTCATCAGAAACAGCAAATTTCCACTTATCATGGGCAAAATTCACTTTTTCTGGGCTGAGTCCAAGATTATTCTTAACCCAAGTTAACTTTCCACTTAAAGATTCGTTTTTTCCCCCCTTATCCATTGGAGAAGTTAAGATATCTGGGTCATATTGACGAATATAAGCCCACAAACGCTTACCACCGGGTTGCCATGGTAGATTACTCCAAAAATCTTCATCATCGTGAACCAAAGCATACATGTAGTTTGTCGCCGCTTTCGACTTTCCTGGTGAATACTTTTTAATATCATCTCTGGTTATGTAGTTCCTGCCGAGTTGTTTTATTACCTTATTGGCATACTTGGGCTTTTTAGGGCTGTCGCTACTCAACTCTGAGTTTATCTTTTCGACAACTCCCTTCTCAAAGTCAACTAAGACTCCATCCATATCACAATAGATTTTATATGGGAAATAATTCATTTTTTGTTCCTACTTTCGACAAAAGTTCAAGATTTACAACTAAAATCTTTTTTTGCCTCCCCATGGGGGATAAGTTTTGTTTGTTGGTGACTTCATGAACTTTGGCAATCGCAACATTCCTGTTTCCTCGCTGTTCTAAATAAAGTTCTGAAATAATTCCAACTTTTTTCTCTTGCTTATATCCTGTTTTTTCAAGTTCCGACCATCTTACAAGATCTCCAACATCTAATTTTTTTAAATTCTTAAATCCGAAGGGTTCTTCACTCAATGGTGTCTTCTTTAAACTCATAATATCATTAATTAGTTTTCTTATTACTCTTACGAGTATAAAACTGTGCTTTTCCTACTATAACTAATGCTAAAACTATGCAATAGGATGCGGAAGTAATATAATCATGATATTCGGCTGCTTTATTAAGCTTATTTTTTATTCTTTGCTTAAATGTCATATTGCCCAACAGCCCAATGCATATAACTCATAATGCACTTGGTCTTATGCTTCTCATATCGTTCCTCATCCAACTCAATACCAAGTCGTTTTGCGAGTCTTTTACCCCTCTTCCAGGCTTCGTATTCTTCTTCAACAAGAGAAACGCGGTAACCATCTGTCCTGTTTTTGCGACGATCATAACCACAAGCAGCATGAGCAGGGAATTCTTTTTGGAACTTAGTCCAGTTTTCACGAATCAAGGCATGACCGCATTCGTGGAGAAGTCCATAAAGTTTCTTCTCGATACCCTTTCTGGAGCAAATATTAATTTCTTTAATATCCGACATACAAACATCTAAAAGCTCCGGTCCCTCATAGACCTCATAACCAAGACGATTTACTGCGTATTTCCATACAGCACAATAACCAGCGAAAAGCTCTTGTTTGTCAACCATAACGACTCCCTTACATAGTTAATATACCATATATACGGGAGGTTTGTGTCAAAGAAATGTCAACAATATACCCTATGCCGCATTCTCCAGTATGATCCTACGATATCTAAGTAGTGCTAATTCTTTATGTTTAGCTTCAATCATGATATCAAAGTCATTACCGTAGTCATTGAGGGGCGTAAGCACATAATCAGAATGTGCTTGAGGTTTGATTTTTGGATTGTTGTACTCAGCAGAGCGTGATTCTGCGTAGTGAACAACTGGCTTAATATCGCCCCAAGTAGACAAAGCCAACTCTAAAGCTTCTTGCTCGGTCTGACCACCAGGGTGAAGCATGTGGTGATGGTAATCAAAAACAATCGGAATGCCGATACGCTTGTAAACACCATCATATAATTCTTGTGTCGAGTATAGAGATTCCTTATCGTCATTCTCTACAGTAAGGCGTGAACGAACAGACTCTGGAAGTCTGTCGAAGTTGCGACAAAAATTATCTAAGGCAAATGGCTTGTCACCATAAGCTGCGCCGACATGAATATTAAGTTTAGCGTATGGTGTGCGTGGTAGCCCAATCATGTCAAATAAGTCTGCGTGAACAGTAAGGTCTGTTTTGGTAAGATTGAATACACGCTCTTTGGGAGAGGCTAATTTATTGAAATGTCCTGGGTGGGCAGTAATCCTCATTCCTTCGCGCTTTGCAAAATTACCAACAGCTTGACAGGTGAAGAGGATATGATCGTAATCAGGCATGTCTTCTAAGTTATATTCGGAAGCCCATGGGATAATGTCGGAAGATAAGCGATAGAAATAGATATCGTTTTCTAAGTTCCATTGTAAAATTCTATATAAGTCTTGAACATTTTGTAAAGCCAGTTCAGAGGCATATTTAATTCCACGCTCCTTGAACGTGCGTTTAATCATTGACCGATTGGTTGTAATACGTTTAGATTTAGGGCGATTTGAAAACCCCATATTGATACAAGCATAACCAAAATTTTTCACAGAACATCTCCTATAGTATTAATATAGCATAGGGAACTCGCCGTGTCAACTATTATTTTTTATTATTTTTTATTATTTTTAATTCTTCAGCCCAGTGCCACATTGGACCCCAATCATTTTTCTGCCAAAGCACTTTTACAAAACATTCGGGATATTCCATATGAGAAACCATAACATCATATTTTGGTGTTTCTACATCCAAGACAATACCAAAATCATTTTCTATATTCTCATCTACAACCCATTCATAATCCTCATCAGTCACTGATAGGATTTTGACTCGCTTAACTAGATCGCCTTTTTTAAACATCTAAAGTATATAGGCGTATCGTTTATTGACGACCTAATACTGCTGTATTTCTAGAAATAGAATTCGTATACGCTTTTTTCATATCAACAAGAGCTTTTTCTAGATTTTCAATCTTTTTTGCTAAGGCTTGCAGTCCCTGTGCAAGCTCTTCATCCTTTTCGCCAGAAAGAGCAGCTTGAACATCTTTAACATCTAAATTTTCCTCATCAAGGGCGGAGGGTCCGTCGAATCCTTGGGCAACAAATTTTCTTGCTTTGTCTGCTGCTTTCATCAATCCAACATAGACCGCTTGGCGTTGTTCTGGATCATCACGATCAACTTTGTCCACAGCCTCTTGTAACTCAGATCCAATTGAATGTCCAAAAACTATGCTATCAGTAACATATGCGTCTATAACATCTTGAATAGAATCATCTTCCCATGGGTTTTTCCTATCGATCTCCCTTACACTGGATAATTCTTCCCTAATCACTTGTTTAAGTTGTTTGGGAGTGATTTTCACGACCAGTCTCCAGACGGTGGCTGTTGCTGATTCGGTACCGGATTTGAAAATCCGGCGAAATCCTTCATGTGGCGTACCGGGATCCCGTCCTCCTCTTCCTCTTGTCCGCCTAATTTTTCTAGTGCTGATTCCAAGGCTTCAATTACATAACGTAGTTCCGCCATATCGCCACTGGCTTCCATTCGATTAGCCATGTCAAGCGCGTTAATGATGTCCACTTGCGGTGGGCTGTTATCTTCTTGTCCGAGTGCTGTGTCTAACTCTTCTCTAATAATCCGTTTAAGTTGTGTTTTTGTGATTTTCATTTTTGATCATCTCCATAAGTTGTTTTTTAATCATTTTTTCAAGACTTTCACGAGAGGCAAGTTCAGATTCGTCCAAGCCTTTCTTTCCACGCCTTGGCTTCTCATTGTATGGACCGACTCCCATTTTATGCAAGCGTTTCTCTCCCTTATCGTGATCAGGAACAGCGGTGACGGCAGCTTGAGGAGTATATCCTTTCTTCATATTTTTGGTAAGCTCTTTCGCATGACGGGACATTTTACTTTTCTTGCCCTTTTCTTCTTCATTCACTTCGAGTTCTTCGTCTTCTGCCACGCTTGTGGGCTCTTGTATATTAAGCTCTTCTTTAATAATTTGAATGAGCCGTTGTTTTGAAATCTGCATATTGATTTTCTCCTCATCAATAAATAGAATTTAAATAAGATAAAAGCTGCTTTTATCTCACTTAAGAAACAAAAGCAGCTTTTATAAATCTAAAACTAAAATTTTAGTATTATTTTTTTACCCAATTCGGTAGATAGTGACTGCGGTGGCTCCAGTTCTACGAACACGGAAATGACCAACACCAACTGAGATAGCGTTATTTGCATCATCCCTTGCAGCAATGATTGGGTTGCCAACAAGTGTAATACCCGTTCCCGCCGTAAGGGTAACAATGCGACCATCTGTTGTTGAAAGATTAAGAAAAGAGAAATCAAACGAATCTCCATCTGCTCCCAAACTAAGTCCAGATACAAAGTTTGCGGCTGTATCAGTGGCTTTTATCCGTGCAGCGCCTGGTGTGCATTTCACAATACCAGTTAAAACATTTGCAGCGGTAACTACTGAGGTGTCATCAGCACTAGTGGCTTCAGCCCCCTGATATCTTACAACGCCGCCTGTTCCTTTTAAATAAGAAGTTCCAGCGGTAACAATAAAGTTTCCGGCTGTGACTTCTGCCCCACCGGCTGTGATAGAAACGCCTGTATCAGAGGTAAGTGAATTCACGGTTATATCACTTCCCTCTAAATCAAGACTTCTATCTAAATCTTCAAGCAAAGTTTCTAATCTTCGCAATCCTACTTTTCCCATAATTTATTTTTTCCTTTTTATTATAAATATAAAATTATTTTATCACGAAATGCGATAAATTGTAACTTCTGTACCAGAAGTTCTTCTAACACGAAACCTTCCAGATCCAACTGAGACAGCATTGTCGGTGTCATCTCTTGCAGAAACGATCATGTTACCAACAAGAGTAACATTAGTGACATCATCAAGGGTAATATCATAGGTTCCTGTTGTTGCGAGATTAATTAGCGAGAAATCACGAGAAGCTCCGTCAAATCCCAAACTTAAACCTGAAAGAAGATTTGCTACTGAATCTATGTCTTTTTCACGAGCCGCCGTTGGCGTGCATTTTACAATACCTGTTAAGATATTAGCAGCGGTAATAACAGCAGTGGAGTCGGCAGTGGTCGCCTCTGCCCCTTGATAGGTAATAACGCCTCCGGTTCCCTTAAGATATGTTGTTCCAGCAGTTACAACAAAGTTACCAGCCGTAATTTCCATTCCACCTGCGGTGACGGTAACTCCGGTGTCAGAGGTAAGAGAGTTAACAGTTACATCACTTCCTTCCAAATCAAGATTTCTGTCGCTGCTTTCTAATAAATATTCAAGTTGGTTCAAGTTGAATCTTTTCTTCATTTTAATCTCTCCAATTAAGTTCTCAACTTTTGTTAAGATAGTTTCACGAATAAATAGTATGTCAGAGGGTGATATTCCGCATATTTTAACATATGTCAAAAATTAGTTTGCCATTTGTGTTCTGTAATAATTAAACATCCCCAATTCTCAAACATATCATAGTGATAGCCAAGCTTAGCTTCATTAATAACCTGGATAACAATGTTTTGCATATATGTTGACTTGCCGGTGATTATACGCAGCGGCATATGATCGATGTTCAACATTACAAAGTTATAAACAAGGGTCGCGACCGCCTCGTGTTGTATGTTATGGAGATCCAAAGTCTTCATCAAACTCTACCAAAAAATTATTTTATTCTCTTTTAGCTTATACTTCCAATATAAAGAATAAATGCCCCAATAAATACCATAATAAGCTATAATTGCCCCGCCGAATACAAATAATGCTCGGCAGACCTTTTTCATTTTGAATGTTTATCCGCCACAGATTGAGAAGCCCAAGCATCAGGCTTAATTTTAAACTTAAATCCAGAAGCAGCGGCATAACCGGTAAGCATATCGGCAATCTTTGATGTACCGTTGTTTTTGTGAGCCGGAGAAATATCCATATGAAGTTCGATCTTCGCGGCGGGCAGATCCTCCGACAAACTTAAACAAAGTTCAACGGAATCTTGCACCTCTTTCAATATGCGAAGAACCAAGGACGGAAAATTTTCTCTTTTATCAAACACTTTACGAAAAAAATATTTTCCCCCACGTTGTCCTTTTGCTCCATGTAGACATATCGCAGTGGCAAATACACACTTATTCTTGTCCATAAAGGAGTCAGTACCGATATAAAGCTTCCCTCCTGCCTTAACATGTTCTTTAAGGGTATTTATAATATCGGAGTATTCTATGATTATTCCATTAGCCCGTCGCCATATGGAGGGCATAACTTAGTTATAGCCGAGGTCTAATACCTCTTTATAAGGGACTAATATGTATGTGCCCATTGTACGCACCAATAAACGCCCAGTTTCATCGGGCATTCCCGGTATAACCACGACTTCCGATCCACGCTCAGCCTTAATATACCTTTTGGTAACAGGCTCATAAAACCAAGCGGGACCGGATCCGCTTATAACTTGATATGTGGATGGTTTCAAGTTATAAGTTAGGCGGCTAAGGTCGTTAATATATTGTTTCATCAACATATTATAACGAACAAAGCTCTTGTCCTTTTTTAGAGTGGGTAAATTTATTTTTGGTATAGAATCTTCAAAATAATATGAATCAATAGGTTTCTCGTTATAACGTTTGTCAATATCATCTTCTTCTTCATAATGATAATCCGCGTAACTTTCCAATTCAGCTAAGCGTTCTTCAAGGTACTCTTCAATATCGAAGTAATCTTGGTTAGGCTTCTTGTCTTTGGAATCATTAGACGACATAATTAACCTAAGCATGCGGAACATCCACTAAGATAACTATAACAGATAACCATAAAAATTCAAATTATTTTGCAATTATATAATTATTCTGAGAATAATGCCCACCAGTAAGCCAAATAAGCCAATTATTGGTCGTATCGGGATTTAGGGGTTTTACGGTTTTTTCGCTCATGACCCGGACGATTTTCGAATAGCGCGTCGGGTTGCGTGAGAGAGCCCGATACATAGGGCGTCATTTCGCATAGCTTCGCGTGTGTTCGCGCTGCGGAAATCTTACGCGCATCGTGCTCCCCACAATCCAAGCATGTGCTGTATCCAAGCTCAGCACGCTTATTTGAGTAATCCTCTTCACAGTTAATACATATTGCCATTAATGCCTCCTAATTTAGCTTTAGCAATTAATTCAAACGCAATTGCGCTCAAAACTCTTATTTTTCCTGAATCAATACAGGAAGGTTTAAATCTTATCATAATGTAGGGTTAGTTGACACTCTCGCCAACAAACCTAATTCTTCTTCTGAAAACCAAAGCGCTTCATAAAGATCTGTACACCATACTTTGTATTGTATAAAGGTATAGTCCGAGAGATATGTTGCTGGCATTATTTCTAACACAATGCCGGTACCGGCTCTCATTACAATGTCTCCATGGGGATCGGTTAAATACCACTTAACGTAGTCTCCCTCTGCATAAGCAAGCTTGGGAACGTCAAAATCTGCATTTTTTTTGGTCACCATTTTTTTGCACATCAACTAAATCGAACGACCACTGGAGTCACACCAACGTTGGCTGCTTTAACCCACTGATCCAAATAATCGCACTTTTCCCATTCAACCTTATACCACTTCCAATTACAAGTGCGATACATTTCCCCCTCTTTAACAAGCACTCCGCCTTGCTCGGGATGTCCGGTATACATTCCTTCTTCTACCACATTGCCAAATATAAGGTGGGTACCTGCGGAACAATGAAAGACATCAAGTCCTACTCCGGTTGTTTGTTTGTTGCTCATTATAATGTCCTTTTTTTATTCTGGGATTTTTTGTGGTGTGGGTCGTGTATTAAACCGCCATATATGCCCCATATACCCCTATGGCACATACTCGGGGCAGCACCGGGGGGGAGGGGGTACCCCTACCTTAACCACTGTTATAGTATAGCATACTTTGCTGTCTCTGTCTGTCAAGAGAATGTAAAGCCTTGAGAGATTAGTGCTGCTCTATGTATAGCAGTAGCTCTGATACAAATACTAATACGGGTAGTGTTACGCCTAATGCTAAGCAGATTGCTATGTCTTTGTTAGTCATCATTAATGTATACACGTTATGTAGTGATAGGTAGTATAAGCTAATGCTGAGTATGTTAATACATCTATTAGTGCAGCGCCTATTATTAGTTTCTTTGTTAGCATTGTTTTACCTTTTTTATTTTAGTGTTCTCGCCAACTTTTCAGTCAACAATGAGAATGATTTCTTTTGTTTCAAAGTAAGGACGTTGGGCATGTTCTTCAGTAGTAACCCACAACCGCTTGCACTTGGAGTTAACAGGCTTAGGAGCACAGAGGTCTGTCAGCACAATGTGCCCGTCAAACTTCCGTTCGTTAACCCACTTGGTTGGCGCATTAAAACAAGTACCACCATAACGCACACGCTCTGCTTTAAAGCGTTTGCCCTTCTTCCATTCGAATACGTGGTCCTCGCATACTTCCGTATCAAAAGGAACAACAGTAAAAGTTGCCAACTTTGACAACTTATCCAAGGCAGCAAAGAACTTACCAAGCATCTGATCATCTACCGAACCAGACTGGTCAATGCTCACAGCGAACTTAGCAGTCCGGGTAATCTTCTTGCCGGGATGGATATATGGGAATCGTTTATTAATTCTACGAACAGTAGATCTCTTCTCTGCCCTCTGTGAGGTCTTAACAAAGTATCGGAGGGCTTTCTCCCAGTTGATACGAACATTAAGTTTGTCTAAGATCTCTTTACGACAGGACGCGGACACTGATCCCCATGAGCCAGCTTGGCTTGCTTCTTCAGCAGCTTTTTTAATTGCTTCGCGCAGACGTTCTTTAGCTATTTCATTTTCAGTATTATCGACCTCGCCCCATTGGGAGTGATCATCAAAGGAATCGCCAATCTCACCGCTGCCGCCTTCGCCACCTTCTCCCGGTTCACCGTCGCCATCTTCTGGCTCTTGCTCTTGCCAATTGGCTTTGTACCACTCATAGCTTTTACCAGGAGGAGCCCACTCGAATGGACCTTGACCAGGAAGGCAGCAGTTGTCCGGCAACTCGTTAAGCAGATGTGAGTTGATTGCCAGGTCCATACACATGTTGTCTTGTTTTGTTAGCCCACCTTCGGGTTTCCGACCAGTGACATGTTCAAAGACAATATGATAGAACTCATGCTTAAGGACGCCAAGCTTTTGAACGTCGGTGAGCTTCTCGAAGAACTCGGGATTGTAAAGCATCTTGAACTGCGCGGTCTTCGGGCAAACCATGACACCAGCCGTTGGAATGGCGCGGCTGCTTTGCTTATCAATACGGCGAGACAACGCCGCAAAGAACGGCTCGTTCATTAGCAGGCGGGCAGTGTGCTTGTTAAGATCAAACTTTGGTTTCTTTTCCTCTGACATCACTCGCTCCTTACATACATAATATAGCATAGAAAAGGGCATGGTGTCAACAAAAAAGTTGTAAACTTTATGTCAAGTGCATTGCAGTCTTCGCTCACTGCTTTCCCTTCTTACCCCAATATTATAGCACAGAACGGGTAGGAAGTGTAATAAAAGTTGTCAAAAGGTTGTTAAGACATCTAATTATAATAGAGGTTGACAGATTGGAAGCCAGTGTGTATTAGGCTCACCCCGTTTTCTCCCTCCCTTCTAAAGTTATTAAACTTGCCTAATTTGCGAGTTTTTCCAATGCTAACCTTAAATCTCCTTAGCATTCCACTTTGCACCACTTTACACCACTTCTTACCATAACTTCCCCTGTATGCCTCCTTAGCTTTAAGGCTCTTATAGACCACTGGGTTTGTCAAGCTTACTTTCCTTAAGAAGAGAGACTTCTGAGATATGTATTCTTTGTATTCTTCCTTCTGTGAATACACTTATAACCTTTACATACTTGTCGTAGTCTGTTACTACTACTCCTGTTACTATCCTCTCTATCCATGTAGGCATACCTTCTTCTGATATGCATACTTCCTTCTTATGATATCTTACTAAGTCTCCTTTCTTTAGACTCATTGTTACTCTTTTTATTTTTTATGTTCTCGGCATTATTCTTTGTCATTAAACATGATGTTATTTTTATTTCGCTCAAGCTGTTGAAAATAGTTATCAGGAAATACTGCGCGTACCGCTCTTCCAATTTTAAGTTCAGAGATACCAGAGGAACCGCTTGCTATGGGGACCGCTGTACTGATGCCATAACCTTTCTGCACTACGAACCAGATTGCTCGACCAGCGGCTAATCTCTCTTTTTTAGTAAGTGGTTGTTGACGCCCCCGAAAGAGTACAGTGTTGGGGAGTGAGTCTTGCAAGGCTCGTACTTGAAGCTTTAGCAAGTTGTGTGTATTAAACCGTGTCATTTATTCTTCCTTCTTTTGTTAGAAAAGCAGCAGACTTTATACCGGTCTGCCAGCGGTTCTCGGTAATCAGTTCGAGATTATTGACAAGCCTTCTCAAGACGGGCGCGTTCTTTAACTGCGCCTTCGCCTTTACCGAGGAGTGTATCTAAACGCTCCAATTGTTGTTGTGGGGAGAGTTTGGCACGCGCCTCTTCTCTCAACTCTGCGTCGGCTTTACGCCGATCCCTGTCTTCTGGTCCTCGCTTCATAGCTGACCTCCTTCATCTTTTGTTAGAAAAGCGGCAGACTTTATAGTTCTACAACTTTGCGTTTATCGTTAGCAGAGGTTAATTGCTTTGGAAAAATAATTTTTGTAAAACCAAATGGCAAACCAACGGTGTTGATAAGGATCCCATTCCACTTTCTTACTGTTGTCTCAAATGAAATCCGCGATTTATTTAAACCCGACATCGTTGCAGCAGGTTTATAAATTTCACAAAAAAGCACAATCCCATGGTCCCTATCTCCATGTAGAAATCCCTCGTGATAGGCTTCGATCATAGCGCAAACAATCTTCGACTCAAAGTTCTTTCCGTTAGTGTCGGTGAATGCAATATAAGCTTTCGAATCCTCGTCATAGTGTTCCAAAAAATTCTTGATTCTTATATTCTTGCCGGATCGGGGTGTTTTCGTGACACCGGGATCATATCCTTCTGTTACCAAAGCATTAGTTTTATCGGCGAAGCTAACATTTTTAATTTTGGTGCCATCGCGTTGTTTATCCCAAGCGTTGAATATTCGACCTCTTGTTTGGGGTAACAAGAATTGATTAGGATGGAGTTCATCCATAACCTTTTTAAATATGATTGGCAAGTCCTTCAGCGTAGGACGCTCAGGAAACTTTCCAGACGGATTCATACCATTAAAGGTTGGATCTAATTTAAAAAGATCCGCTAGTTGCAAAGAAACATCAGGCCACTGATATTGTTTGTTCTGTGCTGGCGGATTGCTGCGGATTCCAGCAATGGTTCTCAAATAAGAACTATCAACCGGCTCTCCATAAGTTCCATCTGTTTTCATTTCATGACATTCTGAACTAACTACAAAAACAGCAACAGTTTCGTCTTCACGGAGGTGTAGGATACAATGAATACGGTGATGACCATTTTCAATATTATAAACACTCTTGGTGCGTGTGCTTACAAATGGTAAATATTTCTGACCCTGTTTCTCAATAAGAGGTCTAAGTTCTTGAATACAATACCTTGTATCAACCACTTTAAGTCGCACTTGTTGTTCACAAAGCTCATCTTCCGTCAACTCGCGGCAATCAACAATAAATCTGCGATAAGTTACCCCATCGTGTTCTGTTAGAAGGAGTTGTCGATGACGCTCATAATCATCGCGAGGATCAAGCACCTTGTACTTTTCCATCGCAGCTTTAATAACTGCATCCTCGTGTTCTTCCATATTATTAATTTGGTTATCATTCACTAGTGGAATAATGTTTCCCATTGTAAAGCTCCTTGTGCTTCAATTACTTATATAATATAACATGATTTTGAAATCATGTCAAGGGTTTTCTTTTAAAAGTCTATTGGGGGTGATAACTTATCCAGTAGCTTTGTTCTTATTGTCTTTTTGATGCGTTGCTTTGTGCTTTGCGTCTTTAGATATGCGTTGATCAAGGTTTTCTGTGTTAGGCTTTTTAGTTTTCTTAACATTGCGTTTTCTCCTTTTCTTTTTGGCAGGCTCTG
>Ga0209279_10001247_pt1 | contig 13961 bp, 14 predicted proteins | sample CoawatmetaG00DNA_3_FD_187508 | JGI IMG/M metagenome (GOLD analysis project Ga0209279, IMG submission 187508) | Marine microbial communities from the West Antarctic Peninsula - Coastal water metaG006-DNA (SPAdes) (version 2) | ecosystem: Environmental > Aquatic > Marine > Coastal ... | reverse complement strand
TTTAAGCGCCAAAGCCAAGAGTATCAGCAGCAATTGTTAAGCGATGGTGTGAGAAGCCAATGTATTGAGGTGCATGGTCGCAATCATTTTGACATTGTCTTTGATCTAGGAATAAAAGGCTCAAGCATTAACCAAAAGCTACTCCAATTAATCACGGGGCCAACAGACAACTAGCTAATTAGTCATAAAAGTTGGATTTTTATACAAAATCCAGCAATGTTTGGTTTTTGTACTAAGCTTTAGGGATGATAAAAAGCAACATTTCCATTACCGCCTTTATGGCTTTGGCACTAACATGGCTTAGCGCCTGCAGCATTGATCCTTCGATTGCCCGACAAAAGCAGCACCTGGCTGCAGATATCTATGCCCAGCTTGCGCTAGGCTACATGAAAAGTGGGCAACTAGGCCTAGCTGAGCAGCGTCTGAAAAAAGCTCAGTCATTAAAGCCCAACGGCACCCTCACCCTAAAAGCTACCCAGCAATGGCAACTGGTGCAACAAACTGAGCCATAACAGTCAATCAGTAAGAGTAATCCCGTTAAAGTGCTGTTTTCATAGCCTGCCTTGGTTATACTTGTTGCATATTTGTTCAGTTGACGTGTTAAAAGGACCTTGAGTCATGCTAAATCAAACTATTAAAGCAGCAAGCCTAGTGCTTGGGCTGTTGTTTATCAGTGCTTGCAGTCTGCCAGCCACCACAATACCCACAGCAGACGGCAATACCTTGTCTGGTAATAGCCCAGCAGTGACCAACTCCTACGCAGATATTCCTATCTCTGCTAATGATGAGCTGGCAGTAGATAAGTCTTTGTTGCTAAACACAGGTGAACAATGGATTGGTCGGGCAGTGCTTAAATCTAAACTCAACCCAGTGCAGGCATTTGAATACTATTTGGCTAATATGCCTAACCAGGGCTGGCTAAACATTACATCGGTGCAGTCTGACGTGTCAGTGTTAACCTATGAAAAAGGCAGCCGAGTGGCCACCATCCAAATCAAACGGGGCACTCTTAGGGGCAGCCAGATTTCAGTGACTGTATCGCCAAGAGACGCACTTTCTCAGTAAATTCACTAGAGATACAGCCTGCTTAAGCAGGCTGGGTTTGCACTTTGCTTACTGCATTTAGCCAGCCATTGTAAAGCTGGTCCCTAGTAGGCTTGTCCATAGTAGACTCAAAACTTCGATCACACTGCCACATTTGGCTAAGCTCATCTAATGACCCATACACATTGGCCTGCAACCCTGCTAAGAAAGCCACGCCTAGAGCGCTACTTTCTACACACCTAGGCCTTTCTACACGAGCATCTAATACATTGGCTAAGTGACCTAAAAACCAGTTATTAACCACCATACCGCCATCTACTCTTAAAGTCTCAAGCCATACACCGTCGTTTTTCATGGCCTGCTGTAGGTCTTTGGTTTGATAACACACCGACTGAACACCTGCGCTCACAATTTCCTCAATGCCGGTATCTCGTGTTAATCCAGAAATTGCACCTCTTGCTTTTGGGTCCCAATAAGGCGCACCCAGCCCAGTAAATGCAGGCACCATATAAACGCCATGATCCACTGCAACAGACGCGGCCAGACCCTCCACTTGGCTGGCACTGTCAACGATTTTTAAACCGTCTCTTAGCCACTGAATGGCAGCGCCTGCTACAAAGATACTTCCTTCTAGAGCGTATACCGGTTTGCCATTGAGTCGATATGCCATAGTCGTCAATAAACGACTGGTAGACTTTAGGGGCTTTTCACCAGTATTGAGCATTAAAAAACAACCGGTGCCATAAGTGCTTTTAGCCATGCCTGGCTCAAAACAAGCTTGGCCAAACAGGGCTGCATGTTGGTCGCCTGCAACTGCATAAATAGGCAGTGAAAGCCCAAGTACGTTTGCGTCTATGAAGCCATAATGATCAGCAGTGTCTTTGACCTCTGGTAACATGGCTTTGGGAATGTTGAATAATGCCAGTAAGTCTTCATCCCACAGCTGGGTGTGGATGTTAAAAAGGAGGGTGCGAGATGCATTGCTTGCGTCTGTGGCATGAATACAACCACCACTTAAATGCCACATTAGATAACTATCAACAGTGCCAAACAAAAGCTCACCTTGTTGGGCGAGCTCATAAGATCCATCTACATGATCTAATATCCAGCGTAGCTTGGTGGCTGAAAAGTAGGGATCTAACAATAACCCAGTTTTAGCGTTGACCATGTCTTCATGGCCATCTTGCTTTAGCAAGTCACACATGTCCGCAGTGCGGCGGTCTTGCCATACAATGGCTGGGTAGATAGTTTTACCCGTGTGCTTGTTCCACACTAAGGTCGTTTCTCGCTGGTTAGTAATGCCAATACCAGAGATCTGCGTCGCCTTAAGACCGCTGTCTTCAAGGCTTTTACGACAGGCCTTAATAACGGTATCTAAAATATCTTGCGGGTCATGCTCTACCCACCCATTTTGTGGGTAATGTTGATCAAATTCGTATTGGGCCGAGCTAACAATGGAGCCATCTTTAGCAAAGATGATACACCTAGAGCTAGTAGTGCCCTGATCTATGGTGAGAAGGTATGCTTTGCCTTTCATACTTTAATCCGCCGTGTTGCTCTCACTAAAAATACCTAGCTCATCCCACATGTCATCCACACGTTGTTTGACAGACTCATCCATAGTGATGGTTGTGCCCCATTCCCGTGTGGTCTCGCCTTCCCATTTATTGGTGGCGTCCATCCCCATTTTAGAGCCCAGACCAGACACAGGTGAAGCAAAGTCTAAATAGTCGATAGGTGTATTTTCTACTAGCATGGTGTCTCGTGCTGGATCCATACGGGTGGTCATCGCCCAAATCACATCTTTCCAATCGCGAGCATTGATATCGTCATCAGTCACTATCACAAACTTAGTGTACATAAACTGACGTAAAAAAGACCACACACCCATCATTACTCGCTTAGCGTGCCCAGGATATTGTTTCTTAATGGTCACAATTGCCATGCGATAAGAACACCCTTCTGGTGGCAGGTAAAAGTCTGTGATTTCTGGAAACTGCTTTTGCAATAATGGAATAAATACTTCGTTTAGTGCCACACCCAATATTGCTGGCTCATCCGGTGGACGGCCTGTGAAGGTGCTATGGTAAATAGGGTCTTTGCGGTGAGTAATACTCGTGACCGTGAACACTGGAAAGCTATCTACCTCGTTGTAATACCCAGTGTGATCACCAAAGGGGCCTTCATCAGCCATGTCATCTGGGGCGATGTGGCCCTCTAGAATGTATTCGGCACTGGCAGGCACTTGGAGGTCACAAGTCTTACAGGTGGCTACTTCTGTTTTACTGCCTCGTAGCAACCCTGCAAAGGCGTATTCGCTCAAACTGTCAGGCACGGGTGTGACGGCACCTAAAATAGTGGCAGGGTCTGCACCAAGGGCAACAGCCACTGGAAAGTTTTCACCAGGGTGGGCAATCTTCCAGTCACGAAAGTCTAACGCACCACCACGGTGAGATAGCCAACGCATGATCAATCGATTTTTACCAATCACCTGTTGGCGATATATACCAAGATTTTGGCGCTTTTTATTAGGGCCACGGGTAATGACTAAAGGCCATGTGACTAGAGGGCCCGCATCACCTGGCCAGCAGGTTTGAATAGGTAATTTGCCAAGATCTACGTCATCGCCTGTTATTACATATTGTTGGCATGGCGGTTTGCTAATGAGCTTGGGGCTCATGTTGAGCACTTGTTTATAGAGTGGCAGCTTGCCTAAAGCGTCTTTGAAACCTTTAGGTGGCTCTGGTTCTTTAAGGGTGGCAAGCAGATGGCCTATGTCGCGCAGGCTTTCTACGCTATCAGCGCCCATACCAAGCGCCACACGCCTAGGTGTGCCAAATAGGTTGGCTAGTACTGGGGTGTCAAAACCTTTGGGGTTTTCAAATAATAAAGCGGGGCCTTCTGCGCGCAAAGTGCGGTCACAGATTTCGGTCATTTCAAGGTGCGGATCCACCTCTGCGGTAATGCGCTTTAGCTCACCTTGGGCTTCTAGGCTCGCGATGAAGTCGCGTAGGTCTTTATATTTCATGGTCATAACCTACGCGGTCTCCACTAAACTAGGCGGCCACATTGGGTAGCCGCCTTACTTCATAACAATACAATATGAGTTATTTACGCTTCATAGACATGAAGAACTCTTCGTTGGTTTTAGCACCTTTAAGCTTATCCAACAAAAACTCAGTGGCTTGGCCATCTTCCATGGGATCAAGCAACTTACGCAAAATCCACATACGCTGGAGCTCTTCGTCACGGGTTAGTAGCTCTTCACGGCGAGTAGAAGACTTACGGATATTGATTGCGGGGAATACGCGACGCTCCGCAATCTTACGATCCAAATGAACTTCCGAGTTACCTGTGCCCTTAAATTCTTCAAAGATCACTTCGTCCATCTTCGAGCCAGTTTCAGTAAGTGCTGTCGCGATAATAGTAAGGCTACCACCTTCTTCAATGTTACGAGCAGCACCAAAGAAACGCTTAGGGCGCTCTAGTGCATGGGCATCAACACCACCGGTTAATACCTTGCCAGATGAAGGGATCACAGTGTTGTAGGCACGAGCCAAACGGGTGATCGAATCTAACAAAATAATAACGTCTTTTTTGTGCTCTACTAAACGCTTGGCTTTTTCAACGACCATTTCAGCCACTTGCACATGGCGTGAAGGTGGCTCGTCAAATGTGCTGGCTACGACTTCGCCACGCACGGAGCGCTTCATGTCTGTTACTTCTTCTGGACGTTCGTCGATCAACAACACGATCAAATGACAGTCTGGATTATTACGGGTGATTGAATGCGCAATGTTTTGCAGCATTAAGGTTTTACCAGCCTTTGGCGGCGACACGATCAAGGCTCGCTGGCCTTTGCCCATGGGCGCAGTCAGGTCAATAATACGGGCCGTTAAATCTTCACTAGAGCCATTACCAAGCTCCATGGTTAAACGTTCCGTAGGGAACAAAGGTGTTAGGTTTTCAAACAACACCTTATGCTTTGCTTGTTCTGGTGGCCCATAGTTGATGCTACTTACCTTAAGTAGGGCAAAGTAGCGCTCGCCGTCTTTAGGTGGGCGGATCTTGCCATCGATGCTGTCGCCTGTGCGCAGGCTAAAGCGGCGAATTTGGCTTGGCGACACATAAATGTCGTCTGGCCCTGCTAAATACGAAGCGTCTGCTGAGCGCAAGAAGCCAAAGCCGTCTTGCAAAATTTCTAATACACCTTGGCCAAAAATGTCTTCGCCACTTTTGGCGTGACGTTTAAGAATGCTGAAAATGCATTCTTGTTTACGAGATCTGGCTACGTTATCGAGGCCCATGCCTTGGGCAATCTCGACGAGTTCAGGCATTGTCTTTGTTTTTAATTCAGTTAGATTCATAATTAATAAGCGAAGGGGCGTCAGTGCGCGCTAGGGGGGAAAATAAAATTTAGTGGAATAGTCAGGCTAAGTGAGCCAGTTTAAATACAGCCGATTAGACGGAAGGTCTTGCTGGATTAACTCTAGTTTCTATCAACCAGCATCAAGTGTCAACTTTAAAATACGCTTGCTAGGCGATAATGCGATATAGCCTCATCAACATGGCCCATTTTATACTGTAAACGGGCCATTTCGGCGTGTGCTTCTTTACTGGCTTGCAATGAAATACTAGCTTGTAGGTAATCTTGGGCTTTGCCCCAAAGCTCCAAACCACTGCATAAGCGGCCCAAGGTAAGCTGTAAAGCGGCGCTGTGTTTGGCATTGGCCTGCCAAGCTTCGGCTTGTTTTAAGCTTTTAGACAAATCGGCCAAAGGCAGGTGCGCATATTCTAGCACTAGCTCATCTGACCACTGCTGCTTGAGCGCCTGCTCTATAAAGGCTTGAGTTTTAGTAGCGCTGCCACCTTCAATACGCGCCATAGCCCTAGCGTAGCTAACCATACTAGGTGTGTGATTGGTAATGCTTTTAGGGGCTTTGTGCCACAATGTGTGTAGCTGATCTAAGCTGCTTTTTACAGCACTTCCTTCCTGCCTGCGACTGGCGCCAAAGGCACGACCATAGGCCAATTGCTGCTGCTGGGCAAGGTGCTCTTCACTTAGCTGGTTACAGCTGCCCACCACTTGCAGTAGGCTGATAAGCTCTGGCCACATTTGCTGGCGTTGCAATAAATCCAGTAACAACTGATTGGCTTCTGCATGTTTGGGGCTAAGCTGATGCAGGCTTTGGAGTGCACTAAGAGCACCTTGGTTATCACCTTGATATAAACAAATGTCAGCGAGCTTTAAATACACTAACTGCTGGGCCTCTGGAAACTGACTCACTAGCTGATTTAGCACCTTACGTGCTGCATCCATTTTACCTTGGCGACCCAATGCTTGGGCCAAGCTTGGCAATACGACAAAAGGCTGATCAGTGGTAGAGGACACGTCAGACAGCTTCTTTTGCGCACGTGTATTTTGGCCGTCAGCTAAAGCCAACAAACCTTGACGAATTTGAGCTTGCATGCGCTTGGTGCGGCTGGTTTCTTGCCAGCTGCCAATCACTTTAAAGGGTAGGTTTAACGCCGTAATAAAGCGCGCGCTCAAAGACACAGCAACAAACAAGAGCACAATAGCTATTAACAGCACCCAGATGCTCATTTCTAGGCTGGTGTCTCCCCACGCCAGCAACGCATAGCCTGGGTCTACATTTATTAAAGTGCCCAACACAGCGCCCGTAATCAATACCAACAAAACAACCAAAATTAAAAAACGCATGGCTTATTCTCCAACCAACGGCTCTGCTGGTACGTCATGCAGGGCCGTTATAAAGCCTTGCAGTGCCACCAAAGACCCACTGATATTGGGCATGTTAACCAACACTTTCACTTTATCTAGCTCATCAATTTGGGCATACATGGCTTTAGCCACTGCGTCATTACTTCTATAATACTGAGCTAACAGCTGCTTCACGCCGTCTAAAGACTGGTCATAAATGCCTTGTTGGCGACGCAAAAGCGCCACTTGGGTTTGGCTTAAGGCCATTTCAATGCGCATGCGCACTAGCAGCTCTGCAGCAGGAGTGAGCAGCTGCTGGTCTGCTTGAGTGCGAGACTGCACTTTAACTAGCTGCTTTAGCTCTGACAAAACAGTGGTGCCTGCCTCTTTAGTGCCTGACCATATTGCTTGACCCCAAGTGGCTGTGGCTGATGCTGGCACAGTGCTGCTTACAGTGTCATTGGAGCTTGCTTGTGGTGCGCTAGCAATAGCAGGCTGGCTGTGAGGTGGTATAAACGTAAGCTTAGAAGCCAGCATAGACAAGGCAGCAAGCTTGGCATACACCCCTTCCACATCCACACTAGGCACAGCGGTGAGCGCTGCTAGATCCAACGCAATAGCGCGCCTGATACCATAGGTGCCTACTTGTTCACTGTCTCTTATAATGATGTCAGCTGCATTAAGCAAAGCAATAGCAGACTCGCTAGCCTGCTCCATAGCTAGGCGTTGGTTGGCTAAGCGCAACAGATATTCAGCTTCTGCCAATTGCCAGGCAGGCAATGCTTTACCTTGGTCTAGTTGGGTTTTTGCCATAGCTTTTAAAGCACCGGCTAGGGCTTCATCCATACGCTTTTGGTTTTCTTTGATATCGTTTTGTTCACTTGCAATGGTTTGCTGTGCGGCGGCATTTGCTGTGCTTAATCCTGTTAGCTTTTGGGTCACAGCTTGTTGTTGCTGTTGCCAATCTTTTAGCGCTTTAGACTGGCCGCTTTGGTCTGATGTGAATGCTGCGGTAAAAGACTGCGTTTGCCACTGCAAATAGCCCAAGGCCCCCACTGCCAAGATTAACACCAACACCAACAACCATAAAAGGCTGAGCTTGCCTTGGCTAGCTGGATTTTTTTTGGATGCTGTAGCCCGATCTGCAGGCTTAGATACCTTGGCAGGTGCGGCGGCTTTGGTGGTGGATGGTTTTGGATCCATAGCTTTATCTGAAGCTTTACTGTTGGCATTAGTCTTGTCTTGTGTCACTGCGTCAGCATCCTTTTTCAGCGGCCTTAGAGGCCTACTATCACTGCTCCTTACCACTTTTAACAGCGTGCTAAGGCGTTTTATTTTGTATTGATTGCAACAAAGTATCGCACATCGATTGATTGCTAGCACTACTGCTGATGAGCAATGCGCTATAGCCCAAAGCTTTCGCTTGATCTGCCACACGGGCACTGGGCAAAATCAACACGATGCTTTTTTTATTACACCAAGGCTGGTCACTTAATAGTAGATCAAAATTCTCTAAAGTTTCACCACTTTGCAAAATAACAGCTTGAGGCGCAAAATCTGCTACATCCTTAAGCTGCGCACCATCAAGGCTGGGCACCACCCGCTGGTAGCATTGGGCATAATCAACATGTGCACCCTCAGCTAGCAATGCCTTAGATAATGTTTCTCTGCCACCACAACCACGCACAATGAGCACTTTGTCATGGGTTTTGATTAGAGGTAATAAATCTGCCAGTAAAGCTTCGCTAGTGTCACCTGTTGTGGGCCTGCCAGCATCAATGCCTGCGGCCACTAGCTGCGCCTGTGTAGACTCACCCATACCCCACCAGCCTATGCGTGCAGGCCATTGAGGCCAATAATCTTCCACTAGGTCTAGCCAATGTTGGGCGGCGTTGGTGCTGATCACAATCACATGATCAAAGGTGCTTAGATCCATAGCACACTGCTTGCTTTGCAAGCCATCTTCACTTTGGGGATGCACCGCTTCAATCGCTAGGCAAGGCTGATGTTGCACTGCAAGCCCATGGGCTAAAAGCAACTCTACCATCGCCTTTGCCTGCGCAACTGGGCGTGTAACCAGCACTTTCATGGCGGCCATCAGTGGGCTACTGAGCGCCGTAAATAGCCTGCAGAATTTCACCAGCACCTTGTGCTAATAGATCTTCTGCAGCAGTAATGCCTAGACTTTCTGCTTGGCTGCGGTGGCCTCTAATTTCGGTGGTGAGCACACGGCTACCATCCACTTCGCCCACCAAACCACGCAGCCAGAGCTGGTCGCCTTCTAGCTCTGCAAAGCATGCGATAGGCACCTGACAACCGCCTTCTAAACGTTTGTTTAGTGCGCGCTCTGCCATCACCCGGTCTGCGGTGTCTGCATGGTGCAAAGGTGCAAGCAGTGCCATAGTGGCTGTGTCATCTAGACGGCATTCCACACCCACGGCTCCCTGCCCACCTGCGGGTAAACATTGCTCATCTGTAAGACGAGATTGAATGCGGTTATGAAACTCTAGGCGCATTAAGCCAGCACTTGCCAAAATGATGGCATCGTATTGGCCAGCATCTAGCTTGGCCAAACGAGTGTTTACGTTGCCGCGCAAGTCTAATAATTGCAGATCTGGGCGCAAGGCCTTTACCTGCAACTGGCGCCGCAAGCTAGATGTGCCCACTTTAGCGCCTTTGGGTAGCTCATCTAGGCAAGTGAAGTGGTTACTTACAAACGCATCACTAGAGTCTTCTCGTTCACAAATAATAGATAAACCCAAGCCTTCAGGGAAATCCATCGGCACATCTTTCATAGAGTGCACCGCAATGTCTGCTCGGCCATCTAACATGGCATGCTCTAGCTCTTTAACAAAAAGGCCTTTACCACCTACTTTGGCCAAAGGCACATCTAGAATCTTGTCGCCTTTGGTTTTCATACCCAAAATTTCAACCACAATGCCAGGATGATGGCGCTCTAATTCTGCTTTAATAAAATAAGCCTGCCAAAGGGCAAGCTGGCTTTCACGAGTGGCGATGCGAACGGTAGTCATAGGTAAGAAAACTAGTTAAATATTAGAAGATGCCCTAGTGTACCAAATTGCTCTGCTGCGTGTGTGAGATAGACACCATCATCATGCTGATTTATTCATCAGTAATAGGTAAAATGGCCACTAAGCAGCCCTATATCTACTAAGACCCTATTTATGTATTCTGATTTAACTCCTGATATTGAAAACCCTCGCCGCATTCGTAGCTTTGTAAAACGTGCAGGCCGCATGACGCCCTCTCAAGAACACGCTTTGGAGCACTACTGGCCGATATATGGTTTAACGCTGGATAAAGGGCCACTAGATTTTACCGAAATATTCGGTAACGACCACCCAGTAATTATGGAGATTGGCTTTGGCATGGGGGACTCGCTGTCTACCATGGCTGCCACCATGCCAGAAAATAACTACATCGGCATAGAAGTGCATCGCCCAGGCGTAGGCCGGCTACTTAACAACCTAGCCACCCAAGAGCTTAAAAATGTGCGGGTGTTTTGTGATGACGCCATTGAAGTGATGGCACAATGCATTAACGATGGCAGCTTGGGTGGCGTGCAGCTGTTTTTTCCTGACCCATGGCACAAAAAGAAGCACAACAAACGCCGCATAGTGCAACCTAGCTTTGCCCAAGACATTCGCCAAAAACTTGCCACAGGCGGCGTGTTTCATATGGCCACAGACTGGCAGCCTTATGCAGAACATATGATGGAAGTGATGGAACCAGCACCAGGCTATAACAACCAAGCTGGTGCAAACCAATACTCACCACAGCCAGATTTTCGCCCTAGCACCAAATTTCAGCGCCGCGGTGAAGGCAAAGGCCATGGCGTGTGGGATTTGATGTATCAAAAAGAGTCTTAGTAAAAGCGTTTTAGCCACTTAACACAGCGCAACGTGTCTCTTTGGTTGTAAAGGGCTAAAGCAGACGCAGGGTCTGTAGCAAACGTGTGCTCATTATCCTCACCCAGCGCTGGTATAAGTGCGCTTGCTCTGGCGTAGCATCGCCTTCGCCGTTTGCTAATGAATCTGACATAGCAGACTTGGCCAGCCTATTTTTCAATAGTTGGCCTCAGGGCAGCTCTAGTGTGTTGCAACAAGGTGGTGTTGATTTTAATAATCCTTATGTTTTGAATTTTACCGCAGTGCCAAACACCATTATTTCGGATGAATTTGCCATAATGGAGCTAGTGGTAAACCGAACCCCCACCACCGCATCTGCACCCTTTAGACGGGCACTTTCCACTAGGCGTGTAACAGCTATATTGCGAGCATCTGTAAGCATTTCAGTATAGCCACGGATCTCACCGCCCACAATGCTTTTGAGGCCTGCCATTATGTCTCGCCCCACATGTTTTGCTTGCACTACGTTACCTGTCACTACGCCTAATACCTGCTCGATTTCTTGGCCAGGAATGGTTTCTGTGGTTGAGTAAATCATAAAGTTTTCCTTTTAAAATAGGTTGGTTAGTGAGCGATTATCTAGCATGAAAAAACATCTTCTTTTAGGATAGTTTACCTCGCAGGCCAATCAAGTTACCAAATGGATCTTCAACTTGGCACATGGATAGGCCATCTTCAATATCCATTGGGCCTCGATAAAGCTTTGCGCCTAATGAATAAAAGCGCTCTAAGGAGCCTGTTAAATGGTCAACAGACCAATAGAGAACCGTGCCACTTTTTCCACTACTTACTTTTTCGTCTGCCAAAACGATTTCAATTCAGAAACCGTTGAACCTCAGCACAGAAAGTGGGCAACCTTCTAACTTATCTTCTACAGCTGCTGGAAACGCTGTCTTGTACCACTCAAACCCAAGCTGCACATCAGATACATGAATGAGGACTGCAATAGGGTTCATAACCTTCTCCACCTGTAATTACGCATATGGTGCCATTAGCATTAGCTTTGTATTTATGAGGCTGTTTTTGCTGTGGGGACGACGTGCATACTAATGCCATATGGCTTTTTAGATAATTTTTTCATACTGTCTTTGTCACTTGTTAATTTTTGGCGTAATTAACGCCTTAAAAACTCAGTTCAAACTTTAAAAATCATTCTTCTAAATCGTTAATCTGCTGACGTGTAGGTAACATCTTGTTTGGAACCCTGCTTATATCCGCACTATTGGGTATTTTTTATCGAACGCATGCTTTGCATAACAAGTTTTCAACGTAAGCGCTGTAGCAAATCATTTAATGGCATTTAGCCCCTTATAGGTGCCTATCATTCATGCTTGGCTGTGATTTTTTTAAACAGACTAAAAATAAGTAGCTATACTTTTTGGAGAGTTATGGAGGCTTTGATTGCTGAAAATGGGGAAGTTGAGATCCCAGCATGGGCCAACCACAGCTACTTGGTTATCCATACAGTATAGCTCTGTTTTAAAAATAAGGAGCCGAAACCGCTCTTTTTTATAAAAGGGCAAGTAAACATTAGATCAACTGCTATACTTTTCATATAGTTATAAATTTATATTTAGACAATAAAAAATAAGAGAGCGGCTCTCTAATAATTATTATGAGGCCAAGTGGCCTCATAAATGGACTGTTATGCACACAAGGAGTATTTTAGTAAATGAGTAGTAAAGTTGAAGTTTCAAAAGCCAGTTTATGGGATTGGGTAAAAGCCATCTGTACTGTTACTGTTGTGGGTGTTTTATCCTACAAAGTTTATTTAACACCCATTGATTTAACAGTAGATTTTCCAACATTGCTATCACTGTTATTAGCACTGTTTTCTGTCGGATTAGCAGCATTATTCTATTTTAAAGCAACAGAAACAAGTAATACATTTTACGATAACACGAATAACTTTACTAAAAATATCGCTCAGTTATTAGCAAAGATGGAAAGTGGATTTGGTGAAAAACTGAGAAATCTCGATGAAGGTTATTCATCAATGAGAGATTATTTACAAAATTCTTCATCGCAAAAAACAGAAATAGATGAAACTAAACAAAAGATTGCGGGAGAAAAACAAGAGATTGAAAAAGTCATTGAAGAGCGAAATGAAATTGTTAGTAATCTTTTGGATAGAGCCCAACTGGCAGAGGATGAAAAAACTAGAATTATCGAACAATTAACTGAAAAAGAAAGTGAGCTATCTTCATCGCAGAACGAGCTATCTAAAATGAATAAACGTCTATTCATGGAGCGAATGCGTAAAAAAGAAGATAGAAACTTTGAGCATGGCTTGAAAGAAAATTTTGAACGGTTTACATTTGAAAATGCCATTCCTGATATAGGACAAGAGTTAATATTACATCCAAGACTAAGTGGTGTGGAGAGTGAAATTAATTCATATTTGGACTCAGCACCAAGACGCTATGTTGATGATCTTGAAAGAAATGGGTACTTTGATAATGGTATCACCAAATCTGGTATTAACTTGTTTAGAAAGCTAGCTAAAATGCATGCATAACAAGGAAATTGAAGCGGACATTGCCAAGAGCGGGCAACGCCGCTTAATTTGGCGTTATGTGCTAGTGATTGGCCCTAGCTTTGTAGATCAATTAAAGGGATAAAAATGTTAGCTGTCGTATTAGAGTTTGATGTTATTGAAGGCATGGAAAATCAATTCAGAAAGGCTTGGATTGAAACTACTGACATAATCTATCAAAATTTTGGTAGTTTAGGATCTAGGTTACATAAATCTGACAATGGGAAGTTTATTGCGTATGCGCAGTGGCCTAACTTGAATGTTTATGAAAATGATCAGCATTGGCCTGACGACTCAAAAAATACTATAGAAAAGATGAGAGCTTGTCTTAAAATTGGTAAGCCGACTGTGCTGCACAAATTGACGTTAGATACTGATCTGCTAAAAGAAGATAGCCTTAATAACTAATAGCACATAACAAGGGTTTTCAAGTCGGACACGCAACAGTTGGCTCAGTTTCGCTTCGCTACACATTTTAGCCAACTATTACTTAGCCGCTTAAAACGGCGTTATAATTTCAATCAAACTAAAGGAGTAATCCATGAAAAAGGGAATCGCCCTAGTGTAATCCCCCCATTACTTAGGTACCTAGTGCTTTGCAACTCACCTAAAAAGTATAGTAAAGAGTCCCAAACTTGCAGAAAAACCCCAAATAAAATCACCAGTACACCCAAAACCTAGAAACCATCGATTCCCTCACCGTATGGCGTTAATATAGACTGCTAAATTG
>Ga0209279_10001246_pt1 | contig 13973 bp, 22 predicted proteins | sample CoawatmetaG00DNA_3_FD_187508 | JGI IMG/M metagenome (GOLD analysis project Ga0209279, IMG submission 187508) | Marine microbial communities from the West Antarctic Peninsula - Coastal water metaG006-DNA (SPAdes) (version 2) | ecosystem: Environmental > Aquatic > Marine > Coastal ... | reverse complement strand
AGCAGATAAATTTGGTTGGTTTGGTTTGTTTGGTTTAGGTTTGTAAAAAATAAAAAACGAGAAATGACTAGAATAAATGTAGGAATAAGAGCCAAAGAATTATGTAGAGAACATCTACTTGCTGAACATAGAGAAATAAAACGTACTCCTAATAAGGTAAATAAAGGCAAGTTTGTTTTAAAAGGTATGCCTAAAGAATTTTGCTTAGGAACGGGACACGAGAAGTTTTTTTATGATAAGCTAGAATATCTAAGGCAGAGGTATGAAGAACTTTATAAAGAATGTTGTGATAGGGGTTATATAGTTGAGTATTACGGTGCTATTTGGGACAATACACCAAAATCATTATTAGGTAATTATAAACCAAGTAAAAAAGATAGGGCATTATTAGTTGAGAGAATAAACGAAAGGCTATTTACAATGTCTACAAGTTACTTAAAAAAAGGAAGAAAAGAAGATGTATCTAGATTGCTAAAATATAAATTATACACGTAGATTTTTTTACTTTAAACTTAACTAATATATTTGAACCGAACTAAAAAACTAGATTATGATTAAAATAAATGTAGTAGATTACAATAGCGAACAGGCTAACAAAGATTTCAGATTCAAAGGAACTTACTTACACGGAGTTCTTGAAGATGAAATAGGTTATGACATTTTTTGTTTCGATAGAGAGATTGACTTCCCTTTGGGTGCTACTCAATTGATTATAAAGTCAACAGGTAAAAGAGCAACCTTTTTTCTTTGGAAAGCAAAGACGGGTAGAACAGAGAGGTTTGTTGGTTATTTAGTATATGACAACGATGTAGAGTATGATTTTTGCAGAAAGAATTTTGAATTACAAAAACAAATGATATGATATTTATAATAATATGTTTAACCGTAAGCGTTTGCCTAGCAGTGATAGTGATATCAGAGTTTTGGTATATAAAGAAGAAAAAAGATTCAGATAGAGCATATCTAGAAGATTTAAGGATTCAAAGAAGTAACCATTACCCTCTTGAAATAAACAAGGGTAAATAAATGATACACTAGGATTAGGTAGGTTTTAAGAACTCCTATATATTTGTAGTATATTAATTAGGTCGGTAGTACGGCCATTAAAAATCAAGTAAAATGAATACATTAGTAATTAAGTACAAAGACATTCAGTTCAGTGTCAATCTGATTAAAGATGACACATCTATTAGGGTAGACAGCATAGATAACCCGAAAGACAATAAAATAGTAGAATCTTATAATGACGATGTCTTCTTTAGTAAGTTTTTAGGAGAATCGCATTTAATAGAGGAAACTCATACGGTTCACACTTCTATAAAACGCTCCTTTAGTAAGTTTGCTAAAGAAAATAATTCAACAGTTGTAGAGGTTGAAGAAGTTAGTAACGAGCCAGTTGGGGCGGTAGACCAAATCATATTTGATACGGTAGGTCGTGCGTTAAGTAGTTCAAATACTAAAGAAAAAGTAGATACACTTATCAAGGCTTTAATTAAGGAACACGGTATTGTACCACACAAAACGGTTTTAGAGGTAAAATTTAAAGACCAGCCTAAAAAAGACGTAGGCTTACAACATAAATCTTTTGCGGACGTATTAAGTACCTTATCAGCGGGTGTCAATATCGCTTTAGTCGGTCCAGCGGGTTCGGGTAAAACAACAATTGTTCACAACGCATCCAAGGTTCTAAATCTAAGCTTCGCATCTCAATCAGTATCGGCTCAAAGCACGGTATTTGATTTCTTCGGGTATAAATCAGCAACAGGTACGTATATCGGTACAATGTTTAGAGAGAAGTATGAAAACGGAGGTGTATTCTTACTCGATGAATTTGACGCAGGTAATCCAAACGTACTTGCCGCATTGAATCAAGCTACCGCAAACGGACATTGTCCTTTTCCCGATAAAATGATAGCAAAACACAAAGATTTCATTATTGTTATGGCGGGTAATACTTTTGGCGGAGGAGGTACTATTGACTATGTAGGTAGGAATAAGATTGACGCAGCAACTCTTGATAGGTTCGCATTTATATATATTGACTATGACGAAATACTAGAGAAAGCACTATCATCAAACGAGAGTTGGTGTCTTAGAGTTCAAGATTATAGACGCAGAGTAATAGAAAAGAAAGTTCGCACAATAATATCGCCTAGAGCAACATTCAACGGAGAGAAATTGTTGTCAGCAGGTTTACCTTTAAAAACAGTAGAAGAAATGATTATCTTCAAAGGTCTTACAGATGATGAACGTAACTTAATAGCATTGTAATTATGAAAAGAGTTGTAGACACTTTTAGTTATAGAGAATTTATAGACAAGGCACTTAATCGTGAACGTGACGAATCTAACCCAGAATCTTCAAGGAAAGGGGGTTTTAGTTTCACACAAACCGAATCATTTGAGGAAACAATTAAGTTTGCCACTGAGGGTTGGGATTTAGGTTTAGAGCAGTATAAAATAGAAGACGGTGTATTGACAAGCGGTACTACGCATCTTAATCCAAGTTTAGCGGGTTGTATGCCTCACGTTCAAAACTATATTATGGGATTTCCTCAACAAATGTACGATTTGTATGATGAGCGAGAATACAATCTACCTACATTAGACTTGATAGTATCTTTAGGTTATGCGGGTAGCGTAAACGGTTCAGACGCATTAAAATTTAGCAAGTCCTTAGTAGGGTATATTAATAAAATGTCATCAACTCACAATATTAGGTTAACAGGTGTATTTGCTACAAAACAAAATCGTACCGAGTACGATGTTATTGTAAACCTAAAAGATTTTGACAAAGCTATGGTTGTCAATAATATAGCTTTCGCATTTCACCCTAGCTTCTTCAGAAGATTATGGTTTTCAATTGCGGAATCTAAACCATTCTTATCAAGCGGTTACGGTCGCTCCAGAAAAGATTATAAGGAATCAGTAGAGAAAAGTATAGACACGAGTAAATCAGATAAAGTAATCTTCACACAAGACTTAGGAGATATAGGTAAGTTTAGTTGGTTGCCAGAAGAAATTGAATCAGTAACTTTTTAGTCACAAGGGGAGTGTTATACTTGTCACTCTCCTTTAGGTAGCAGTTATTACTACTACCTGCTATTGCCCCTCTGAAAAGGGGGGTTTTTATTACAAAATAATCTTACACTAGGATTTTAATATATAGAAATCAATCTATAATTTTGAGTATTAATAATTAATATATAACAACATGAAAGAAACGGGAATAGACTGTATGAAGTACAGGAAATCAACTCACCTAGCGGGTGTAGACGTTGAAATGATTATTGCTGACAAAGGCAAGTGCGTTTTAACAATTAAAGAATCGTATTACGACACGGGAGTAGACGTAAGCGGTAATAGAACAGACGGTTACTTCTTGGAGTTTGCCGAGGGAGTTAAGCCTATGGTAGTAAATTCTACTAACAGAAAAGTAATTGCTTCGATAGTAAAGATTAGAAACAAGTGTACGGGTTCTGAGAGTAGAAACATAGACAATTGGAAAGGTTTAGTTATTCAATTAGTGTTTGACGAATCAGTTAAGATGATGGGAAAGCTAACAGGAGGTATAAGAATTTCTCCTATTAGCCCAATACCTACTATCTCAGATGTGAAAGCTAAAGCTATTTTAAGCGGTTCTAGAACGTTATTAGAACTACAAAGTAATTGGAGTAAGTTGAGTAAGCCAGAACAAGCCTTGCCTAGTATTAACGCAATGAAGGATAAACTTAAAACAACATTAAAGTAATGATAGTACACAAAAAGTTAGACCAAAAGAGTCTAGAGTGGTTTGAGGTTAAGTGGGGTAAGATTGGAGGTACTCTAAGCAAGGGGTTACACGTTAAGGGAGATACCCTATTTATAGACCTATTAAGCCAACATATTGAGGAGTTCGAGCCTTCGGATAGTTTTGAAAACGAACATACTAAGAGAGGTAATGACTTAGAGCCATTTGCAATAGAGTACTTAGAAAAGTACACGGGTTATAAGTTCGAGCAATTCGGTTGGTTACAGAGCGAAAGAAATGAGTTGTTGGGAATATCACCAGACGGACTTATTGAGGATTTAACCGTAGCTTGTGAGACAAAGTGTTTTGCTAGAAAAAAGCATACTGAAATACTACTGACTAAGGAAATACCTTTAGATAACATTCACCAACTTGTACATTACTTTACGGTAAACCCAAAACTAGAGGAATTATATTTTTGTGCCTTTAGACCCGAGTCTGTAAATAGCTTTATAAAAAGATTAACACTTGATAGCGAAGTAAATATAGGAACAAAGGCAAAGCCTAGAATGTTCACTATAAAGGAAGTAAGAGATTTATCTATTGAATCCGCAGATAAATTATTAAACAGGATTAACGAATCAAAAGAATCATTAAATTTTTAAATTAAACAATTATGGAAGTAGTAGGAATTATTAAATTAGTAGGAGCAACTCAAGAAATTGGTGCTAAAGGTTTTAGAAAAAGAGAATTAGTTGTAACAACGGCAGAGGATTATCCTCAGATGCTTATGATTGAGTTTACTCAAGATAAAGTAGATTTGTTAAACAACTTTTCTCAAGGGCAATCTGTTAAGGTAGCTATAAATCTAAGAGGTAGAGAATGGATTAACCCAGCAGGAAAAGCGAAGTATTTTAATTCTTTGCAAGGTTGGAAAATCGACACGGTATAATGATAAAGTTTCAATATTATTTTGGAGACATAAAGAAATCTATACCAATAGGTTTCTTGTCTCTTGAAACATTTATAGATAGACACTTAAATCCGAAGGCAGAATTGCTTTCGGTTTTTAAGGAGATTGACGAAGCAGTTAGCAAAGGAGATATGAAGTTAAAGGCAGAGTTAAAAATGAACAACTTATATTCTTTTACTGTTTCGGCTCAGTTTAATGGCTCAAGAAAGTATGATAATATTAAAAAATTCAACCCCTTAGCACAGTTAGACTTTGACGGTCTTACAAACGAGGAGGCTGTTATTTTTAGAGATTATATATTTATGAATTACCCACAAGTAGTTTGCTCTTACCTTTCACCAAGTAGGTGCGGTGTAAAAGTATTATTGCGAATACCAGAAATATCCTTAGAAAAAGGAATACCCGAAGGCATAAAAGAATATAAAGATTATTACAGAGCAATAGAATCAGAGTTCAGTAACTATGCGGGGTTTGATAACTCGCCAAAAAACTTGGTTTTACCTTTGTTTATTTCTCACGATACCGATATGTCTTACCGTCACTTCGATAACGCTACTATATGGGATTTAAAAGAATTTACCCCCGAACCTATTCACTTGAAATATCCCCTACCTTATAACCCTTATAAAAAGCTTAAATCTAACGACAAACACGAGTTACGTGCTATAAGAACCTTTAGAAAAGCAGTATCGGGAATAGTAGATTCACCAGGTCATTCTCAATTACGTAGTGCTTGTTTAGTATTCGGTACAAGAGTAGGTGCGGGTTACGTTGGTAGAATAAACGCTGAACAGGAGGTTGATGATTTAGTAAAGCAAAACAGTTATCTCTCAAAAGGTTTAAGCGGTTATTTAACAACTGCTAACTGGGCTTTGAAAGAAGGCATAAAGACTCCAAACTATTATAATTAATGCTACACTACTATTTTTATAAAAATATATATAAAAGTATCTTTGGTTTAGGTAAAATAAAAAAATGAAAAAAGCAGATTTAAAGACTATAATATTAAGCGAAGATTGGATTATATCAGACCTTACATATGATGAGGATTCTAAGAAGTATCACTTTATAACAACTCACATAAGCGGGAAGGTTTTAGAAAATACTGAAACAAAAAAGAAAGTAGATAAAATTTTAAAACAGATAGAAAATGAGCAAAAAGAAAAGTAGAAAAAAGTGTATTAAGGTTTATAGAAAAACCGTTGTTGGTGTAACTCATAAGTTACTAAAAGGAACTGACAATAGAGACGAAATAAGAATAGCGGGTAATATAGTATGCGGTATGATTAATTCGTTTACAGAGTATTTGTTTAGCTTTGATGACGAAGTTATGACTGAAAAAGAGCAAGAGCATTTAACTAATATAATAAACGAATATCTTTTAAAAATTAGCGGTAAAGTAGATAGTTACACGCCCGAAAGAGAAGACGTATTATATGTTGCTATGAAATTAGGTAAAATGATAATAAAAACAAATCAAATAATATCAGACAATGAATAAGACAGAACTATTAAAAAAAGCTAAAAATATTTTAGCTAAAGCGGAAAGAGATTTTGACCCAAATGTCACTAAAAATCAGTTAATGACACAGCCTATGATAGTCGGTTCTTGGGGAGCGCATAATTGGAAAAACGTAGCTGATAAAGCACTCTTGTTTCAAGTAAACGGAAGATTACATAAAGGAGTTGTTGCAATTGTTTTAGGGTTTGAAGACTTATATAAAGTGTTCTTACTTGATGAAGAATTAAATTTTTCTAAGACTATTTTAGAATCAGTATATGCGGAAGATTTGGTTTTGGCAATAGATAGAATCATAGAAACACCCGAATAATGATAAAACTTAGACCATACCAACAAACTTTATATAATGAAATTCAAGAAACTTTTGAAAAAGGTGTCTCAAGGATTTTAGTACAAGCAGAAACAGGTTGGGGTAAGTCTATTTTAATTGGTAAACTTGCAAATAATCTAGAGGGTAGAACACTTATATTAACTCATAGAATTGAGTTGTTGAATCAAAATTCAGAGTGGATTAATGATATAGGTATTTTAACAGCAAAGGTAAAGAAACCTATTCCGTTGAAGTCTAAGAAAAATGTAATTGCAATGACCCAAACCGCATACGCTAGGTTTTCTAAATTTGGCTATGATTACGTAGGAGACTTTGATAATGTAATAGTAGACGAAACACACGTAGATTTCTTTAAGCAAGTTTATAGCGGTTTAAATATTAAGAAATTAATAGGATTAACAGCAACTCCTATAATATATAAAAAAGAAAAGAAGACCGTTAACGGTGCTGATTTTGCAAGAGATTTATCATTAGCAGATGACTATGAGGCTTTGCTTCAAGGAGTTAGTGCTTCTGATTTAATAGACTTAGGTTACTTAACAGAGGACAAATACATAAGGTTAACACCTCCTAACTTAGATAAATTAAAAAAGTCGGCAAATAATCCTGATGGTTTTACACCTGCTTCTATGACTGAGGTTTTTGGTTCTCACGCTTCTGTTAAAATGGTTTTAAAGTCTTATAAAGAAAAAAGCTTAGATAAAAAAACTATAATATTTAACCCAACAACAAAAGTAAACGTAAAAGTTTATGATGCATTTGTAAAAGAGGGTTACGGAGATTTAGTTAAGATGTATGACTCAGTAAACGATTCTAGCTTATCTAGAGACGAGGTGGTAGCTTGGTATAAGCAAACTAAGGGAGCAATTTTATTAAACGTTGGAGTTTTTACAACGGGCTTTAATGTTCCCGATATAGAGGTTATAATATACAATAAATCGACATTATCGCTAAGTCTTTGGTTGCAATCTTGCGGAAGAGGTTCTAGGGTAGCAGAGGGTAAGAGTTGTTTTACAGTTATAGACTTAGGCTTAAACCTTGAAAGACACGGTTTTTGGTCGGCAGATAGGGATTGGAACAAGTATTTCAAGATTCATAAGTGGAAAGCAAAATTACCTTCAGATAATTTAAACGTTTGGGAGTGTCAATCTTGCGGTTCATTTAATTTAAAGGGAACATTATATAACGAAGAACTCAATAGAGTAGAGTGTTATAATTGTCACGAACCTAAACCCGAAAGTGTTACAAGAGACAATCATATAAACGGAGAGTTAGAAGAAGTTAAGGTGCCTAGAATACCTAGAGCAAAATCAATTGTAGAATACGGAGTACATTGCGGAAACGATGCGAACATCTCGTTTAGGTTGCTTGATAGAAAAATTATAGATTTGTTTTATCATCATACGAGCAGAGAGGATTACATAGAAAGAAGATACGAATATATAAAAAGAGTGTACGAAATATACAGACCTTGCTATTTTGCGATTATAAATTCAAACCTAAAAGGTGTGAATAGAACTTTAAAAACTTCAGTAAATAGAATAATAACCAAATTAGATAAACACTATAAATAATGAAAAAACCAAATTGGCTTGAACAGAATCCTTGTGATTGGTACAACAATAATAAATTTGAAGATGCGCTTAGTCTTATTTTAAGAAAAGATAAAACGCTTCGATATGAAGACGGACAGCTTTTTGTTATACGAGAAAAGGAATCAATAATAGTAGCGAGTAAGGAGTGTAATGATTTAAGAGTTGTATCTGAAAACAGTCTTGGATTTGTTATAGGTATGACTTACTCCCCATTCCAAATACTAACAAAGGTTAGATATAATAGTAACTTTACAGCTGCGTTTCAGTACGTTGGTATTAATTATATGGATATGAATTTTCCTTATATCAGAATCGGTGTAAAGTACTTTAAAGAAATAACTAAACCAGATAGATACGGAACCACAACTCCTTTGCTAAAGAATTGGACTAAAGACGAAATAAAGCAGGATTACGGGAAAGAAATGATGGTCAGAGTACAACTCTATGATGACTTTATTATAGAGCCTAACAACGAGTTTTATGAGAAAACATATAAAGGTTTTTATAATTTATATCAGCCGTTTATACATAAGGAAAAAGAGTTCGATACTAAAACCGAACTAGACAAGGTTAAGTGGTCTTTAGGTTTTATGAAACATATATTTGGAGAAGAACAATATAATTTAGGAATGAGGTACTTAAAAATTCTTTATAAGCACCCTAAGAAAATTACACCTATACTTGTTTTGGTTTCAGATGAAAGAATGACAGGTAAGAGTACTTTTATAGATTGGCTTAATGCTATATTCTTAGACAACTTGGTTATTATAACACCAGGTCATATTAGTAGTGATTTTAACGAGAGTTATGCGGAGAAGAATATTATAGCAATAGAAGAGAGTCGTTTTGACGATGCCAAAGCGTTAGAGAAGCTAAAGGCTTTATCAACTCAAAAAACAATATCAGTAAATAGAAAACACATTCCAACTTTCTCACTACCTTTTTACGGAAAACTAATTATAACATCGAATGATGAAAGTAAATTCTCTAAAGTAGATGAAGCAGAGATTAGATATTGGGTTCGCAAACTACCAACAGTTAGCGGTAAGGCTAACCATAATATATTAGAAGACTTAATTAAGGAGATACCGTATTTTTTACATTACCTTAGCCAAGAGCCAGAAGTTGATTTCTCAGTTTCAAGACAAGGTTTTACGGCAGATGAAATTAAGACAAGCGCACTTGAGATAGTTAAGAAAGAAAGTAGACCCGCTTTACAAAAGGAAATAGAGATGTATTTACAAGAGTTTTGTATGAATGAAACTACGGAGGCACAATTATTTTTTACGGCTACAGATATAAAGCACAAGTTTTTTGAGAGAAACAATAATTTTAACGCACCTTATATATCCAAAGTACTAACTACTCACATGAAATTAGATAGAAAAGAAAAACCCGAAAGATATGTCCCTAGTTTTGGAGATAAGATGTCAAAAACAGGTCTATTTTTTACTTATGAGAATGTTTTTTTAGAAGAAAAAGATATTGATAAAAACCCACTAGGAATAGGAGAAGAGGATTCACCTTTTTAATAAAATTAAATATGCAAAATAAAATTAGTATTCAAGAACATTTAGATTACTTGTATAGCATTAAGCTTTCAAAAAGTTTAAAAATAAAGTCAGTTCAATTAAGCACAATATCGTATTGGGAAAACAAATTAAAAGAATGTAAATTATGAAAGAAAAATTTGGATTTAGTAATTTCGTATCAACAGATTTTGAAAAACATATAAGGCAATCAATACCTAATTATAGCGGTATGCGTACCTTGATACCTTCAATAGCAGAAAACTTTGTATTTAAAGATACAAATATCTACGATTTAGGCACAAGTAGCGGAGACTTGCTATGTGAGTTAGAGGATTATTTACCCTCCTCTTTAAATTTATCTTATATAGGGTACGACATAGCGGACAATTTATTACCCTCCATGCCTAGTAAGGATATAAATTTTTACAATAGAGATATAACAGATGAGTCTTTAAAGTTATTTAACACGAGTCTTGTTTTTAGCCTTTTTACGCTTCAATTTATAGATTTGGATAAGAGAGTCAAGTTGATACAGAAAGTCTATGATTCGCTATCTAAAAGAGGTTGTTTCATAGTATGTGAGAAGATTTATTCAAGAGAAGGTATAACGGAAGATATTTTTACATTTAGCAACTATGAAAGCAAAATAGCAAACGGTTTAAGTGCTGATGAAATATTGATAAAGCAAAGAGACTTAAAGTCAATAATGAAACCTTTGACGCAGATTGAAAATGAGCAATTATTTAAAGACGCAGGATTCAGAGTTGTAGAAGTATTTTTTAAATCATTAAATTTTATAGGATGGGTATTGATAAAGTAAATTGGTTGGACTATACAATGTCTGACGTAAACAAAGCTTCTAAGAAAAACAAATTCAACTGTATCTCTCTATTCGCAGGAGTAGGAGGCGGTTGTCTTGGAGCAAAAATGGCGGGAGGTAAACTTCTTGCGGTAAACGAATTTATAGAAGAGGCACAAAGGGTTTACAAAATAAACTTTCCCGATACATTGGTAAACGGAAACGATATTAGAAATGTAGACGGTACCGAGTTACTCGCTTCGGTTGGTTTAAAAACAGGAGAACTTGATTTATTATTAGCTTCTCCACCTTGTTCTTCTTTCTCAACGGTTGGGAAAAGAGAAGAGGGCTGGGGAGAAGTCAAAGCTTATTCAGACAAGAAACAGAGAACGGATGATTTATTCGGAGAATTTGCAAGAGTGTTAAAGGAATCTCAACCTAAGTACTTTGTAGCAGAGAACGTTGCTTCTTTATTAGAGGGCAAAGCAAAATATTTATTTGGTTCTCCACAATTTGATATGTTTCCAGATGAATCAAACGGTGTTGTTAAAGAATCAGAAACTATATTCCACCAACTTACTGAGGCAGGTTATCAGATTAGGTATGAGGTGTTAAACTCTAAAGACTTTGGCAATCCACAGTCAAGAAGACGATTGATTATAGTAGGTGTTCGTAATGATATTCAAAAGGAGATAAAGTTTCCCACCCCTTTTTTATCGCCAAAAATAACTCTAGAACAAGCCTTTACTTATGTAAACAATACGGAGAAAGATTTAGCAGATGCTAATATTGAAAAGTACGCAGTTTATCAAGCAAGTTTAGATACAAAGCCAGGAGAGAAATCAGAGAAATATTTTTCACTTATAAAGCAACAACCAGGAAAGTATGCGGGTACCCTTACCCAAACTGCGGGTTGCTTATCAGCAGCAAGTATTGTTCATTGGGATAATCGTAAGTTTACTGTTCCCGAAGCTACAAGAATTATGGGTTTTCCCAAAGATATTTATTTAGGAGACACGTACCCTAATAGAATCGAGAGACTAGGTAGGGCAATAACACCCTCGGTTTACTATGAGGTTATTAAGCGATTATTTTAATTTATACACTAGGATTTCCCTACAATTTCCTTAGTACTTATATTTGTCTTATATTAATTTAAAGAAAACAAGATGAAAGCACTACAAGAGTTAAAAGATTACGCAGAGTCCAAGGACGATTGGTATATTACAAATAAGATTTGGTATATAGAAAAGCAAATCGAAATAGCCATTAGTAAGGCAAAAATAGAAGTTTATGAACAAGTAGATAAAAATCAAGCATTATGACAAAATTTGAAAAGTACCAAAACAATCTTTGCAGAATAGGAAACAAGATTTGGAGTTACACTACTCACGTTGCAACAATCCAAGATGACAAATTAATTCAATTGGGCAGTTGGTCTAAAACTACTCAATCACATATTAATTACGTAGCAAGTGAATTAGAGCTAACATTAATTAAATAATTATGAAAATCACATTAGAAGTAACTCAAGTGACCCCAGATATTTATAAGGCATATAGCCTTAAAGCTATAAACAAACAAGAATCAGTAAATAGGCATATTGACGTAACCCTAGAGGGAGCGTACACTGACTTAAAAAGATTTGTTTTATCAGAATATAGTTGTGGGGACACGGTTGAAGATACTTACTTCTTTTGGCATAATGTTGAAGATTAAAACCAAACAAACCAAACCAACCAAATTTATCTGCTTAAATAAAAAAGACACTACGATTTTGCGTCAAACAAATAACTCTATATATTTGTATTATAATTAATCAGCGAGTAGTATCGCACTAAAACAAGTAGTATGGAAGCAATTAAAAAATTAGAAGAGCAGTTAGTTAATAGAAAAGAGCAACACGATATAGGTCAGCAAATTATTTTGAGAAGAATTAACCAGGAGTTACTTAATAGGTCGGAGGAGCAGATACTTGAAATAACTAATAACTATAACATGGGGTTTTTAACTTTGTTTGAAATGATTAACCAGAAGATTGATTCTTTAAAGCAAATTCAAGACAATATGTACAATATCGAACTATAACCACTCTTCCCTCGTTTTTTACGGGGGTTTTTTATGCGTTGTTTTTTATAATAGCATATCTGTTTTTTACGAGCGTTTTTTATAAACAACATTGATGCGTTTTTTATCACGAGTTTTTTATAGATGGTGCCGTTTTTCTAAAGAAATTTTATGCTCTTTTTTTTTCTGCATTTATGTTTCTGTTTTTTCTGGTCCGCTGTTATGTTTTCTGTTCTGCTCTGCTGCTTGTGTTGTTCTGCTCTGTTTAATAAAAAAAAAACGCACCTAAAAAAATTATAAAAAAAACGCATCTATATATAAGACTCAAAAATAAATATTTGAATAAAAAAAATCTAAACCCCAAAAAAAGTAAAAAAAACTTGTGAGATATATATATATATACTATATTTGCGTAAGGGTTATCGACCGTAGTAGTCAAAAAATAACCTAAACCGCTGATAATCAGCAACTTAAATCAAGTATCATGACAAATCAATTAGTAGTAAAGGGCAACAAATTAGTAGTAGCAACGGCAAACGTTGAAAAAGTAGCAAAAAAAGTAGTTAAATTTAGAGAGATTTTTGGTATACGTTTGGGGGCTAAACCTTCAATAGAACTTAAAACCGCCGTTAAAGTACTTAAGGCAAATCAAGACCGGTCTAATATGACTTTCAATTATATACTTTCAGAGTATAAAAAAGAAATGATTAGAAACGACAAAAAAACCGACGGCAAAAATTTTGAAGGTCGTTTAAGACGTATCTTATATAGGTCTATTGAAAGCGGTATAACTCGCGAAAGTATTCAAGGTATCAAATTTAATTTAAACGCTAACTATAAAGGTATAAAGGTAATTACGTCGCAACCGTTTATTTTTAATAACTCGGCAAACGTAGCAAGAAAGGACGTAGAAGAAAATTTATATACTTTCAAATTTAATAAAGTTGTTACCTTAATTAACAAAGCCGAACTTAAGACCGTTGCGGATAAGGTAAAGGCTTTTAAGACTCTAATTAGATAAATAGTATTAACAATAATTTAACCGCTCTTAAACGGGCGGTTTCTTAAACTCAACAAAATGAAATTATTTAAAAAATTATTACTTGACCTTTTAGCTTTGTTTGTTTTTGTTTCAATAACTATAATAGTTGGAATATTACTTTTGCCTTTGGTTTAAACAACAACAACAATCAACTATTAAAACTTACTAATTAATTTTAGTAAGTTTTTTTTTGTTGTATTGGTATTGTATTGGTAAATTTAAAAAAAATAGGGGGGGGTCTAGAGGCTATACTACCAAAAATTCCCCCTTTTTGAAATAAAATCCTGTATATACTGATATTGTGTCAATTCATAACTTTCCTAGTCATAGCCCTGCATTAGAGAGTTTTGTCAATAAGAATTGACGCATATTGACAAGAATTG
>Ga0209279_10001240_pt1 | contig 14027 bp, 9 predicted proteins | sample CoawatmetaG00DNA_3_FD_187508 | JGI IMG/M metagenome (GOLD analysis project Ga0209279, IMG submission 187508) | Marine microbial communities from the West Antarctic Peninsula - Coastal water metaG006-DNA (SPAdes) (version 2) | ecosystem: Environmental > Aquatic > Marine > Coastal ... | reverse complement strand
GAACTGATTACTCCAAATAATTTACATAAAAAATTACAAACAACCCATAAAATCATCACCTTTGTTAAAAAAACGAGAAATGATATATCGAATATTTTATCTGGAAAAGATAAAAGAAAACTTATGATAATTGGTCCATGTTCCATACATAACATTGAAATGGCAAAAGAATATGGTCTCAAATTAAAAGAAATTTCTAAAAAATACAAAGAAAAAATATTAATTATTATGCGGGTATATTTTGAAAAACCAAGAACTACTATCGGATGGAAAGGTCTTATTAACGATCCAGACCTTGATAACTCATTTAACATCAATAAGGGACTAGAATTAGCACGAAAATTACTATTGTTTTTAAATGAAAATGAAATTCCTTGTGGATATGAAATACTCGATACTTTCACACCACAGTACATATGCGATTTAATAAGTTGGGGTGCCATTGGTGCACGAACTACAGAAAGCCAAGTTCACAGACAACTCGTTTCCGGTCTATCAATGCCAGTTGGTTTCAAAAACAATAGTAGTGGTGATATGGATATTGCGGCGAATGCCATGATATCCGCTTATTACCCACATTGTTTTTATGGTATAAATGGAGATGGCAAGGCCGTTATTGTAAAAACAAATGGGAATAAAGACACGCATGTCATACTTCGTGGTTCAAAATTCGGAACTAATTACGATATTGATTCTATTAACGAAATGAAAAATACATTGGAAAATAAAAAACAAAGAGAAAACGTGATGATAGATTGTTCTCATGGAAATAGTAATAAAAATTATAAAAATCAAATGAGTGTAATCGACAATACTGTTAAAATATTATGTGAAAATAGACTGGCTGTTATGGGGTTAATGGTTGAATCAAATCTGGTAGAAGGGAATCAAAAACTAGTATTTGGTGAATCAGAGAAGTTAGAGTGGGGCAAAAGTATTACCGATGGCTGTGTTAATTTGGAAGAAACTGAACAAATGATAAAAAAAATATATAATGTTTTATATTTCCCTACAATGAAACATGTTTTTGATGGGTTTTAATTTTTTATCTTAATTTATAGCGAATAATTTGTTCATATTATTTACTTCTACTTTGTTTTCTTCCGGTAAGAATAATTTTCTAATTAACAAATCGTCTCGTATACGAATAGAGTAATCCATTTGATTATTTTTTCTACCAATTCGTCCAAACGCCTGTATTGTTTTTTCTTGCGTCATATTCAATAAATCTTTACTCAAGTAACCATGACAGAATTGATAATTTGTACCATAAATATAATCGCTCGATGCGATTATTAAGTATAATTTCTGCTCTTCCGCTAATTTCTTCATTATTTCCATATATTTTATATATTCTTTATCGTCTTCTTTTATAAAACAACCAATTCCCATTAGCAATAGAATTTTCCATGCATTGGCAACATTCAACAACATAATTTCTTCGACAATTTCATCTCTTATTTCACACGTGAATTCGTTTGTTCTATCATCTTTTTTTGTCCATTTGCGAATATGTTGCTTCGTATTTGGGACAAATATTTTTTTTAATTCTACCGTTTGGATATTACGTCTAATCCCTTCCGCCTTTTTTTTATATGTTTCCAATATTTGATATTCTTTCGTGCCCATTTTCAAATTTTTATCTTGTAAATTTTCACTTTTCTTCTCTTGTCTATGCCTCTCATTATCTTCGACTTTTTGCAATTCCTTTTTCCATTTGTCGTTTTTATGTATAATATTAGTAATAATATCAATCTCTTTGGTAGAAATATTAGATGTTTTTAAATAAATTTCTGCCAATTTTTTTACATTATTTGTCAAGAAAATGGTTGGTCCATCCGTCAATGTATGCGAATCATTTGTAGTTACTTTAATAGTAGATTCAAATGTTTTTTTCCTATTTTCTTTAAAATAATCATAAATTTGTTTCCAGTTTTTTTTACTTTTTTTCAATAGAATCAAATAATACATTTTTATATTAATAATATTAATTTCACCAATTCCTCCAAAATATTCATTTATTAAATATCTATCCGAAATTAATTTCTTTTTATTTACATACATTATGAATTTTGATATTTCGTCAACATCAAAATGTCTCAAAATTGTTTTATTTTTTTCAATATGTTGAAAACATTTTTTAATATCATCATATTCTTCAAACATAAAATGCGGTAACATTTTATACCCCTCCGACGATATAATTGGAATTGATTTTTTACATTCGTAACTTAAAACTTCCACGATATTACTATCCTTGAATTTATATCTATAACTCTGTAACATTTCAGTAATATCTTCCATATTGGGCAATGTAGCCGATGATAATACAATATTTGGTATCACATTTTCATTCCAATTTTTTTGTAAAATTTCATGAAATGGGTGGTTTTCATAATCCAATGTTATGGTTGGTTCATCCCAATACCAGACAAGGTCTTCTTCTTTATTGAAGGCCAACATATAATTCATGGAAGGTAAATATGATTGAATATCACAAATTATAATTTCTACTTTATCACCAACGCTATTGTCGACTCTGAAAATACTACCCGTTTTATAGTTTTTCGTATAATCTTTGGCTGCAAAATAGTGTAATCTAATATCACCCGGGTCCACACATCCAAATGCTACGGCAATTGGAATTTCCATGGATATACACGATTTGGCTAATTGCAAACCAATGTGTTTCGCGGCACAGACGAAAATTATTTTTTTTCCTTTCGATAAAGCTATAGGTGTTAATGTTTTTCCGGTACCAGTCGGTGCTTGATATAACAATAATTTATTTGTTTTATTTTTAAAATTTTTAATAATGTCTCGTTGGTGTTGGTACAATTGGATATCCGAATATTTTAATAATAATTTATTTTTTTCAATATATTCTTGAGAATTTTTTATAATTTTATCCAGTTTTATATTGGATTTATTTTCTTCCAAAATATAATTTACAAATTCTTTAATATAACTATTAATATTTTTAATTGAATTTTGAATTAATTGACTGATAATATAATAATAATAAATTTTTTTATCTTTTGAACCCAAATACTTTTTTACCATTTTTAATAATAAATATTCGTAAATTTCTGTTTTATCTAATTCATCGATTTTTTTATCAAAATTCTGCATTCTAAATAATTCTTTCTTTTTGATTTTCTTTTTGGATTTTTTTTCTTTTGTATCAAAATTTAGAGAATATTTTTTTACTAGTTTTTGCACGTCATCTTTAAAATATTTTGTATAAAAATACCCGTGGAACATTTCCAAATTTTCAGTGATTTTCATCATTTTTAATAATGTATTGGCGTCATTTGTGGTAATATCTGGGTCTTCCCACCCATCCATAATTAATTTCAATATTCTTTGTTCTGATTTATCAACTGGAACTTCCAAAGCGCACCATTCTTCTTTAGTTAGTTTTTTTTGTGATAAATCCATATTACTTTTTTTGGAAAAAAAAAAGTAATGACAAAAAAAATATCAATTTAATACTTTTTATTGTGACCTGAATATATGGTCAATAAATTTTTTTCTATATATTTCTTCATTATCTTCACACATACTATTATATAATTCATTATTTATTATTTTTGGACATTTTTTACATTCAGTTGAATGTTCTACAATATTATCATATTTTTCATCATCTGGTATAATATCTTTAGTATATTCATATAATTGTGATTCATTTATCCTATAATAAGAAATATGTCCATTCCCTCGACCACAATTCTCTGTATCAATTACTGGTATTAAATTACCGGGTCTATCCATATCTATTTCTCCTTCCCGTGAACAACTATATGGACAAATATGTTCTATACTAAATTTATATTTTAGAATATTAGTTGGGATACTTTGTTTATAATAATAAAACATTAATGTCTTTTCATAAAATTTTAATACTCTTCTGCGTTTCGATTTTCCACTTTCCATTTCTCGTGGATTATTAGATTCACTGTATAATAAATTTAATAAATTATTAAAATTTTCTTTTGTTATTTTATTACTGATTTCATTCGGGTCATTTATAAATTGTTTAGCTTTTTTATCTATAAACTCACCACCAGTTGGATACCATATACTATCATTATTTCTAAAATTCACTTTTTTGTCTTTATCTTTTAAATCATCTACCATAAAATGATAAATTAAGCATTTTTCTAAATTATGGATAATAATAGATTTTTCTATATCTTTATTACGATAACCAATGATACAAGATATAATAAGAAACATGTAATTTTTTTTTAAAGTTTTTATTTTTTCCTGACATTGCTTATTAAATAGCTTTTCGTTAATATTATCTGTAAATATAAAATTTACTAATTCTTTTAAAATCCGACACGCGTATGTAATTTTTTCTATAAAATCAGTCACATTTTTTGTAGTAAATGTTCCTTCCAGTCCATTATAAAAAGTTTTATATAATTTAAAGTATAATGACATACCATCAGTATCGCTTTTACTAATTAAATCAAATTTTTCATTACAATAATTTTGAAACCCTACAATAAAATCAAATGCACTTGGGTTATCTTCATCTTCATTATATTTAAAACATTCCAACACTTCATCCTCTGCCTTTTCTTCATAATATTTCTTTATATATAGGTCTAATTCTGTTTTAAAAACTCTATCATTAATTATAAAATTGGTGTCATTGTATAAACTAGATGACAATAATTCGGTTTCTGTTAATCTACTACTATATTTATTTATTGATTCAAAATATTTACATTAATTACAACTTTATTAAAATCACTACCATTCTTTAATTTCAGTTTATTTTGTGTTTCCTCTATTACTGGTTCAAAATCATCGCGATATTGTTTTAATTTTTTTGAATAAAAATCTTCATGACCATTATTTTTAAAATATTTATGATATTTAAAATTAATAATTTCATTATATGATAATCGACGAAACATAGATTTTAATTTTATTTTTTCACCATTATCTAAATTATATCTTTCATCTTGACTTTGTAAATCATTTATATTTTTTATAAATTCAAATAAATCATTTAAATATTCAGGAAATACTTCAAATGGACTTCTCATATAATGGTCAATCGCATTAATACGATTATTTCCATCTATATTTGAGTAAATATCCATCAGCTTTCCAAACGTAAATGGGTGGACACTATTTTCTGTTTTAACAAGAAAATCTATATATTCTTTTTCATTGGGTGTACGATTTTTTCCAGGTCTCGTCTTCCATTTTTTTTTCCGTTGAAAACGTGGTTTTTTTATTTTCCCAGAATATAAATAACCCATCAAATCTGCTACACTCCATTGTTCATTTTTTACACGTTTATTCATTTGAATAACTTTTTTTTTATAATCTAAATTATTAAAAAAAAAGTTATCAATTTAATACTTTTGGGAAAAGTATTGCAAAAGTATATTGTTTTGCTATACTTTTCCCAAAAGTATATTTAGGTAATCTATAAACCACCCCTGTGTAATTGCAGCCGGTTTATATTTATTTGTATGTTTAAAAAAATCTTCACTCTTACCAAGTTCCATTAATTTTTCTATCAATCTTTCCATATTTGTTATGTTTTCTATATTTGAAATCCGAAAATATACATTGCTTTCAATTGCATAATCAAATACTTTCCCACCATTTTTATTTTTACTTATACCTCTCATATATTTCTTTCCATCCTTTTCAATAATTTTGGCCGTTTCTGTTATTTTTTCACCTTTATAATATTGAGACCAAAACTCACCTGTTTTATGAAACAAAGGGAAAAGAACCGGGTTACCTGTTTTTTTAATTATTAGAGACACGTCCTCACCAATTCCCTTATAATGTTTTCTTTCAATTGAATAATTATGTTTTGGAATTGACTTTTGTTTTTTTATTTGAGAGAGAATTTTGGATTTCCTTTGACCAATGAACAACATCACTGATTGTTTAATTGTTTTTTTGGCTGTTTCAAAGGTTACGTTGGTATAACTTGATGAATGTAAACTATTGTATCTTTCTAACAAATAGGGTTTTACACTTTCTGGTACCAACCATACACAATATTTGTGTTTTTCTTCCCAACCCTTTTGAATAAATTTCTTTGCAACTTTACTATTATAACCATATGGTGGATTAAAACCAATCATCGTTCCATCATTTCTGTCTTTTCCACCCCCACAGTTTTTGTCGTACTTTTTCAAAAAAGTACGCCAGTCGAGCGTTTCTATTTCACCAAAACAAATTTCAGAAAAAGATATATCAAATGATTTATACGTTTTTATTAACTTGTTTTCCATTAATATTTTAACAAATCGGTTATCGCCAGCCGATGTATCTATAAAATGTAAATTATTGAAATCGACATTGGTTTCCTTCAAATTTATTAATACATTAAGTATATTTTTGTTAATAAATTCACTCGTTGTATAGTATTTGTCAAAAATATTATTTTTCTTATGTTTTCCAGTAAATGTATATTGTTTCATTTTATTTTAAACAATGAAAAAATATAAAAATTATAAACTTATAAAAAAACTTATAAAATTATAATTTAGTTTCAATAATTAAAGAAGCACCATGGTATCCAGCTGTAAAAATAGCCATAACACCCAACAATGGGTATACAATTTTATTAACCTTTGTTTTTTTTATAGCAATATATGCTAAAATGGGAACGATAAATAAGAGATGTGATGAAAAAATTAACATACTCCTGCGATATTTGTCTACAGTAGTATCTTTATCATGTACTTGTTTGTTTTCTTGATGTGCTGGAGGTTTAAATTTACCAGTAATTGAATGTGTTCCGCGTTTTAAGGGCAATATATCACAATTAAAATAAAAATCATACCAAGCCATAGCAACATAAGCAATTATGAATATAATAAAGAGTGTTAAATAAAGTGCAAAATTAGATTTAAAGGATGGTTTATATAAAAATAATGTCATACAAATTAAAGAAAAAATAACGCATTTTTCATTTAAAACAAAGGGTCTTCTAAATAATCCACCTGCCATTTTATATATGTTGTTTTTTTAATTTCCAAGTAATAAAATTCCTTTAAAAGCCGATTGTGGTTTAAATTTCAATATATCTATTTCAGTTGTCGACGTTGGGAATTCATCGTAACCATAAATATCTTGCAAACATAACCATTCAAACAAACCACCCGGATAAATATATATATTTGGAAATCCTAAATTCGTTAATTGTTCATATTTTTTAAAAAGATTTGTTTCATGTGAATTTTTATCATATATTATAATTTTTACATTTTTACATTTTTTAAGACATTCGTTTATAATTCTCTCTTCGTTTTCTATATTTGTTGTATTTTGTATAAGACACATTTGTTCCATTTTTTTTAATGTATTAATTAATAAATATTCTTTTTTATTTTTTATACATTCTTGTATATCTTCAAAATTTGCTTTTTTTATTGTTTGTGAATTACCCATAAACATATTAATATTTTTTTTTTAATTTTTAAAAAAATAATATATTTAAAAATGTTACCACCCTTTTGATTCTAATGTCGATTGCAATCGCTTTCTCTTTATATCACGTGCTTTCATCCTGTCTTTTCTTTCCGCGTCTCTTTTTATCTGCTCCGCAACCCAAGTAGCTGTTATATAAAATTTCGTATCTAATAATCGCCAAAATGGGAAATAGTTATGTTCATAATTTTGTTTTGTTATAATGGTTTGTCCACCCAATTCGGTAAGTTCCACCGGAACTTTCTCACCATTTTCTTCATAAGTCAAAATATCATGATATTTTTTTGGTTTACCATCTGATGGTAAAATTTCAACCTTAATTAATGAACCAATTTCACCCTTAATTAATTTGATGATTTGTTTATATTCGGTAATATTTATTTCACCATTTTTATTTAAAAAACGTCGGTCTTTATCACCCCATTTACGTTTTAATTCCAATCTAAAATCTTCCCAACACAATTTAACCCATTTCTTTCCCGTACCACCTTTATTATCTTGCCAAAATTTAATATTAATATTTTTAATTATATCTTTATTTAGTTCAACATTACCTGTTAAATATTTTACAGAAAGTATCCCTTTGTCATACGCACCACCAACATTTCCATTAGTATGACAAAAATTATATAATTTCACAGTATCATTCCATTTTTCTTGTAATTTATCTTGAAATTTTTTATTAGACCAACCAAAATGAATACCGTCTTTCCAATTATCATCATTATATATAGGCCAATATTTTACATATGTTTCGACTTCACCAGGGATATAACCAACATCAACTTTTAAAAATTCTTTAAGGAATTTAAAGTCTCCTTTTGCGTTCTTTGTTGCAAATTCATCTACTATATCCTCAATACAATCTTTGGGTCTGGAAAAATTATATTCTCTGCTTCTATACTTGTCTAAACAGGATTTTGGTTTGTCATTTATACATGTTTTACTATTTCTGAAAGCGGATGTCATCCATTGTAAAAACGATTCTTTACTTCCATCTTTTGGTTTTGTACCACTCTTTGATGGGTAATTAGAAGCATATTGTTTACTTATCGACATTCGTTGCGGTATTAAACCGACGGCTCCTTCAACACTTGGAATAAATGTTTTATCCCAAATTGTAAATGTATTGGAATTCGGTAAATTATTTTTAATTCGTTCTTTTACATCGATGCCACCGTCACATGTCGTTGTTATACCATTGTTATCAGTATATAAAGCATAATCCCTCCATATTTCGTCATAACATTTTTTTGAATGTTTCAATTCCCCGTCTTTGTTTGGTATTTTTCCAGTAAAATTTGGAAAACATGGAAATAATGCTGCAGAAGCGGCACAATGTTTTAACCCATTCAATAGTCTCCCCGGTTTATCAACTGTTATTGTTTGTCCACTCAAATCGCCAACAGTAATAAGAATATCTTTATTTTCTTTCCAACTTTTTAATTCTTTCGTTTTTTTTTTATATAAAAATGTTTTTTTGCCACCACCATCAATTTCCCGAGGCCAATGACAAAAATCATCGTCGTATTTCGTTTCATTTTGATCGTCTCCATTTCCGCCTTTTCTAACCATACCAACACTTGTTCCATCACCCCTTCTACCAGTATTGCACCAACCACATAAGGCAGTTCCATCCTCACCCATTAAATTTTGGTCTCCACAATTCTTCATTTGTTTACATAAATCCTGTTCATACATTTTAACAGTATCTTTTACAACACCCTGTCCAAATTGCAAGTTTTTATCTGATGGATTTTTATAAAAATCGTCTTCAAATGGATAATCACCAAATATATTTTTGGTGTGATGTGAACCTTTTTTACCTGGTGCTATCCAATTACCACAAACAACTGGACCCACATTTTTAAAAGGGCCTTTTTCATCACCATAGTATACATTTTTAGTATCGTAACAAAAACCACAACCCTTCGTACCATCCAAAATATCGTTTTCGGGTATTCTATTGGCTCTTACCCTCCAATCTTCTATACCATTTACAATGTTACATTTTTCAGCCAATAAAGCATATTTATTTTTTTCCATCGATTGATATCCTTCGCAAACTTTTTTCCGAACAACCGATGTTTTACTACTATTTAATATACCACATTCTATCTCTGTGCCATCCGTTTTAATCGATGTTAATTGTTTTAAATTATGATTTATTTGATCTTGTCTAAATGCTTTTTGACCACCCAATGAAAAATTCTCTCTAAAACATTGTTGTACCAATAGCATTATTATGATTATTATACATAACCCTATTAATGTTAATTTCATTTACTATATTATATATATATTTTTATAAAAAAAATATATATAAAAAAAAATATATAAAAAAAAATATATATTTTTGCAGATGTAATACAGATGTAATATTACATATATTTTCTACTATGCGGGTATAAATGTATAATGTTCTGGTTTTCTAGAAAACGAACTATGGCATTGCATTATACCTCCACCAGGCCACAGTATATCTGTTATATTTGTGCAATATTTACCAGTCTTTACATTTTTTAAAACACATTCACCCGGGTCTACAAAACCGGTTCTGCCCGATTTTTCCATAGCGTCAACTTTTTTTTGCCATTTTATATTATTAACCGGTGTAATATCAAATATTTCACCCCCGTTTACTCCACTATCACATCTTACACCGGAGTTCCCAGCCCAATCAACATATGATTTACATTCGTCGTTATCAACTGAAGATATCAAGAACCGATATGTGTCGTTACCACTCTGCTTAATTTTAAAAACTTCATCACCGCTATTTGAATTGCATTGTAAAAATTTTTTGCCAGTTCTATTTCCAAAACTTAATTCATGGAATACTTTACACGTCTTACCTGTCCTACTACTTTTTATTTTGTAATTCCCATCCGCAATTACTTGTTGTAGTTTTCTATAAACTTTTAAAGAAGAAACGCCACCCAACTTTACATTAATTTTATTACCTTTACCTGCTTCAATAACCCTACTAGAATGTGGAAATGGTATTTTTGTCGGATTATCAGTATAAACAATTGCAGCACATCTAGCTAGCGGTTGGCCATCCCCAACCGGTTTTATAATAATCGAAGCAACATCGTCATTTTTTCCACCCCTACTAATTAATGAATCTACATTAAAATTTGTACCACCCATAATACCAATTTTACTGGCAATTGTATCTGTAAATGGGTCTGATTTATTACCTTTTGAATCAAACACACTAACTTCACAACCCTTTTCCTTTTTAAATAATTTTATAGATGTTGCACCATTTGCAGGTGCTATATGCCACAATCCCTTTTTAACAGCTGTATCTTCTGTTTGTTTGTCGAATTGTGCATGGCAATTTTCATCACCAAATAATACAGTCGACATAAGTTTGCCACCATCTAAACCTAATTTTGTTAAATCTGCTTTAGTATACTGTTTATCTTGTCCTATGATAACTCTATTGCCACCTGAACCCGCCTCATCGCTTATTAAAGCAAAGCATTTACCACCAAACAAACTCTGCAAATTTTTCCGAAACTTCACACCAATGCCATTATAAACTTTAGAGTTTCCTTTAACACACTCCTCCTTTGCAAATTTTCTACCATATGTTGTACCCTGTTCATCTTTAAAACACATGGTTTCTTCATCATAATACTGTGTTATCATACCTTTATTTGGACCGGAAGTACATATCCATCCCTTACCTTTAGGTTTAGCGTTTCTAGGGTCGCTCTTACAATAATATGTAATTGGATATCTATTTTTTATTTCTGTTTGTCTTTTCTCACAATGCAAATTATCACACTTTGTATCAGGAGAACATATAGTTGATTTATATACTTTTTTTCTATCCACCTTACCCTTTTCATCCTTTTTAATCCACGATGTTGCACCAACTTGTCTGTAAAAGTCCGTTGGGTCTTTTCCGGGATGTCTTTCCCATTGTTCATAAGGCCATCCAAATTCAGCAACGTCTTCTTTTATTTTTATACTATCTGTTTGAACAGGTATATTTGTTGTTAATGTTCTTTTTGTATCTTTTAAAGTACTTCCACCTGTACCAGTTGAATCCCATAAAACTTCTAAATCTTCTGATTTCTCACCATCACCCTCTAAAACAATACCGGAGTAATATTTCGATGTATCAGTATTGCTTTTTTTTATTTTTACCCTATCACCCGGTTTTGGATATGTATACGATGTTTCAAAATTTGCATCATAGCATCTGTTATATGCTTTACCTATACCGATTGCATTTCTAATCCCTATTTTCAGGGTATTACCATTTACATTTTCACCAATATAATCATAATAATTGTGCTCTTTATTATATTTATCTGCTTCCGTTTTATAAGCTTTCAATTCTTCACGCCATGATTCATGAGCCCATTTAGATTTATTTGCTTCCGTTGGCATGAAAGAACCTTCATCACAACCTATATCTCCCCAAATACTTAAAGCTTGTCTTAAATTATAATCATAAATTTCGGATTTCACATCTGGTTGTGATGCACCGGTAACTTTTATTTCCATACCTTCTCTATTTTTAAAATGATATATTAAACATATTATTATAATAATAATTAATATAATTATTAATATGTTGGGTAATATAATTTGCATTGTATATATTAATAATTTATAAAAATTAATTATCCATCTTTACAGGACTCTTTGAATTTGTACCGAAGCATTTTTTCCATAATTTATCAACGCTTGCTTCCCCCGATTTTGCATTGTCTATTTCAAATTTTCTTCTATATTTACCACCTTTTATTTTCCAATGGTTATCGCCTATAGCGTTTAATTCGTCGTGTTTTTTCATGAAATCTGCGATCGGTCTTTTAAGATTATTTCTCATGTTGGAAGCAATCATGTAATATGGTCCTCTAGCATTTAACCAATGACCTGCATCAGCGGTTTTACTGTCATCGAAATCCGTAGTACAAGTAACATTATATACACCACTCGTATCAATATACGCTGCTTCCCACAAAGATTGCAAACATTCTCTGGAATGACTTCCAGTTGAACCTTTCGCTTGGCTAGGGTCCCCGGTTGGTTGTTCACATACCGAACATGTCCCTGCTTGTGTCAATTCGGAAAATAGCGGTTTTGCCGATGCGTCGAAAGGGTCCGACATACCCAGGTCCGGACATTTATCGCTAGATATTTTACTATTTAATTCTTTGTCTCCACTACCATCGTACTTTAACAATGCTTTTTTTCCATCTGTTTTAACTTTTGCTTTGGAATCAGATGGACACCATCCACACATATCACCAGCTTCAGTACCTTTTAACATTCCACTGCACGTTTTTATTTTATCACATGTATTCTGACGTTTAACCTTTAAACAGTCGTATTTTGTTTTCGCCCATTGATTACCTCTCTTTTTATCTGGTGCATGACTTGAACCGGTAACGGTATTATAGTTTTCACCATAAACTGCCATTTCTTCTGATACAGGACAAACGTTTGGACTAATACCACTACCATCATCGAAATCAAATTTATTTGTTGTGGCACAATAACCACAACTTGGTTGTTCATCCAATTGTTCACATGTAGTCAAACTTCGACATGTTTCAACTTTATCGACCGTATCTTTTCTACTACTACCATGGAATGTTTCTACTAAAACATTATTTGAATCCAATCTAACGAAATTATCAACTGTTTCATTTTTTTCCATTTCGGAAATGGTATTTTGGAAAGCTTTATCACCTAAAGAGTTATAATACCTTATGGATTTTGCGTGATATTCGTTTTGATGTTTTTGTTTATTTATCATATCAAATGATTCTGACATTTTATAAGTAATTATTTTATATATTTGTCCTATTAATATTAATAATACTAATAAACCCAATAATAAAATTTGCATTATATGTATATAATTCATATAATTATTTAAACTCAACTATGATTTTTACCTTTTCTTTTTTAATACTTTTTGAAGCAAATATTGATAATTCTTCTCGTTTTTTTCTTGTTTTATTATTTGGTTTTAATTTATTTTTTGATGTGCTATTTCTTTTTGTTTGGTCATTATTTATCTCATCGAAATTTTGTTCAATGTATTCGACAATATTATTATTAATAATCCATTTGAAAAAATTCAATTGTCCAATTGTTGTTTCCATCAATGAATCTTCTTTATACGGGATTGTTATTCTATCCCATCTACAAAACGGGTCAAATCTTTTTTTAGAATAAGCTTTTAATTTTAATTTATAATCAATATAAACTTTAAATCTTTTATTTTCGTTTTTTATCATAGTAAAATACTTTTTACTATAGTTGGTGACGAACCAATCAATTAATCTCAATGATATATTGCTTTCGCCATTTATAATTGGCAAAATTTTTTCGATATTGTCATCTTTATCATAAAATTCTTTTAATTTATCTAATAATAGGCTATTTTGTGTAGTATACGACATTTATATTACCATTTTGAATATTATTTAAATACTTATATGGGGTTTTTAATAATATCATTAAAATATTATTAAAATATTATTATGATATTATTATGATATTATTGA
>Ga0209279_10001239_pt1 | contig 14047 bp, 11 predicted proteins | sample CoawatmetaG00DNA_3_FD_187508 | JGI IMG/M metagenome (GOLD analysis project Ga0209279, IMG submission 187508) | Marine microbial communities from the West Antarctic Peninsula - Coastal water metaG006-DNA (SPAdes) (version 2) | ecosystem: Environmental > Aquatic > Marine > Coastal ... | reverse complement strand
GAAACATCTTAAAAGAATTATTTAAATCAGGTATAAAACTTGGTATCTCTTCAAGAGGATTAGGTTCAGTAGAACCAATGCAAGAAGCAGACACCGTTCAAGTTCAACCTGACTTTGAACTTATTGCTTTTGACTTTGTATCAAATCCATCTACACATGGTGCTTTTATGAGACCTGTTAATGAAGGTGTAGAACAACCAAAAGCTGAAAACAAAATTGAGTCTATTATCAACTCAATCATGAGAGGCTAAATGCCATCTAAAGCAGAATTGTATAAGATGTATGCAAAGGCTATGAAGATAATGCCTGGTAGCCCTAGTCAAAAAGCACTTATAAAGAAGATTGATGCTTTACGAAAGAAATTAGGTATGAACGAAGCTATGTCCGCTTCTCAAATAAAGAAGATGAGAGATGACTTTAAGAAGACCGGTGAGTTACCCTCACATTTAAAGACATTGGTAAAGGGTAAGAAAGAATTTGAGAAAAAATTTAAAGTAAAAAATATAGTAATTCCAGGTATGGAATGGATGAGTAAGTTAGGTGAAGAAAGAGACTATAAGGATGAGTATAAGAAATTTCAATCATCTGCTAAGTCTAAAAAATATAGAGCAGAATTGAATAAATATAATCGTAAGAAAGGTACTTATGGTAATGGTGATGGTAAAGACGCCTCACACAAAGGGGGAAAGATCGTGGGATTTGAATCACAATCAAAAAATCGTGGTAGAGCTGAAAAGAGCCGTTTAAAGAAAAAATCTGTAAAGGAATCAAAATCATTAAAGAGTAAGGTTAAATACTACAAGACCATCTCTAAAGAAGAATGGGGTAAGACATCTAAGGATTACAAATCCGTAATAGATGGTGTTAAGTATAAGATGTTTCTTGATCCCAAACAGGGAACGATATTGGCACCAGTTAAAGTAGAATCCGTAAATGAAGTTAAACTCAACGAAAATCCAGCAGCTATAGCAGCTGCTCAAGCTATGACAAAAATTAAAATGAATAACCCTAAAACAGGTAAAAAAATATCTGCAGCTAGTGCTTTAAAAAACAAAGATAATCCAAATCATAAGAAAGCTAAGAGTATTTTTCAAAGATTAAAAGATAAACTTTCTAAAAAGAAAGATGATAAACCTGAACCAAAAAGAGGATCAGCTGATTCTCCAGAAGGAAGAAAAGCAGCTGCTGCAGCTGGTATGAATGTTGGTAGTTTTACTAGAGAGGGAAAATTAAAAGAGTTTATTAAAACAGAAATACAAAAAATTGTAGGTGTAGATGTAAATGAAGCGACGTCACCAAAGAGTTTCTTTAATGGGTTTAAGCAATTACCCCTTTATAAAGAAATGAATCCAAACCAAAGACAGGCGGTAAATATAGCTCTTATAATGGGCGGTGATATGACAGGTGCTGTTGCGGCAATTGAAAAAATTAAAAAGGGATTATCCAAAGATAAAAAAGTAAGAAATGCTCTTAAACTTGCTAATGAATCCGTAAATGAACACACTGTAACATTTACAAAAGATGATATGAAAAAACTTCATAGCAGTGGTGAAGTGATAAAGGCCGATCCTGATGGTAAAGAACATACTTATGTTTACAAAGAATATGTCAAAGTCTAGTTATAAAAAAATAATGGACGAAGCCGTAGCTACAATGGGTAAGGTGTATTCAAATCCATATGCAAGTTCATTTAAACCAACTGAACAAATTCAAGAAGATTTAGATACTCCAGCTAAGTATAGTACTCCAGAATCTAAACTACATATAGACGCTGACATAGAAAAAATGTCTAAACAATTAGGTAAAGCGTCACAGCAATGTATTAAGATTATGATGGATGGTGTTAAGGGTGGTAGGTATGACGCCCTAGATATACAGCGGGGAATTGAATTTGGCCCGTTAAATAGAACACATGAGGGTGAAAGACCTTTTATGAAAATGTTATGGAGAAAGGTACGAAAGGGATTTAGAAGATATATGCCTAAGGGTAAGTTAAGAAAATAATTAACAATAAATTTACTGATGTTATATTTATATATGATGAGATAAAATTGAATCGTTAAGATCAGTAGTTCATCAATGTCTTAACATAAAAAATTCAATAACAATTAACAATAAACTAATTTGAGTAGAACTTAAATTAAATTAGGAGAGTAATAATGGGAAAAAGAGCAGACATCGGTTCAACTTTATTGAACACACACGGTGGAGATTTACAGGATTTAGCAGAAAGTGTTGTAACACTAACTGATGATAATACATTAAGTGGTGAAAACGCATTTACCGGTGGTGTTAACAATAATATAAAACTATTAGTCGCGGGAGCTGACCAAGTGGTAACAGCAGCAGATTCAGGCAAAATTATTGTATTTAGTGCTGCAGCTGCAACGTTATGTACATTACCAGCGCCTAAAATAGGGATGAAATTTACTTTCATTACCTCAATAATAGCAACTGGTGATCATGAAATCCAAGCAGGCACTAATGGTCATGGATTCTTGGGTGGGGTTACTGTTGTTAGTACAACAGCAGCTAAATCTGATAACTTCTCTGCAAATGCTAACGGTGCAGATGATTTTATCACTCAAACTGGTGGTACTAATGGTGGAGGAGCCGGATCTATAGTTACTATAGTGGGAATATCTGATACTTCAGCAGCAGGATGTTGGTTAGTTTCAGGAAACTTACTTGCAGTAGGTAGTACAGTTGTAACACCATTTGCAACTACTTAATAACTAACACTTATTAACCAATAATATAAAAGGGGATGGTAACTCATCCCCTTAATATAAGGACTTATCATGTCAAAGAAAATAAAGTTAAAAGATTTATTAAATGAAAATTTTAGTGGAACAATGTTAGGTGGTGTGGTTTCTCGTACACCATTTCACACAGATCAAAGTTTATCTAATCTTGTAAAAGAAAAATATGGTGATGTCGATGGTCAAAACATTGATGTTAAAGGATTGACTACTGAAATATCACAATTCAATGAAATTGGTGAAGCTATTTTTGGTAAATCTAATATAACTAAAATTTCTGAGAAATTAAGTCGGATTGCAAATCAAGCAAAGTCTCATACACTTCAAGAAACAGATTCTTGGTTTGATAAGATAACTGTAAATCGTAATATGAAAGAACTTACTGGGTTATCTAAGCAGTTTGGTAAGATTTCTTCTGAATCCGAATCATTACAACAACGAATGGGTGCTCTATATGAAGATATGGGTAACATTCTTGGTAGGTATTACGAGATAGGTGAAACCATAGCAGAAGAATCTGGTGATAAAGAGGCATATGAAAAGTTCTTTCAAGCAGCATTAAAGAAATACAATGTAAGTTCACCAGACGAACTAGAAGATGATAAGAAAAAAGATTTTTTTAACTACATAGACAAAAACTGGCAGGGTGATAACGAATCTGACTAGGAGGCAACTTGATTTTAGTAAAAGTTCATAAGAACAACGTAGAAAAAGCTTTAAGTAAATTTAAAAAGCTAGTAAAAGAAAGTAAATTGATGTTAGAATTAAGAGAACGTGAGTGTTATAAAAAACCTTCTCTGATTAAAAAAGAATTAAAAGCAAAAGCACGACTTAGAAAAAAAACTTATTAAAAAAATAGTTATTTTTTAAAAATTATATATTTATATATATAAAAAATACATTACGGTTTATTCAACCACCATGTAATGTAACTCAAACTAAACTCATTATAGTTCCCAATAACTATATTAAATCCAAATAGGAGAAAAGTAATGGATGATCTTTTAAAAGATGCCATTGCAGATGCAAAAGCCGTCAGAGAGACAGCTTTAGAGAATGCAAAGATAGCTCTAGAAGAAGCTTTCACACCAAGACTACAATCTATGCTTTCAAAGAAGATTCAATCAGAAGTTGAAGATGAAGATGAAATGGAAGAAGGTGAACACGAAGGTGACGATGAAATGGAAGAAGAAGGGTATCATGAAAATGATGAAGACCCTTCAGATGAAGCTTCAGCCGAACCTGAAATGGACATGGACATGGACATGGAAGAAGATGAAGATGATGACGTAGAAGAAGGAATCATTGAAATCGATGGTGTTAAATATGCTCCAGTAGTTTCTGAAGAAGAACATGAAGATGATGAATCTGATAAAGAAATGGCTGAAGAAGAGGAAGAGAATGATCTCGACCTTGAAGCTGTAATCAAAGAGCTTGAGTCTGAACTTGATGAAAATGAAGAAGAAGATGACAAGGAAAAAGACCCTGAAATAGAAGAGGAAGTTGACCAAACATCTGGTATCGGTGCGTCCGATAACAAAAGTGGTTCAGCTGACAAATCTTCTGCTATAGGTACTAAAGATAAAGCCAAATTCGAGTCAGTTGAAATAACTGAGGAAGAAGATGACGAAGATATCGACCTTGAAGAAGTATTAAAAGCACTTTCTGAAGAAGAGCACGAAGATGAAGAAGAAGAAAAGACTGAAGTTGCAAAACTGCAATCTGATCTTGACGAGCATCGCAATGTCGTTAAATACTTACGTACCAAACTAAATGAAGTTAACTTGCTTAATGCAAAACTACTTTTTACAAACAAACTTTTCCGTTCACATGGTTTATCCAATGAAAAGAAAATGAAAGTTGTAGAAACTTTTGATAGAGCAGCTAACCTTCGTGAAGTTAAATTGGTTTATTCCACTTTAGCTGAATCGTTTGGTTCAAAACAAAATAAACTTGAAATTAAAGAAACAAAAGGTTCAGCTTCTAAAGTTGTCGCCTCAACTAAGTCTAAAAAATCAGAAGTAATTTCTGAAGGACATGAGTTAAGAGACAGATTTAAGAAACTAGCTGGTATTCTTTAATTCTTAACTTTGATATTGGAGAAAAATAATGTCGAAATTTAAAAATCTTTCTACAGTCGAAAAATTGATGGATGGGTACAACCCAGGCCGTCAACGACAAGAAGAAACTCGCGGATTGATCAAGAAGTGGGAGCCTACTGGATTGTTAGAAGGTATAGGTGATGAACAGAAAGTCAACGGAATGGCTGTTCTACTTGAAAACCAAGCACGTCAGTTAATTGACGAAGCTAGTTCAACTGGAACTTCAGCTAACTCTGAAGAGTGGTCTGGTGTTGCTTTACCATTGGTAAGAAAAATCTTTGGTGAATTAGCAGCTCAAGAGTTCGTTTCTGTACAACCTATGAACCTTCCATCTGGTCTAATCTTTTATCTTGATTTTAAATACGGAACAGCACAAGCTGGATTCGGAGATGGTGACCAAGTTTTTGGTATCACTTCTGGTTCCGATGCTGATCCATCACAAGGTCTTTATGGTGCAGGTAGGTCTGGATATTCTATCAATGACTTTCCAGGTACATCTGTTGAGATTGGTCTAGCTTCTGAAGCTGGTGCCCTTTCAACTGGTTCAATTACATGGGAAGATGTTGATTTTGAACCTGGTCTATCCTCATCTTTAAGTACCTTAAAGTATTTTGATGTAGCATTGTCAAATTTGACTAGTCAAGATAACGAAGGTGCTAAAGCTTGGGAAATTACTGGATCAACAGCATTTGATGCTTATTATCCAGCATACACCAAGATTCTTAATGGTATTAATGGTAGTGAAGTAGAACCTTCAAGTGGAGCCGCAAGTCATGTACGTTTTATCGTAGATGAAGTAGCAGCTGCAGGACTACATGTATCTGTTAATTATCATAAACAACCTACTGATACAAGTCGTGGTGACTTCGAAGCAAGTTCAACTCAGATTGATGCTAATCCTGAAACTGATATTGATATTCCAGAAATTGACATCTCAATGAGATCAATTGCAATCGTTGCTAAAACACGTAAATTGAAAGCTGTTTGGACTCCTGAGTTAGCTCAAGACCTAAATGCTTATCATAGTGTTGATGCTGAAGCAGAACTTACTTCACTATTAAGTGAGTATGTGTCTATGGAAATCGATCTTGAAATCCTTGACATGCTTAACATGAATGCATTAGCTAAAACTGAAAAGTGGTCAGCTAGAGTTGGACATGAGTATAATGCTGCAACTAATTTGTTCAGCGAATCCTCAGGTGCTTCTAATGCTTACACTAAAGGTGATTGGTTCCAGACTCTTGGTAACAAGATACAATCTGTTTCCAATGCAATTCATCAGAAAACTCTACGTGGTGGTGCAAACTTCATCGTAGTAAGTCCTGAAGTTGCAACAATCCTTGAATCTATTCCTGGATATGCAACATCAGCTGATGGTAATGCTAATAACAAATCATATGCAATGGGTGTTCAAAAAGCTGGTTTATTGAACAACCGTTACACAGTGTACAAAAACCCTTATCAGTTTGAAAACACGATATTGGTTGGTTTCCGTGGAAGTAATTTCCTTGAAACTGGTGCTGTGTATGCTCCGTATGTTCCGTTAATTATGACTCCTCTTGTATACGATCCTAAGAACTTTACTCCACGTAAAGGTGTTATGACTCGTTACGCGAAGAAGATGGTTAGACCTGAATTCTACGGAAAAGTCATTGTCGCTGATGTAAACTTTGTTTAAATAGTTGATTTAAACTAAGATTGTACATTAGATACAAAACTAAAAAAGGGGAAGCTTTATTGTTTCCCCTTTTTTTTATCCAATATTATCCGTTCTTATATTTATTAATGAATAAATGTATAGAAATTAGGAGAATTTTATATGGCACAAGAAGTAATTTGGCAGGGAAGTAGTTCTTTCGCAGTAGGACAGACACCGTGGGGATTATATGATAGTGATTCAGATTTTTCTTCTGATGTAGATAAATTTGCAAATTGGTGTGGTCGTAGATTAGGACATCCAATTATGTCTGTAGAGTTACAATCAGGTTCGTTTTATGCTTGCTATGAAGAATCTATCACGGAGTATTCAGCACAGGTAAATCAATTTAATATAAAAGATAATTTATTACACCTTACTGGTCAGGCAACTGGTTCAAGTAATAGTGTTACACATAAAAGAATTACTCCAACAATGGGTAGAAGTGTATTTTTATCTAAACAATATGGAACAGAAGCCGGAGTTGGTGGTAATGTTGATTTAAAAAAAGGATCAATTTCAGTAACAAGTGATACTCAAGAATATGATTTAAATACATTGTGGGCGGATGTTAGTGGAAGTGGAGCAATAGAAGTAAAAAGAGTTTACTATGAAGGTACTCCTGCCATGCAAAGGTTTTTTGATCCGTATGCAACAACAGGATATGGAACTATGAACATGGTAGAAGGATTTGGTTTTGGTAATTCATCTCCAGCAGTGTCTTTTACTTTAATGCCTATATTTGAAGATTTATTACGAGTACAAGCTATAGAATTAAATGACTCTATACGAAAATCTGCTTATAGTTTCACATTGGTAAACAATAAATTGAGAATATTTCCTGATCCAACAGAAGATAGTATTATGTATTTTGATTATGTTGATGTCTCAGAAAGAGATAATCCATTATTTACAGAATATAGTGGTTCTGCCGATGTAGTATCAGATTTTTCAAATGTACCATATGATAATATGGAATATCAGTTTATTAATGATGTTGGTAAACAATGGATTAGAAAATATGGATTAGCTTTAACTAAAGAATTACTAGGTATAATTCGTTCTAAATATGGCACGATACCTATACCTGGTTCAGATACAACTTTAGATGGAGATGCTTTAAGATCAGAAGCGGCAGCGGAAAAAGAAACATTGGTAACACAGTTAAGAGAAATGCTAGAACAGATGAGTAGAAAAGCTCTTTTGGAAGCAGATAAAGATGAGGCTGAGTTTTTAAATGAAAAATTAAACAAAGTTCCAATTCCAATATTTATAGGATAAGATAATGGCATCAAGTAGATTTTACTCACAAAAAGATATAGACACCTTTGATAAATTCAATAAAGAATTAATAGGAGATTTATCTACAGGTAAAGATGGTGTAATTTATCAACCAGTAGTGGTGTATAAAGTATCAGCATATGATACTGAAGTAAATATGTATGGTGAATCTGCTGAAGGTAAAATTTACAAAAATGGAGTTCAAATAGCAGCGTTAATTACTGCAGAAGATCAAACAACTACTACAGATGAATTTGGGCCAGATTTACAACAGGCAGCCGTATTTTCTTTTATACGACAATCACTAGTTGATATAAGTTTTGTTTTAGATATAGGAGATGTTATTGATTGGAATGATGGGTATTGGGAAGTATCTTCTATTAGTGAAAATCAATTAGTAGGTGGGCAAACAGATTTTAATCATTCTGTAATTTGTAATACGTTCTTAGTCAGAATGTCTAATTTAAATATTGAAAGAGTGAGAAGTGTATAATGTCAAATAGAAGTGAATCCAACAAACCATTGCCAAGAAAAAAACGAGTAGAAAATCGAGGATATCAGTACTCACGTAAAGATGAGGATATTAAAAACGCTGAAGTAACCTTGATGGATATTGATAGTGCTATAATGTTTTATTTTGATGACGTTATAAAACCATCTGTTGAAGATAATGGTGAAAATATAAAAGTTCCAATTATGTACGCTTCACCAGAACGATGGAAAGCAATACAACGTGATGGTTTCATGCGAGATAAGAAAAGACAAACCATTACACCAGTAATTGCATATCGTAGAACATCTATTGAAAAAGATACATCATTACCAGTTGATAAATTAGATGCTAATAATCCACATTTATTTTACACATTTCAAAAAAAATTTACAAATGTAAATAGATATGATAATTTTCAAATTCAACAAGGATCATTGCCACAAAGAGAATATTATAATGTAATGATGCCTGATTATGTTACAGTAAGTTATGATTTTATTATATGGACTTCTTATATACAACAAATGAACAAAATTGTAGAAAGAGTTGTTTACTCTGATGGTGCATATTGGGGTGATCCTGATAAATTAAGATTTAGAAGTAATATAGACACTTTTACAGACGCAACTGAAATTAGTGACAATGAAAGACTTGTTAGGACTAATTTTACAGTTACATTACGAGGTTATTTATTACCAAAGGGTAATTTTGATCATCGTTCTACGACTCAAAAATTTATTACACCTAAAAAACTTATATTTGGTACTGAAACTACTAATGTAGTTAACAAAGTTGTAGGAAGAAGTGGTCAATTTTCTGAAGGTTTAGAAAATTCATCCCCAGCTGTAGGTACTGCAGTTCCTGGTGATATAGCATTGAGTGTTACAAATCCTATAATATTTAGTGGTGGAACTGGTGTTACATTATCAGATGAAGATTTTCCATTTGACGGTTCTATACGATTAGATCAAACCATAAATATTGGTCAATCTGTGGGAGTCGCTGATAGTGTTATATTCAATGATGTATCAGCTAGTTCACTTGTTATTGGTACTAATACATATAATTCAAATGGTATTAGTGGAAGTTTGAATATAACAGGTTCGGTTATTGTAACTGGTAGTTTAACCATTGAAGGAGATGCTTCAGTATCAGGAACTTTAACAGTACAAGAGTTTCACACAGAATTTGTAAGTTCTTCCATATTATTTGAAAGTGGTTCAACGGTCTTTGGTAATTCTTCTGATGATACCCATCAATTTAGCGGAAGTATATTTACATCTGGTTCTTTGAGTTTAAATAATTACTCGGTGGACGAAATTTCAAATGACACTGCATTAACAGATGGTAGTGCTGTAGCATTAGTTACTGAGAATGCAGCTAAAACATATATAGACAACCAAACAGATACTCAACAAACTTATCTGAGAAAACAATTTGTCAAAAAATCATCTTCTATAACAATACCAGCGACTGCTAGTTTCACAGCTGTGACTGCATCAGCACCAAGTGATCTAACTGCAACAACTGAAAATGATTTTATATTTTTTATAAATGGTCAATATATGGAACATGATGCTTTAACAATACAACAACAAGCATCAAGTTTTAAATTGATGATTGATAATGATGGTATAGGTTATGACTTAGAAGATGATGATGAGATATTGGCTATTGGTAAGTTTAACTCTTAGGATACAACATGCCATCTAAATTTATTTTTAAAAAACCATTGGTATTAAAACAAGGTACTGGTGTATCAGTAGACCCAAATAATACAGAATTATTTGCAAGGGTTGAACCATCACAAACAACAACTATTTCAATAGGGCAATCAGTTTCATCTGGTTCAAATGTTACATTTAATACAATAACAGCTAATAGAGTAATAATAGATAGTGGTAGTTTAATATTATCAGGTAGCAACCATACTATTCAATTTCAATCAAGTAGTTTCAGTACAGCTATAATATCAGGTTCTTTTACATTGGGTGGAACACTTAATGTGGGTAATAATTTAACCACCAATAGAAACTTAACTATACAAGGTAGGTTGACGGCAAAACATATACACTCTCAAGTTTCAGAATCATTTACTTTATTTGAAAGTGGTTCAACTAGATTTGGTGATACCTCAGATGATACCCATCAATTTAGTGGTAGTGTAATAATGTCAGGTTCTATATTATTTGATAATACTAATATAATACGAGAATTTTCAAACGACACAACGTTATCAGACTCCAATACAACAACATTACCAACCGAGAATGCTCTAAAAACATATATAGATGATCAAACTGATCCACAACAAGCTTATTTAAGAAAAAGTTTTACACATACCGGAAGTTTTATAAGTGTTAGTACTTCTAGTTTCACAGCTGTAACTGCATCAGCTCCATCGGATTTAACAGCTACTTCTGAAACCGATTTTATATTTTTTATTAACGGACAGATGATGGAACATGATGCCTTGACTATACGACAGACGGGTTCTTTGGTACATCTACAGATAGATAATGAAAGTATAGGGTTTGATATGGAAGTTACTGATGAAGTAGTTGGTTTTGGAAAATTTAATTCATAATACCACTTTTCTTTTACTGGTGGTTGATATTTATAACTATGAGAAAACGACATTGGTTAGATAGAAAAAACAGAAAATGTCCTGATTGTAGTAAAATGATATGCTATACGAGAAAAGATTCGTTTGATAGGGCAGTAGGTAATAATTCAGTTTGTAAATCATGTGCTCAAATGGATAGAAAATTAGCTATGGATACAATACAAAAAATGAAACAACCTAAGTCCATCGAACATAAAAATAAAATTTCAATTGGTCAATTTAAAAGATCATATCAACGATACTTATTAGAAGTAACTAAACCAAACCTGTCTTTTACAGATTTTGTTGAGGCTAGAAAAGAGGGATATACATGGCAATAATACGAGGTCAACAGGTATCAACACAGTTATCTGGTTCATATATAATATCAGGTTCAACACAAGAATTAATTGCAGATTCAATTACACTTACTGGTAATGTAACTGCTAGTGGAACAATTAAAGCAGATGCATTTGAATCTGTTGCAGGTGGTACTACGATTGATTTCAACGATGATATAAACGTAGAAGGTGATGTTAGTGCTTCATCAACCTCAACTGGTTCATTTGGAACACTACGTATGGCAAATGGTGGTGTTGTTGATTTTGATAATGCTAATAATACATTTATAGGACAAAATTCTTTAAGTAGTGCAATAACTACAGCAGATAGTAATGTAGTTATAGGATTTGAAGCTGGCGATGCTTTAACCAGCGGAGATGATAATGTTTTTATAGGAGTCGGTGCAGGGGGTGTTGCAACCACCGGTGGACAAAATATTTCGATAGGAGCTAATGCTGGTGATAATTCAAATGGTAGTAGTAATATCTCAATTGGATTCAATACTGGTGGTTCTGGTGGACTACTTAATGTATTAATTGGAACTAATACCGGAAGATTAATAAGTACAGGTAATGGAACTGTCGGAATCGGTCATGAATCGATGTATTCCTTAGCATCCGGAGAATTGAATACTAGTCTTGGTTATGAAACATTACGTGCTGAAGTTGATGGAGATCGTTCAACTGCTATTGGATATCAGGCATTAAGATCACAAACAGGAACAAATGGAACTGTTGGAACTACAGCAGTTGGGTATCAAGCCGGTAATGGCATCACAAGTGGTAAATTCAATACACTTTTTGGTTATGATACTGATACATCATCGGGTTCTGCTGATAACGAAATTGTAATTGGTTATGGTGTAACCGGATTAGGAGACAATCAAACCGTAATCGGTAACTCAGATCAAACTCATGTTGTATTCGGTGGGGATGCTTTAATAAGTGGTTCATTCCTTTCAAGTGGTTCTTTTGGTTATGTGAAAGCTCCAGGTGGTATAAGTGGTTCATCAACATCAACCGGTTCGTTTGGTCTTATAACAGGTAATAAATTAGCAATTGGAACTGCGAGTCCAGATCGTTTTGTCCATTTAGTTATGGATGGTAATGATAGAGTATTAATTCAAAATTTAAGTGCTGGTTCTGATAATGTTATTGAACTTAAAGCAAACGCTAAAAGTTCTTTTATTTTTAATAATCCATCTACTGGTCACCTTTTTATAAGAACAGATGTTGCTGCTGAAGATATAATACTACAAAACAATAGCAGTGGAAATGTAGGTATCGGAAACCTCTCAGAAGCAACACAAAAACTTCATGTTGTGGGCAATGGACTATTTACAGGTGATTTAGTAGTTGGTGGTAAGGTAACAGCAGAAGAATTTCACACAGAATTTGTATCATCATCAATAGTATTTTCAAGTGGTTCAACAAAATTTGGTGATACACAAGACGACATACATAATTTTACCGGTTCACTTAGACAAAGTGGTTCAGAGGCAGATCATTATTTTCTAACTGGCAAAGTCGGCATCGGCACAATAGCACCAGCGACAGAATTGCACGTAAATTCTAGCGGTACTACTCAAATAAGAATGTCAGCTGGAGATGCTTCATCTGATTCACGTATAGAATTTTATCAAACTACATCTGCAAAAGGATTTGTTGGTTTTAATGATGGAACTGACACTATGGTTTTAAATTATGGTACTACTATAGATGCTGTTACAGGAATTAATATTCTTAGTTCAGGAAATGTCGGCATCGGCACAGCGAGTCCTGATGTTAAGTTAGAAGTTATAGGTGATATAAGTTCCTCTGCATCTGGTTCATTTGTAGATTTAATAAACAGTGGAGATCAGTTCTCTACACATCTAACTGGTTCATTTAGTGGTTCGTTTCATGGTGAAATTGGAGCACGATTTATATTTAATAAAAGTACTGCAGGAACAACTTGGAACATACAACATAATTTTGGTACAAAATACCCAAATGTAACAGTTTACGATTCAAATGATCAAATAGTTATTCCAACAAGTGTCACTGCTACAGACTCAAATAATATGACATTGACATTTAGTTCTGCAGTAGCCGGTATAGCAATGTTAGGTTTGGGTGGTATGAGTAATAACGTTACTGGTAGAACATTTGTTCACTCCAACTCATCTTCTGATATTTGGAGAGTAACACATAGTTTAGGAGAAAAATTCCCTGCAGTTACTGTTTATGATGAAACCGATAGAGTAATTATTCCTGAAAGTATTCTTGCTGTGGATGCAACACATACAGAAGTATCTTTTCAAGATAATACTTCAGGTAATGCACATTTTTCAGTTGGTAATGGATTACCTGGTATAAGTTCAGTTAATGCTGGTAAATTTATGAAGGTCAATGGTGCTGGTACACATATCGAATATGCAGTTCCTGTTTTTGAATCAACTGGTTCATTTGGAGTAACTGGTTCTATAGAAATATTTGGCTCGGGTTCAATAAGTGGTTCTTCAGTTGGAACTGGTTCTTTTGGACATTTAATAGTAGCTGGAAATATAAGTGCTAGTGGTGTTGTTAGAGCTGATGCTTTTGAATCAGTAACAGCTGGTGATTCAATTAACTTCGCTGATTCAGTAGAAGTGGTTGGATCAATAACTGCAAGTGGTGGTATTTCACTCGATGGTAATCTAACAGGTTCATCTGCTTCAACAGCTTCTTTTGGTAGAATTCAAGCAACAGCAATTGGTGGTAATAGTCCCTTAACAATTGATGCAGA
>Ga0209279_10001237_pt1 | contig 14055 bp, 14 predicted proteins | sample CoawatmetaG00DNA_3_FD_187508 | JGI IMG/M metagenome (GOLD analysis project Ga0209279, IMG submission 187508) | Marine microbial communities from the West Antarctic Peninsula - Coastal water metaG006-DNA (SPAdes) (version 2) | ecosystem: Environmental > Aquatic > Marine > Coastal ... | reverse complement strand
ATAACTATGGCACGCCAATGGTTCATACATAAATATAATTGTTTCACGACCAATTCTCACTTCATAATGCGCGGCAATAACTTCACCAACGCCCTTTTTTTTATTGATACTTATATCTTTGTAACCATGTTTTTCAAGTATTTCTTTTAATTTGTTTGCCGTTTTTTTTGGTTCAGTTGATAAAACATCGAAATCGGGAATTCTACTAATATCTTTTTTTCTAGATTTTCTTTTAATTGTTTTGTAATATAATTTATTAGCATAAGCACCGAAAAATATACAACCTTCGTCGATTAAAAGGTTCAAAGTAATTTTGAAAACATTTTCCTGCAATTCTTTCAATTTTTTTTTAGTCATTTTCTCCTCATCCGATTTCAAATATTTTTTTAAACTTTTCCCAACATAAATTTTCTCTTTTTTTACACCTATTTCAAAAATTCGTTGTATTTTTTCCGACCCACAATCTTTACCTTTTAATGGGAAATGTTTATTCAATAAGGTTAGCCTTTTTAAAACTTTTTCCCATCGACTAACGTCCCCCATTGGTCTACTCAACTCCAAATACATCAGCATTCTCAAATAGTTCGGAGACGTATAATAAATACCATCTCTTATCTTTGAATCTTTTTTTAATGTTTTAAATAATTCCGGAACAATATACGTAATATCCGCTACGGGTATGTAATTAACGAAAACTTTAAAAGTCCCAGAATGAATACCCGATTTGGCTTCAACCTCTGTAAACCCCTTTTTATAATATATATCTGCTAATTCTTTTGCATGTTTTAATGGTGTTGGTGAAAAAAAGTCATAGTCTGGTATTTCTATATCTTTGTTATAAAACTGTACTTCTTTCGGTAATAAATTATTAATAGCCGTCCCACCGTAACAAATTAATTTTTTTTTTTTTAAAAATTGTTCCACTATTTCAATAATTGTTTTTATTTTGGGATTATCTATTTTTTTTCTTCCTTTCATTTTATCTATTGAATCGACGGCTGAACGCATAATTGCTAATTCACATTCTTCAAAATTGACTTTACAATCCATGATATATACAATGGATAAAAAAATATTAAAGTTTTATACCTTTGATTTTCAAAGCACCAAGCTGCATTGGGTGTATTTTTACGGTGGGGTTAAATTCTGGATTTTGCGCTTCTACATCGTGCATTTCGGTTGCTTTTCGTCTCAATCTGTATGGTTTTAATTTAAATGCTTTACCATGGTCTAAAAATTTTTTACGATAACCTTTCAAATTATCATCATGAAAACCTCCACCAAAATTCATTAAAACACCCTGTATACCATATTGATGATGCATTAACCATTTGGAATTTTTCCCCATAACATTCGGCTTCGTAATTATAAATTCTTTCATTGCGAAATCAATACCTTCATCTGGTCCCAATTCATTTTGTATTTGATAATCGGTATAAAATAAAGTTTTAGCTGTTTCCCACGGGGTATTGTTTGTCTTAATTTTTTTTTTTTCAGTAGGATTCGTTGCACCATTTACTATTTCTCTAAAACCGGGATAATCACTATAATTTTTATATGGGTCATCAACCAAAATAATAACTTTATTTTTTAAATTTTTGAATGGTGTGGTAAATACATTTCCGTTATTACCCGAATGTTGTTTTTCTAATTTTTTATCTACTAAATATTCTGAAAAATGTTTCATTATTTTTTTTTCTAAAATTGTAAATACATTTGGATTTTTACTCACTATTCTAAAATTTAATATTAATGGGTCAGAACTGTTTGGTCCACCATTCAAGGCTTTTTTTTTTATTTCTGAAAAAACACTACCAATGGGTAAATCATTATACGTATCTTTCATATATATATTATTTCTACCGGCTGCCACAACAACTTTCCCATTTTTAAAATATATTTCAAAATCCAACAATCTTACACCGAGATTTATTACGATTGATAATGCTTTAAGGCTAACATGACCATTAATGACTTCGCCTGCGCAACAACTATTCGCGCTCCCGTAGACATAATAATCTATCAGAGTTGTTTTCTCTTCACCACAATTCAGGCAATCATAATCGATATCTTCAAGGGCCGATATTGATGTTTTTTCATCTTCTTTCAATGTCCCCATAGCAATCAAATTTCGTTCTTTTTTAGATAATTCTTTTCTTAAATATATTGAGTAAGTTATAATTATTATAAAAACAATAGATAATAAATATACAATTACTAGATAACAATTGCTACTCATAATTTTATTTGAATAATTTTGTGCTAAATTTGAAATGCTATTAATTTTATCCATACTAATATTTTAGTATATTTTATTTTTTCGTTATTATTGGCCATATAAGTATAATTTTTAAATTTTTATTTAAAATAAAGTATAATATTATATTAATTATGACTGGTGGATTAATGAATTTGACAGCGCAGGGTAATGAAAATATTATATTAAATGGTAATCCAAAAAAAACATTTTTTAAAGCAACATACAATAAATACACAAATTTTGGCATGCAAAAATTTAGGATTGATTTCGAAGGGAATCGGATACTGAATTTTAATAGTCCAACAGTGCTAGATTTTAAGATTCCCAGATATGCAGATATGTTGTATGAAACATTTATTTGCATAACATTGCCTAATATTTATAGCCCTATAAAATATAACGATGTACCGATAGATGGCAATCAATTATTACCATATGAATTTAAATGGATTGAAGAATTGGGTGCACATATGATAAGAGAAATAGAAATTTACAGTGGTGGTGTTTCATTATCAAAATATAGTGGTGAATATTTATCTTGTTTGAAAGAGCGAGATTATTCGAGTGAAAAGAAGAAATTATGGGATAAAATGGTTGGCAACGTACCAGAACTCACCAGTCCAGAAAATTGCAATGGTCGTGTAAATGTTTACCCACATTCACAATACATCGATGAAACAGGTGTAGAGCCAAGTATCCGTGGCAGAAAACTATATATCCCAATGGATGCTTTTTTTTGCGATTCGAGTAAATTAGCAATTCCTCTAGTTGCTCTTCAATATCAAGAAATTTCAATTAGAATAACATTCGAACCAATAACAAAATTGTACACCATAAATAATGTCAATGATGTTAAATATAGTAGTGGATTAAGTTATAGAAGTGCACCGAATCCCAATATACCCGAACACCAAATGTGGCGGTTTTTGCAGCCACCTGCGGACCACGCTGCTTCCACATCATTGTACAACCAAACGAGAAACGACTGGAACACCGACATCCACTTAATTTCAACATATATTTTTTTAGGACAGGAAGAACAAAGGGTTATGGCGCAAATTAATCACAAAATATTAATGAAACAAATTTATACTTATACATTCCTTGGTAAATCCGGTTCTCAAATAGTTGATATAGAAAGTAAGGATTTGATCGCAAATTACACGTGGAGATTGCGACGAAGCGACGCTTTTCAAAGAAATGAATGGAATAATTATACAAACTGGGCATATAAAGATATCCAACCGCAAAAAAATGAATTATTAACCGGCGATATTATATCGCGTGCTGGTGCTAACATCGTAAGTGCAAATACTCATTATATAACTGGTACGTTAGGGGCATATTCTAAAAATGTTAAAAATATATTAATAGATTTGGGGATTGTTATGGAAGGTGTTTATAGAGAAGGTGTGCTCGATAGTGGCATTTATAATTATATTGAAAAATATAACAAAACTGGGAAAAATACTAAAGATGGATTGTATTTTTATTCATTTGCTACTGACGCTAACAGAAGTAATTATCAACCAACTGGGGCAATGAATGTAAATAGGTTTAAAAAGGTGTCTTTCGAGTTTAATACTATTACGCCACCTATAGACGCCGCTGGGTCTTCGTCTGAATATATTTGTGATTTATCTGGGAATGCGATTGGATTCAGAAAAAATATTTCAAAATTAAATACATATACTTATGACCTTGTTGTTTTTGAAGAAAGATATAATGTTATAATGATTCAATCGGGTCGTATTGGCCTTTTGCATGCACGCTAATACTTTTGGGAAAAAATACTTTTGGGAAAAGTATTGCAAAAAAATACTTTTGGGAAAAGTATTGCAAAAAAATACTTTTGGGAAAAGTATTGCAAAAAAATACTTTTGGGAAAAGTATTGCAAAAAATATACTTTTTTTATTAAAAAGTATATTTTAAAAGTTTTTTTTGTCAAACTTTTTTAAAGTTTAAAAAAGTTTCCAGACAGAATTAAAAAATCGAACTTTTCCAAATTTATTCTGTGGTTTATATTTATCAGTATAAGCTGATTTGCTGCCACCTAACCTATTTTCACCACTATTTATTAACAATCTTTTATTATAATAATCTTCCAAACTCATATCCAACGTTCCAGTATCATTAGGGTTATTTATATCTAAAAACATATTAGCCATCGTTGTATCAGCAGCATTAACCATACCATTAGCCGTACCATTAGCCGTACCATCAGCATTAACATGTGTATCTTCGCCACTTATTCCACTAGGAACTGGACACTCTTTGTTATGTAATCCTTGCATTCGTCCAACTTCGCATTTCGACATTTTCCTATTTTGAGAAAAGGGTAATGCTCGACTTCCAGTTGGTTCCGCACCAACCCATTCATATTCGTATTTGCCATTATTCAATGTTTCTTTCATTTCACCCTGCATTTCAATATCAACAGTACCACATTGTTTGCATTGAGAAGACACTCTACAACCATGTAAATTCCCACTATAATCAACTCCAGTTGGTGGTCCATAATTATTCCACCCGGTATCCTGTGGTCCCAAACAAGTATATGGACATTCTTTGAAATATTTTAGCGTTCCGTTTATGTCTTTCGCTATTGGATTATTATTAATATCACCTTGACAAGCACCATTTACTTTTGTTGGTGCAGAACAATTTAATGAACAAAGTCCTGTCGACGTTCCAACTGGCGTTTTCCTTGTCATGTTTAATAATCTTTCTTTTTTTAATAATGCTGTCGTTGCGTTTGTCGAAGCTACCACCAACCTAGGATCCACTGCTGCCACATTTGCACTGCTTGGTACAATGATACCTGTTTTTTTTGTCTCATACATATTTTCACCAGAAATATATTTATAATTTTCCCCGGGTGCATGTGAAACTTCTTCCCATGTTGAATCAGTGCCAACTGGTTTCAACGCTCTAACTAATTTACCATTTGGTTTTATTCCCCATAAATAGGTTTGACTGGAACCTGAAACGTATTTTAATTTTTTATTTAAAGATATCCAACGACCTGTACCGTTTATTTTTTTTTTCCATAATTTATTTTTCGTTATATCCCCACCACTTGTTATCGCAAAAACAAACGTTTTACCTCCACTTACTTGTTGAATCCCTGAAACTTCTGAAATCCAAATAGCGGAGTCTTTTCTTTTTTTCCAACACTTATTATTAACATCAACTGCCCATATAAATTCATTACCAGACGCAGATATTTGATTAAATTTTTTATTTTTTACATCATTACCTTCATCCACCCAGTCGCCTGAACCGTTTACAGGTCTTTTGTACACTCGATGTTCTTCACCTATACCCCAAACATGATTATTATCTGTAGTCAAATCTTTGAAAATTTTGGTACCGGCTGCGGTCCACTCTATAGTTTCTTTATGCAACACAAACCAAGCTTTTCCATATTTATCCAATGCCCAAAGGTAATCTTTAGCCGATGTGATGACTTTCTCAAATTCTCGAAGTTCCATCCGTTTGTTACCAACGAACGAAGAGTCTCTAATTTTATCAAGTTCTGAATACATTATAATATCGTTGGTACTATTAATCGCAAGGGTGAAAGCCTCTTCTATATTTTTTTTTTTTAATACAAAATATATTATTATAAAAAGTGCTGAAAATAATATATATGTTAACATTTATATATATATATATACTTTTAAAAAAAGTATAGCAAAAATTTATTTTATAATACTTTTTACAAAAAAAGGTATTATAAAGTTTTTCTTTTGTTAAACTTTTTTTAAAAGTTTTATGATGTTCGACTTTGGTATAAATTTCAAATAATCTATTTTCCGTCTACCCTCGGCAGTACTATCCGTTTCTTTATTCAACAACGTTTCATTTGTTCCAATATATTTTATTAACCCACTAGGTACACCTTCATTTTCAATAAATGCTGCCTCTTTATTGTTTATAAAAACACGAACGTCGTATTTATCAGATTTGTTTTTCCTAATTTCATATTTCAAAGCATAAGGTCCCTGGTCTAACATATATTTATATCTTTTCTCACTAATACCTTTAAATATAGATCCATCCGCAGTATATCCGTCTCTATAAATACCAGTACTAAATCCCTGTCCATTTTCATCTTGATTAAAACCCCAATTTCCTTGCACGGTAGCATTTAATTTTTGGTCGACAGGTATAGCTATTTCTAAATCATAATCGTGTACATTAGGTAAAATAATTTTTTTGAAAGCATTGTCTTGAAATGTTCGCATTCTAACGTTTACAAATTCTTCGGTGCTGGTAGGTTTTAAATAATTATTTATATCTTTGTGCATATTTATAAATATAAATGAAAATGAAAACATAACAACCATTATGAGTAGCAAATATAAGACTTTTCCAAATGTAATCATATTATATATTAAATAATTATTTTATTAGATAACAAAGCATCCAATATTTTTAAATTTTTCGTATAAAAATAATCCTTTACATCGTAAAACAAATTATAGCTAATAAATAAAAAGATAACTATACCCAATATAGCTAAAATATTTTTAAACATATATATAGTTATAATAATAAATTTTATTATTATAAATTTTTGCTAAAGAATTGTTTTAACACATGGATTCTACTTTAGGACAACTTTATTGAAAGGTATTTGACCGTATCAATAACATTTAAATAATATTTTTATGTAATATTATTTATATAATGAAACGTTATGAAAATATTTTAAATCTATTATCAAAGAAATATTATAGTATAAAAAATAAATTTTTCAAAAAAAATATTAGAGAAGGTTTAGAAGGTACATGTAAAGTGGATGAAATTTTAAATGGTAAAGAATGTGTAAAAGAAATAAAAACAGTTAAAATGTTTGTTTTGATGCCTATAGCAAATTGTATTATAATATCGGTAATTTCTTTTTTATTTGCTGGATTTTTATTTAAAATTAAAAGTTCTCCATTAGCTTTAAGTAAATCAGGATTAGCCTGTAACGATATACCATTGAGTAAAATTTTTAGAAAAAACCCACTCGAAGGAATTGTACATGAAAGTATTTATAAAAATAAGGCTGAAAAACACAAATTTAATAAAATTTTATTTCCATGGTTATCGAACGGATTATATCCAGAAAAAGCTGAAATGGGTAAATCTGGTAAAACTTTTAAGTTCGCTTTCAAATTTATGTTGCCATTTTACCTATCGTTGAAATATTGCACCACTTTATGGTATAAACCCATTAGTTTTATTAAGAAACTGTTATACAAACAGAGTCAATGGGGTACTATTCCTGAAATCAGTAAAATAAATAAAGAAAGTTGGATTAAAGATTTTTTCACTATTTTTATTTGCACACCTATATTATTATTTTTGGTTTTCCCACTGGTATTTATGCTTAATTTGCTAATCACTACTATATTTTCACCTTTTGCGGCTTGGGTTCTCTACTATGTTCCAAATAAAGATTATAAAATGAGACCACGAGCCGAAGAAGATGCTGCTTGGTATGTTAAAGCTGCTGTAACGGGTAAGAATGTTGCCTTTATATTTGGTTGGTTAATATTATATATTATATCTGGTTTGATATGGTCGATGGTTATTTTTGGATTAACTATGATTTGGTTTTTGCATATTTTCACCGGTGCTCACGAAGGAAAAAGGGATGGTTTGAAAACTGTATTAAAAACATGGGCCAATATAATTTGGGATTATAAATATATTTGGGCACTCTTTGCAATTGCTATGTGGTGCGCTAATTTTTCTACATATTTAAAAGGACAATATAACATCATAAATTTTATTGACGAAGAAAAAACACAAATGATACCTGGTATTGTAGTCGGTGCTGCTTTTATTCTTTTAGGTATGCAGCAAATGAAATTCTTCAGATTCCTCCCAAAAATACCCAAACATAGGAAAAATTGCTATCCTAATTGCAATGCTCCAGCTGTTTCCCCTAAAGAGGCTGGGTTAACCGAAGAATGTCCTGCAAATTCTAAAAAAATGGTTGTTTAATATAAAAAAAAATTAAATTAAACAAACAAATACAATACTATTTATAATGGGTAAAAAAAACAGGAAAAAAAAAACAGTTTCGGCATCAGGTAAACCTTTTGTTAGTGTCTGCACACCAACATACAATAGACGTAAATTTATTCCCAATTTAATAAGGTGTTTTCAATCACAAACTTACCCAAAAGAAATAATGGAATGGATAATTATTGATGATGGTGAAGATTCAGTTGAAGATTTATTTAAGGATATTGAATGTGTGAAGTATTTTAGATATGAAAAAAAGATTAAATTGGGTCGAAAAAGAAATCTAATGCATGAAAAATCAAAAGGTGATATTATAGTTTATATGGACGACGACGATTTTTATCCACCGGAAAGAGTTCATCATGCAGTACAGAGATTATTAGCAGTACCCGAAGCTTTGGCTGTAGGAAGCAGTATAGTGTATATATATTTCAATGATTTGGATAAAATTTATCAATTTGGTCCTTATGGACCGATGCATGCCACAGCCGGTACTTTTGCATTTAAAAGGAAGTTGCTAGACCAAACAAGATATGATGATGAAGCTGAAATGGCTGAAGAGAAGAAATTCTTAAAAGATTACACTGTTCCTTTAGCCCAATTAAATCCATTAAAAAGTATTCTATGCTTTGCTCATCAATATAACACTTTTGATAAAAGGAAGTTATTGGTAAATATGAATCCAAAATTCACAAAAGAAACAAATCTAAAACCTAGTGTTTTCATTAAAGACAAAAAAATGTTAAAATTTTATGTTTCCATATAAAAAATGTTTTCCAAAATAATTTATTTTTAAAAAATAAATTATTATAGTATATTAAATGAAATTACCAACACAAATCAAAAAAGTTGTAAAACAATTTGAGAAACAATCCGACATGTTAAAAGTGGTCATTGCGTTAGTTGTTATTTATGGTATTTATTATTTATGTAAAGAAATGCGTTGGACTATAGGTAGTGGCAGTTATTTAGAAGGGTTTGCCACTAAAACGTTTGTATTCTTCAGAATGAATGGGTGTGGTCATTGCGAAGATATGAAACCAGAATGGGCTAAATTTAAATCGTCATATACCGGAGATGTAGAAATAAAAGAAGTTGAACAGAGTGATATGACGGACCAACAAAAGACATGGGTTAAAGGATTTCCTACATTGGTTTTAGTCGAAAACGATGCAGTTGTAAAAACATACGATGGTGAAAGAACATCTGCTGGGTTTACAGCATTTCTTAAAGCAAACTAATATTGTCTATGTATTTTTCATTAAATTTATCAATATACCTATATAATCTTGATATGTCTAGTTTTGATATATCATAATTTTCATTATTAAAATTATATGCAATTTTATCAATATCATTGTCTTCTCTTAATTTTATAAAAAAAGAAAACAAATCTTTTTTATCCATTACCAATTTGTTGCACAATATTTGAATAAAAATTGTATTATTATATTCAGTCGAATATTTTGTTAATACTTTTGTAAATCGGATATTATGGTTTTTGTCCGTGGTTACTGTGGTTTCTATGCTTTCTATGCTTGCCGTGGTTTTTGTGCTTTTTGTGCTTTCTGTGGTTTTTGTGCTTTCAGTGGTTTTTGTACTTGCTATGCTTTCAGTGGTTTTTGTACTTGCGTCACTTGCTGCACCAACCTCATGAAAAATGTTATTATTATACATTGTTTTTACAAGAGATGTCATTTCGTTGAATATCCAAATCTGTTTTTGAAATGTAATTCTATCAATATAATCAGAAAATACAAAGTTTTTTAGTAATGTAATATATTTTTCTATATTTTTATAATTGTCTTTTTCTTTTAAATAATCAATTATATTTTCATGAAATAGTAAGCCAACGCTAGTTCTATCTGTTTCATTCATTAAATGAGTATGCATATTCAAATTATATTTATTTGTTAATAATTGATATGTTATATTTTTTGTATCTTCGTTATAATTCTTTTTTTCAAAAATTTTATGTATTAAATTATTTTTGAGAATTTCTTTATGGTTTTTATAAATGTTATATATTGAAATTAATTTTCTCAAATCACTCTGGACATAAGATATAATTGTGTTTTTTAATTTTATTTCCATATCAGGCATTAAAATACCCATTATATCATTTACTTCTACATTCGTTGGCATTTTTAACTCAATTGTTGTGCATATTTTCATCATTTCTTTTATTTTTTTATCCACATGGTAATTTCCTATACAAATAATTGGTATCATGGTTGTATCTTCTTTTTTTTGTTTATTGGTTTTTTTAGGTCTAATTAATTTAATTAAAGAATTAATTCCACCTTTATCACCATTATTCATACCATCAATTTCATCCATTATAATTGCTATATTTTTCACTTCTTTTTTAAACATACTCAATACATTTTTATCTGACATATTGTGTTTAGTAATAGTTTCAATGACCGATTTATTTCTGACATCGCCCGCGTCATACATAACAATATCATAGTCTAATTTTTTTAATATATTTTTTACAAAAAAAGTTTTACCACTACCCGGTGCTCCATATATATATATACCGCGTTTTGTTAATAATTTTTCTTTATTTTCTTCAAAATATTTCAAACTTTCAATAAATTTATTTTCACATTCTTTTCTATTTAATAATAAATTTAAATTCAACTTGTCCATGTATTATTTATACTTCTCATTTTTTTATGCTTTTTTTTACGAACTATACCATTTTCTTTTTCATATTCTCTAATAACATTTGCACAATTTGAATTTAACATAATACATAATTGCTCCAAAAATAATATATATGTTCCATATTTTTGTCCACTATAGAAATAATTGGTAATCTTTACCCAATGTTTATATTTATGTTTTATGACCATACCGAAAATATAATTTAAATTACATTTTAGAATTTTTTTAATATATGTACGAAATGTGAATTTCTTTTTAAATGAAATGCTGTGTGTCCCTTCTCCATTACAATAAAGCCTTAATTTCATATATTCGTTTTCGTAATCTTTTTTATTAGTTATTATTAAAATTTCTCTTGGTATATATGATTTAATTATATATACCATTTCATAAGGTAATTTATCTATTTTATTTAGAATCGTTTTATTTGGAATTATTTCATTTAGAATCATTTCATTTAGAATCATTTCATTTAGAATCATTTTTTTAGATTATATAAATTTATTATATAATTTAATTTATTTTTTTAAATTTGTTTTTTAAATTTGTTTAGCATAAATTTCTATTTGTGATGCCATCCCAGTTGACGTTTTCACCTTTAGCCCAATTGCAATTTTCAATTCTACCAGATGGTGAATCGTTACTTAATTCAATGGATTCATCGCCCTGACTATATCTACCCTTATTTGTATCGGTAGCCTTACATTTATTACCTTCACTTGGTAACCAGTAGTCAGGACATTTTGCAATTTCTGGTGGAAAAATTTGATTTTTATAACTACCTTTAATTATTAACGCCATAATTATTAACATTCCTAAAAAAATAGTCAATGCTACCATCAAAACAGTTTTCTTAAATTGGTCCATAATATATATTTTAACAATATTATTTTTTCTTTTTTATTTGTATATGAATGGAAGAGTAAATATTACCGACAATAATAATATTGGAAAATTTTTATTATATGAGAGACCTGAAAATATAAAATCGACCGATTACAAAGATGCACTTATTGGCAATTTTCATGTATCCACGTTATCAAAAACATATTTTTCTGCTGCAAACATTACCATAATTCAAAATTCTATCCTAGCAGGCGTTTTAAAAAAATCAAATGGTAGATTCAAAATTGGCTATCAGGGAGAAGATGAATTAAAAATTATAATGAGAGCCATGTATTTACAATTTTCGAGAAATCTGGATTTCAACATTAGAGAACAAATAACAGATTTAAACAAATTTGTTACCGATTACGCAATACCTCGTATTTATAATGAAGCTGTTGGGTATATTAAATATAAAAATCACGTTAGTGTTTTAGCTAAACCCATTGATTTACCAGTATCTTGTTATCATTCCAATACCCTTGAAATGAAACCATTTTTTTAATTATATTTTGTACAAAATATAATTAAAAAAATTAAAATGATTTTCTCTTCGCCCAACTAGTATAAATTAAAAAAAATATCATAGGTATAATAATCAAAGGGTAATAATCAAAAAAAGTATTGTTTATAAATTCATTTTTATTTAATTTATCAATTGTATAAACATATTGCATTGTTAATATAATTAACAGAATACTACCAAAAAACATAATTTTCAATGAATGCTTACTAGCTGCTAAAACTATCAATGCTTTTATACTAACACAAAATAATAAAAAAGTTCTTAACATTGCTAATTTTGTTCGTACTATTGCGTAATGAATATTCTTTTCTCCAAAATCTTGTTTTGTATTCATATATATACTTCTAATTAAAAAAAGAAATACTTCTTCGCTTTTCTTTCGTTTTCTTCTTTTTCTTTCTTATCCATCTTAACCTTCTTTTCTTTCTTCTCCTTTTCTATACTTTTAAATCTCAAAGGATAAAACTTTTTCATAAAATCATATAAATTGTCGGTACCCATTGTTAAATTACAATTCCGACATATCGGTCTTAAATTTTCAATTGCCATTAACCCACCTTTGTTTTCAGCTATAACGTGACCACAATGCCACGACATTATATGCAATTCTTTAGTAAAACAACAATAACATTTGGCGGTTGTACTTTCTTTTTTATTATAAAAATTCCACACTTCATTTTTTAAATTTTTTGGAATCTTTTTCTTCCTGTTTTTGGGTTCTTTTTTTAAATTTTCACCAGTATAATCTTTTACAATATCTTTTACCCAATCATAACAATATTCCTCATTCGAATGGCTATACATTCCTAAAAAAAATAAATGTTTATGACACTCTAGTAAATATTCTGGCCACTTTTTTATCTTTCTAATATTCTTTATATATATTTCTACCTGCCAATTTGACATTTTATCATTTTTTTCTGATATTATTCTTTTTAATTCTTCAACATCGCATTCACCGTCTGTTTTATTTTTATTTATTTTTGATAATAAATATCCTATTGCTTCCTGAAATTGGTTTTTATTTAAAAAGGGTCGAATGTTTCTTTTCTTTTTTGTCCATATATCAGGATATTCATTGAAAAAAAATGTCGCTGTCAACTCCGGGATATTTTTATCAATATCATCTGGGAATTCAGGTAATTCTGTATTTTTATTTATCATTTTATAATTATGCTTCAAGTCTTTTCGTGTTTCTACACTGATAAGTTCAATATCTAATTCTAAATTTTTATAATTATGTATATTATACAATTTTTTCATAGATTTATACCTATGTTGTCCATCAACTAAATAATATTTTTTATCTTCAATACAATAATGAATATTTATCAAACCCAAGAAATTAAAAAACCCATGTTGTTTTTTATACTTATCTTGGTAATCTATAATTTCATTTACTTTATCTTTATCGCAAATCCTTTGTTCGTTTGGTATGATAATATCAAATTTTACAATATCCCTCATAAAAATCTTACCTATTGATTTATTATTTTTTTTATAACTATCTATAAAAAAATATTCAATTGACATTTATATAACTTTGTAAAAATCTTTTTATATTTATTTAAAAAATTTACTTTGAAGATTTTATTTTTAAAGATTTTATTTTTTAAAGATTTTATTTTTAAAGATTTTATTTTTAAAGATTTTATTTTGAAGATTTTCTTTTCTTACCATATT
>Ga0209279_10001230_pt1 | contig 14114 bp, 13 predicted proteins | sample CoawatmetaG00DNA_3_FD_187508 | JGI IMG/M metagenome (GOLD analysis project Ga0209279, IMG submission 187508) | Marine microbial communities from the West Antarctic Peninsula - Coastal water metaG006-DNA (SPAdes) (version 2) | ecosystem: Environmental > Aquatic > Marine > Coastal ... | reverse complement strand
GTTTATACGTCTGTACCCACCTTGAATGTCAGGTTCAAAGTTCTCTAGTTCTAATGCTTCTCCCGGCTGCATAACAAAGTTAGAACGATTTAAAACTAAACCACCCTCACAGTTAAATGCAACAGGTTGTACTTGTGAACTATCAGGCATTAACTAATAACCCCAGACATAAAGCTAATAGAACCCCGTGGTCTTAGGACAACGGTTGATCTAACATACTCAAACTTATTAATAAGAAGACTCTGCATGTTCTTAATACCTTGTTCAAATCGTTCAAAGTTTAATTGGTACTGGTTTAATTCACCACGGTATTGATAAACATAAGCAGTAGCACCATCTACTATGATAGGTGCAAAACGTTCTGGGATACTTGTAGTATCTCCATGTGCAGATAAATCAGAAGGAAACGTAAAGAAATCAAAAGCTATTGTGTAAGCTTTATCAGGGTAAGGATGCAGTAAGTAATTATTATCAGGTGTTCTTACAATACTCTTAGGTACTCCACCCTGTTCAAACTGTGTAACTGCAACACCACTAGAGTATGCAGCAGCAGTAGTACTGTTAGCACCACGTGTACAACCTGTAATGTCATTGCCTGATACTGCAGTGTAAGTAATTTGCTCATTGCCAATATGGACTGTGCCAGCAGCATCAAGTCCTGTAGTAGAGGTAAGAGTTAGAGTAGTTACACTATTAGAATGAGAACCATTTAATGTTGTAGCAACAACATCATCTTCTTGGTCAGCAAGTCCGTTTTGAATATACTCATTATAATTCAGCGTTGTAAGACTATTACCTGCCACATTTAAGTCAGAGTCTTTTTTAATTCTTGCTGTACTATAATCAATAGATTTGGTACTTGTAGGAACAGCATAACGGCTTTGTCCTGCTACTACAGCAGTAGAGTTAGTAGAGTGATTAAAAGAATAACCAAACTCTCGTTGATTAATATAACGGATAGCTTCATTGACTGCATTCTTACATTGAATCTGCACACCTCTAGCACTGGTAAAGTTAGCAGAAGTAAGTTCTACCTCATTCATTCGTGTAATAACACTGTTGCTTAATGTAAGAAATGTAAGGGCCATTATGTTTCCTTAAGATGCACTAAAGGGGCCAGCACAAGGCCAGCCCCTAGAGTATATATTTTTATTACAGCAGATCACGTTGGGCTTCAGCAGCCTCAGTGTGAGCAGCCGAAATATCAGCAATTACTGCATAGACACGAAGGCGTCCAGTAGCAGCAGCAGCACCAGCAATAACAACATCAATGGTATCTGCAGCGCCAACAAGAGCTAATGCAGCAGCCGCATAAGTAGATGCAGCACCTGTATTTACAATGTTAGCTTCACCGCTAGAACCTTTTACAAGGTATGTACCAGCAGCAGCATCAAGCGCAGCACCATCAATGATGTCATCTCCACCAGCATAGTCAATATTACAAGTACAACTTGCAGTAAAGGACTTCATGATTTCCGCACCAGCAGTCAGGACTACTGACTCAGAAGGGATTTCAAGTAGTTGGAAAATGTCACCATTAGCAATAGTAGCACCTGCAGTAATCATAGCATCAATATCTAAGATTGCCTCAACGGTGCGTACAGCATTACCTACAACTGTTGGAACAGCAAGAACATTTGCCCCAACACCAGCGGTAGTACTGACAGTCATATCAAACGTAGCCATATTATATTACTCCCTTATGCTGCGTTGTAACGGGCAGTAACGATTGCTTCTGGACGAAGAATCTTACGACCGTATAGATGCATACCACGAACAATGTCAGCAAAGCTGTCAGGGTCACGATATGATTCTGTTTTGTTGATTTGCTCGGCAGTTGCCACAGCAGAATCATGACCAGCTACGATAATCCCGCAATTAGTCAATTGGTTAGCTGTACCTGCTGTACCTGCCCCACTGCCAAGTGCTGGCAAATTGGACGAGGAATATACACGAAAGCCGTGGAAGTTGTTTACGGTCAAACCGTTACGCAATCCACCTGACTCACCGAAATCTGCATTCATAAAACGTGAATCTTCATCAGCAAGAATTTCCATGAATACTGGATCAACTACCAGCCACCGACCTTGTGAATCAACCTGCTGTTGATCAAGCAAACGTTTCATACGTGAGATGATCATTGCAGGAGATACAGTTGCAGTTGGCAACGAAGTAGCACCGGGCATACGTGCAGTCACAGGAATTGAGTGAGTGCCAGCAGAGGAAGTAGTAATGTTGCCAAAGTCACCTTTATGCAATTGCATAGAGGAGAGCAGTTCGTTAGCACCTGCAGTAGCTACAGCCTTAGAACCATTAACAGTTGTGTTAAGGGCATCGCCTTTGCTGTGCAAAGAAGACTGCTTATAGCCTGACATGTACGCAAGAACTTCTTGGTCATGGTTGTCAGCAAGACGGTATGCTGCACGGCTGGTTGCAAGGTCCATGAAATTGATGTGGCTGTGTGCCTCCTCAATATCGTCCATCTTAAAAGCAAAGTAATTAGCTTTGTCAATGACTAGTGTGAAATCTTCATCTTCTAAATCTTGTGCTGTGACATTTGTGCCACGTGCATATTCAGATACTGAAATCTCAGGTTCTTTAATGATCTTGACGGTATCACCTTGTGAGGCAATCTCCCCAAAATAATCAGAATTAGTAATGTCTCCAACAATAGTAGACTTGCGGAACGCAAGCTGTACTTTTTTGGAATAGATTACAGGACTAAAATTACCGTTTGGTAAGTTCCCATAACCTGTTGCGGTTGTAAAAGCCATAGTAAATCCTCCTATGATATTGTTTGGCTTAAGTAAGCTAAACAGAATTAGTAAGAGGCTGATTATTTTCTAGGGTGCAGATGTATTACAGTTTGCCAACCATTATACTACTGGGCCTGTACTTAGTCAGGTAGTTCTTATCCGTGTTTAGACTTTATGTGAAAAGGGTTAGTAATTGAGGTAGTCCTTAAAGGAGGCTCTTTGTTACTATACCCTTAGTTATATTGACATTTTGTTTTTTGTCAATAGTTATTATCGGGCATTACCCGAAATATCGTAAATAAATTTACCATTACGCATTGCAAGGGTAATTTCTTCTTGATTTTTCTCAAACTGTTTGTCTGACATTTTAGCAACATCAGATTCTTTAATCATATTTTCACCTTCACTAGCATCAATAGAAGTCTTACTGCGTTTACTTACAACACTTGCTGCTTCTTTTGTCTTAGCTTTCTTGGCTACTTTAGTTAAACCTTTATCAGATTTATAAAGATCAATAACTCGTATGACAGATGCAGGATCGTCAGGGTTTTCATACAAAGCATCTTGAACCCACTTAGGTTGCTCATCTGCCCAATCGTGAAACTCATCTGAACCTTTTAAATCATCAAAGTCCTCATGTGTTTTCCTGATCTTACTCTCATAGGATAGTCGAGTGCTTTCATAATTAGCATCATCTATTTCTTGTAACCGTTTTTCTGCTTTACTAAACATTGACTCTGCTTTTTTACTAGCAATAGTTTCTACAATAGTAGCAACATCAGGGTATTTATCTATCCAAGCTTGTACATCTTCTTCAGATTTAGGTGGGCGAATAGAAGAGTCATTCATTCTACCTTCAAGGGTTTCAAACTTTTCTTTCCACTCAGTTTCTTTCTCACTCATATGGCGTCTAAGATCACCATATCTTTTTTTAAAAGATTTTTCTTCTCTTGATAACGTCTTTTCTTCATCTTCTGTATCGGACGTTTCTTCTTCGGCAACCTCTTCTTTAGCACCTTGGAGTTCTTCAAGCTCTTTTTCATCCTCTTCAATACGTTTACGATTACGATTGTTGTGGTTAGGGTTTAAAAACCCTGCAACTTTAGGGCTTTCCATTGTTTGTAGTTCAGGCATATCCATCTCCTTTATGTTGGGGCCAGCCGTAGCTGGGTAGCCTTATTGTTATTATGGATAGATTATTATTAATCTATTTTTTCTTTTTCTTTTTCATTAAGCCGCCTTTATTAAGGCCGGGGCCATAATTTTCTTCTAAATCAGATTTAGTTCTTTGAGAAGTTTCTCTTGCTTTACTAGATGTACCTGTATATCCACCACCTCTAGAAGCTTTATCTGCTCTTTCTTTTTCATCTGCTTGCGCCCTATCTCTAGCTCTTGCATCTTGCATACTTTGTATTTCAGCATCTGTAGTTCTATCATTATCAGCACTAGTAGATGGGCTTGCTACACTTGTTGTACCTGCTGGTGCTACTGGACCTTCTGTACCTCCTGTACCTGTTGACTCAGGTTCTACTACAGTCTCATCTCCTGTGCTAACACCTACAGATTCCATCCAAGCTTTTAATTCTTCTTGAGAAGTTTCTCCGTCTTTGTTACCAAATTTATCTGCCCTTCTTTCACCAGCAGACCTTCTCATAGAACCGGGTGCAAATTTGTTAGCTGCATCAAGTATTCCTGCACTACTTGCAGCAGCATTAATTTTAGCATCTAAAGCATCAGCTTCAGCTTCAGTAATTAAACCTGCTTTTTGATTTAATTCTACTGCTGCTCTTGCTTTAGAGATATTAGTTAATTTTGAAATGCCTGTTGCTATTTGTACTGCTGGCATTCCACCAATCAAATTCCCAACAAAACTTTTATCTGCTCTACCACTTTCAGGTTTCATACCTGATAATTGATCGTCTACAAAACTATCAATGTTAAGTATGTCTTCTTCTTCAAACCAACTTTTACCAGAGCCTCCTCCACCTCCACCACCAGAGCCTCCTCCACTACCATTATCATCACTTGTTCTACGAGCAGGTACACACTGGAAGCCATTCCACATACGACCTTCACCACACTGACCTACATCAGGTGTAGCTACTGATGGTGCAGTAACTGGATCAGAAACTACAGGAGTAGGAGTAGCAGTGATATCAGGAGTTACAGCCTGTGGCATACCCATTCCTGATGAGCTACTAAGACCCGGTACTCTAAACCTAGCAAAAGGATCAGGTGTACCACCTACAGCCATCTGTTGACTTACAGGGTTAGTAACTTGTGCAGGGGTATTCCTTGGTTGCATTTGTTGTGTATTAGCTTGCTTAGGCATTTGACCTACAGCTATACCACGTTGATTTAATTCTTTTGCAATAGCAGGGTTTTGTTGTGCCATAATAGAAACTTGATCAATGATACTGTCAATTTGATTAGGGTCACCAAACATACTAGATACTTGACCACCTTCAGCAAAACCTACTGATGTACCTTTTTTATTAACTCGTTCATTAACCACAGGATCATTTTTAACTGTGTAAGCAATCTTATCCATAAGACCACCTTCATAAGCACCAGTGGTCATCATAGCTTCTAGTGCTTGTAAGTCTGCCTCAGTAATACCTTGATTAGTATTTTGTGCCATCTGTTGTTGTGGTTCAACAGGTTCACCACCTATCCTACCATTTCTTTCCATATCTTGCAAGCCTGATTTTGCTTCCATACGTAAATCTTCAAAATACTTTACACCAAAAAATCTGACTACATCAGCAGGTACGACATACTCACCACCAGAAAGTTGTGCTGGTATGTCATCTCTTACTTCTTCAGCAAGAGAACCAGAAGGGATTTCATTGCCCGATACAGGGTCAACATTAAGGCCATCATCTCTAATGCCACCTTCTTTAAGTACCATTTCCATTTGTTCGTCCATGTTTAAACTAAGCCCCCTTCGGCAAATCTTATTTGTTTAGTTTCATCTACTATATCAGAATCAAAATTAATTATTAAATAGTTTTTATCACTATCAAATTGTAATCCGTCTATCTTACCTTTTGTAAAACTAACTTTTTTATTTGTTTCTGACCTTAAAATTCTTAATGCTTTCATCATAGCATCTTCATAAGTTTCTTTTGTTGATTTTTCACCAAGACTATGTGCTTTCATTAAATCATCTACAGGTGGGATAACTATTGTATTAGTTTTTTTCTTAACAGCCTCTCTCATTATAGATAATAGTCCAAGCCTAATACTGTCACCTGTACCTACAGGGGTAATATCTGTAGGTGCAATAGGTTTACCACCTAAAGAGTTTAATATTACTTCTTCAAGTTTAGTTTTTAAAACAGGAGTTCTTTTTACTGTACCTTTACCATAAATTAAATCTCCTAAAACATTAAGTTTTATTTGATTCATAACAGCTTCAGGAAATGCACCGGGACCAGTAGTGTTTCTTAATATGGCAGTTGTTTTAAGGCTATCATTAAAAGTTGCACTGATAACTTCAGCAACTTCATCTCTATCTAAATCATTAGCAAGAAATTTTTTCTCTACATCTGCAAGGGTTTCAGCTATTTCTTTTAAACCTTGATTTACTTTATCTGTCTGTACAGAAAAAGCATCATTTTCATCAACACCAAAAATACGATTAAATCTATCACTAGTAGGTATAAATTCAGGTGGTCTTCCAATTTCATCTATTGCTTTAGTTAAGTTAGTAGTCAATGCTGTTTTAACATCTACCTCTGGCGCAGTTGAAATTTTTGCAGTTTCTTTAGAAGTTTTTTGTGATGCAACTGCACTAGGTTTATCTGCTCTAACTTCTGCAGGTGATTTCTGTGCAGGGTCAGCTTGTATTTCATCTACTACAAATACGTTTGTAGTTGTATGTTTGTTAGTCTTTCGTTTGCTTCCATCAGGGTATATAATAGGAATAAAAGAACCTCTTACATGAGCAAGTACAGTTTCATCTTTATTATCTACTCTCCAATGTGCATCTGATTTAGGGTATGTACTACCTCTAGAATTTACATTAGTAATTAAATATTCTACATATTCAGAATTAGGGGATTGTCCACCTTCGAAGTTCCCTCGTCCAATTCTAAAAGTTTGTTGTCCATTTGTACTTGTTGGCATTGCAGGGCGATTAAGTATACTTGGAGGGGTCGGAGTATTTTGAGAGGTAGCAATATTTATAGGCTCTAGTGTAAAAATATTCATAGGCACTTGTTGCATACCTTTCCACTTAGGTTGATTTTGATACTTGGTAGATAAAGAAGTAAGTTTTTTTACTATTACTTGAGGTACAGATACATTTGCCATATACCTTAACTCTTGTTTACTATACGTTCTATTAGGGTTAATACCTTTTTGACCAATAGTTGTGTCACCAGTTAAAAAGTCTGTTACACCACGCATAGGTGCATTTTCTAACATGCCTGACCAGTACAACTCTCTCATATTTATATTAGGTGCTTTTTTTGTAAGGTACTTAATAACATTGCTACCTTTTATACCATTTTTACCTACAGGTAAGTTTTCTATTGCAGAATCTATAGAACTATAAAAAGGATTTTTATCTCCAAAGTTAGAATCATTTACTAACTCTCTAGTTTTAGAAGTTTTAAATAAAGGATTAACTAAAGACTTTGGTTTAGTTATTGCATTAGGACTAGGTTGATCTACTGGTGTTGTCCCTTGACCTGTTACTTGTGCACCTGCAGTTGTAGTTTTAGGCTTAGGACTTTCTTTTAAAAAATCAAAGTCACCATCTGCTAAAGCTTGAAGCTTGCCACCCAAGTCTGCTTTAATTGCTGGCTCTGCAGTTTTTAACAATTTAAAATACCCACCAAAAGCATCTATTGCATCATCTAGCATTTGTATACTTCTAGGCCCAACCATTCCAGCAAAGGCTTCTCCTGCACCCATAATATCTCTAGCTGCAGTTTTTTCATCCCTTAAAATTTGATACCCTATTTCACCTTTGTCTTGACCCAGTGCATCAGCAATAGAACCTGCAACAAAAGTAAGTGCAGCTTCTCCTGTTTTAAATCCTGCATATCCTAGTCCAGCAAGATAGTCATTAGTTTGTCTAAAGGCTTGATAAACTCTAGGATCATCTTTAGGTAACATTTCAAACACAGCACCTTTACCAGCTTTCATAAAAGCTTCTTTAGCTTCTTGTAAAGGTTTAGCAGCTAATTCTATAGCAGTATCTAAAAACTCATCGTTAGGCTCATTAAACTTTTTAACTATGTTTTCTGCCTTGCCGTCAAGGTAAGGCTCATCTGCATGTGGTACATCTCCACCATGATTAAACTTTTTAACCCCATTATCTTTAATAAACTTTTCATAATCTTCCATGCCCTCTGCTTCAGGGTTTTTTGTAAAAAAAATTGATATGTCTAGTTCTTCTGTTGCTGTAACAGGCTTACCAAAATCATCTTTATTTACAGGATTATAATCTCTTCTAATATACTCTTCTTTAAGAAGATTTAATTTTTCAACAAGATTTTCAAATATATCTAAACCACTTTCACTAGCTTCTACTCTTGAAATATGTGTGTCACCAACACTCATTTGTATTTTATCTGAAACTTCTTTTAATTCTTTATTAGAAAGTTTAGTTAAATTTTCTTTAGTGGCTAAAGGGTAAAGATTTTTAATATACTCTTCTTCTTCAGACTTATAAAACCCCTTCATTTTTTTTTCGTGTTTTACAAGTTCAGGACTTTTATCCATAACATCGTAATAAGTTTGATACAAACCGTCTCTAACTCTTTTAAATATTTCTTGCCCTTTTGGATTTTCTATTTCTCTAGCTTTTTCTAAATTTTTTAACTTTGCTATAGAGGCACTTAAAGTCCCACTACCAGAAACCTTCTTAGCTAGGGGCGCAATAAGTTCATCCATTATACCAGTACTACCTGCTGCTATAGCTACAGGTGCTGCTACTAGTGTACCTAGTACTTCTCTTCTGCCCTTATCAAAAGTACCACCTGTCATTACTTCTGTTACAGCATCTACTGCTTCGTCTATACCGGACTGTACACCCCTAGCTAAAGGTTTTACAGCTAGTGCACCTGCAATAGGCAGTGCTGCTGTTGCTGTATCAGTGATAGCATCTACGTACCTACCTTCTCTAGTAGCTTCACCAGCATCCTGAAGTCCTACAATAGGATTAAGCAGTTGGTTAGCTTGACCAAGACTACCTGCATACGGACCTAAGTAATAACGAATATTATCTTCTAATTTTTTACTTCTTTCTAACCCACGTTCCCTACTAAAAAAATCTGTTATTTTATCAAGAAGGTCTGGTTCTATTTGTCTAGGTTTAAAAGATTGAAAATCATCGTCATTGTTAATGCCTAAAACAGAATTTAATATTTTTTGTTTTTCTTCTGAATTTAAATTACTCATTAGCATTAACCTTTAATCTAAGTTGCTTAAGTGCATTTAGTGCATGTACTTGACCTTGCATCCTATACATTACATTAGCTTCTTCAGTTTGAGAAAACATTCTATAACTATTCTGAATACGTTCATCAAGTTCTTTTTCAAAAGCATTCCATGCCTCAAGGTTATTTACTAATATTTTTAAACTCACTGAATTGGTCCTCCACCAGTATTAGCTGAGAAGCCTTGTTCTCCCGGTGTAGGCACTGAGCCTGTACCTATAGTACCCCCACCACTGCCTTGTGTGTCTTGAGCCTGTGTGCCTGCTGGGAGAGGCTGTGCGCCACCAGCACCTTGAGGTGCACCCTCTGGTGCAGGAGGTGGTGGATTTTCTGCTTGGAACTTCTTAAGTATTTCAGCTTGTATTGCTGCATCTGATAAAGAGTTTACTAATTTATCAGGGTCAAGGTCCATAGATTTACAAATCTCACGAATAATATAATCTACTCTTGCAAAAGGTGCAAGCACAGGATTTTGAATAACACCAAGGAATTGCATTAACCGTTGACTACGTACTTCGTTAGCCATAAGACTTTCAGTTCCACGTGCTTTAACTTCTAAGTCTCCTTTGATTTCTTCATCAAAGTCAAACTGCATGTTAAAATTAAAGAAAGCTTTTGCCATAGGGCCAAGTAAGTAATCGTCTACATTCTTAACTACATTTCGTATAGAACCATTAGCAGCAGACATAAGCATACTAATGCCAGAAGCTGTACGTCCGACACCTGACACCCCCGTTTGCCCATGAGCAAAGCTGGGGAACCCTGTAGATTCATCAGAAAGTACTCTGGCTTTATCAAACATCTGCATGTTTTCATTAGATACATTGGGGAACTTAGTACCAAAAATGGCTTGTCCGGGTGCACCCCCTTGCCTACGAAACACTTTGCCGGGATACACACTTAAGTCTTGCCCCGGAACTAAGTTAGTTTCATCTACCTCAATAAGCATATTACCACTTAATGCTGCATTGTCTACAGCCATACGCATAAACCCATTCATAAGAGTTTGGGTATCATCCATATTCTCAGCTAAACCTACACCAAAGATATTGTAAGGGTTAATCTCATAGGGTACTGCATAGTAAGGAATAAGTGTAGGAGTAAATGGATTCATAACAAGACGTAGTACTTGATCATTACAAATCCAAATATTTACACTTACTTCATCTAAACCTTTTAGTTCTTTAGGTATATCAATATCATGTCCTTCAAGAACATCTATGTCTACATTACCCCAAAACTCAAGTACCTCAAACCTTTCAGCTTTAGACTCTTGAGCATCATCTTCCATTGCTTGCTCCCACCATTCTTTTGTGTAGGACTCTCCAACATCAATAGCTGAGTCAATAGAGTTTGCCCTAAAGAAAGGTCGGCTCTTAAGTGATCGCATTTGAGAACGAGACATTTTATGGCGTTCAATTACATACTCTGCTTCATCCATATTAATTGCATCAGGATCAGGATAGAAGTTCCAAATAGAAACAGAAGAAGTTTGTGGAATAGTTTTTATAGTAGGGGAGTATTCACCTTCATCATTCCAATTAGGGTATTCCTTGTCCATAGCAAATGGACCTTTCATAACCCCTGTACCAAACAAAGAACATTCAAATGCAGTTACACGTAATTGTTTATTAGCATTAGACTCTTCAAGTTGATCATGGATTTTCTTTTCCATTTTCTTAGCTGCAATCATTGCAGGATGAATAGTTACTTGAGTAGGTGTACTTCCTACCCCTTCTTTAAGAATATCAAGTACAGGCTCTAGCTTATCCTGTAGCCCTGCAAGACGTTCTTGTAGTTGAGGATAGGTTTCACCCGGAAGAAGCTGCATATCTTCTTCTGTTGGCCCTGTTGCTTTTTTAATATTATCATCAGTTTCAAAGTGTACTGATCCTGCAACACCTTCAGGTAAGGTAGTAGGTTCAATACTAATAGGAAATTTATTGTTGCCAAATAAAACATCTATAATCTGCCCATAGGCAGCAAGTACTTTTGTTTTAGTTACTTTAACAAACACACGTGATTTTTCTGTAGAAGTAAACTGTACATCAGGTCCATACAATCCACGATAATTACGATAAGCTTGCAACCACCTACGTTCTTCAGTGTCTCTAGCTAGAGAAGATTTTGAATACCTATGTTTAACTAAGCTAACTATTGTACCTGAAAGAGGATCAGAATAAGAATCTTCTTCACTGTCAGTTAAAGCTGTAGACTCTTGTGAATCCATTGTTTCTTCAAATTCTTCTTCCATACTATTTCCTTAATATCCAAAAGTAGGGTCACTTGCTTGAAACCCTGTACTAGTAGCAGGGTTATAATCAAACAAGTTACTTCTTGGTCTTGTCATTATGCCATACCTTAACGCATCATACAAGTGGTCTTCGGCATGTGTATTCACATCTTCAGGGTTATTTTTATCTAAAGGCAGTGCAGGTAATTGTGAAATTATATTTTTACAGGTATTAAAAAATACAAGTCTAGGTTCTTCTGTAAACTCGTCTACCTGCAATCGCCTATGTAATTCATTCTTACCAGCTACCCTAGAGCCTTTTGATCTATCAGATGGCCTCCATCTGCAACCTTTCATAATCATTTGTTCAGCAAGAGATGGGCCAGTATCGCCACGATTATGCCACAAAGAAGAGTCAAGAACTCCATATCTTATTTTCTCCTCTTGTTCTACATCTAAGATCATGTCAGCTAAATCTGTAGCAATAATTTTACTTACATACATTTCTCTGTATACTATAATTTGTTCTGAAGGACTTACTGCTAACCATACAACACCAGTATGAGAACCATACCCATAGTCACATGCTCTAAACTTAACCCAGTTACTGGGTATATCAAAAGGTTCTATAACATGAATACTACGATTAAACTCAGGAAATGCTGCACCTTCATTTATATCCCAATCACCTTCTAGCAATTGCCTACGTTGATGCTCTGGTAAGGATAAAAGATTTGCTTCATACATACCATCTTCTGCTAGGTATGGATTATCAAACAAAGTAGCAGGTATAAACCTACGTTTAAATAAAGGTTCACCTTGTCTTGAGTGTCCTTTAGGCCATGCTACTATTTCACCAGTGTTTATATCTGTAGCCCAGAAAGGTTTATTGGGTGTTTGAGGGTCAATAAAAGTCTTTTTAACCCATTGATGTCCGGGGCCTCCGGGGTTACTAGTGGCTCTCATGTACAAAGGTAGCTTACTATCTCTATTAGTACGTAACCTTGACCTCATATAATCCCAAGGATAAGGGCTAGGCCATTGTGTAAGCTCATCGAATCCAATCCAGTTAAAGGCTTGGCCTTGGTAACGCATAACATCATCATCTCTGTCAAGGTAACTCATCCACAGTGTTGCGCCTGATGGGGCTACCCAAGTCTTATCTCTCTCCATAAACTTAATTCCGGGAACAGCCCTTGGGTATAGCTGTTTAGAAACAGAAATAAGTTCTCTTAGTTCTTCTGTGCTACGTCTAACTAACAACATCCTAGCACTAGGATTAGAAAAATATCTTACTGGGTCTGCTATTAAACTATAGCTCTTACCCCCACCAGCAGAACCTCCATAAAGAACCTCTTGTTCTGTTGACGACAAAAAAGAAGTTTGAGGGCCGGGATTAGGTTCAAAGATTACATCTTCTTTAGAGTAACTCTCCGACTGTGTTGTTTGTGCAACACTTGAGGTCTTTTCCACCGAGTCTTTCTTCTTCGAGTTTTTTCGCCTTTTCGAGGGCGGCTTTGTATTTTTCAGCAAGGTGGCGTTGTGCTGCAGCTTCTCTCTTACGTTTGCGTTCAATTTTTACTCTCTTCATTAATCCTACATGGGATATGTACCTACCAGATTGTTCACTTAACCAAGCTGATACATCTCTATAGCTATACTGTTTGAGATATTTTTTAGCTTCTTCTAGTAGTTCTAACTCTTCTGGTATAGGTCTAAGTATATCTTTATCTTCAGAGTCTTGTTTATACCCAAAAGGTATTAGTCTGCCTACTCTTACTACTGACCGCCATTCAAACTCTTCATCTTCTCTAGGTGCAGGTAACTCCCACACTTTACCTATGTTACTCATCTTTAGGCGGTAAAATAAATAAAGGATTAGAAGTAGACACTTCTACTTTATCTGTAGCTTTAAATCCACCACGATCAAGAATATCTTTTGCTGCTACTATTTTTTCTTTATTACCAAGATCAGTAGGGTTATCCATGATATGCTTCATAGAATATGCAGCTTTAGTAGCTGTAGTAGAAATAAACTTTTTAGTTCTTTCTGCAATTTCTTCTTGCAAAGCATTTACAATAGAAGAAGTAGAAACATTTTCCGCATAGCCAGCTAACTTACGGGCTTGAGCAGGTTCTCCTTTAGCCTCTTCAAAAAGAACATCTAAAAACTTTTGTTGTTTTTCTGTTAAGTTTCTCATTTAACTTTCCTATACGGCTTTACTTTGGCTGCAACTTTCTTAGGTTGAGCCACAAACTGCTTACCCGCAGCAGTGCCTTTTCGTTTAGCTCTAGTTGTAGAGGCATACTGAGAATCACTAAGAGACTTAATAGCCTTCTTAGGTAGATACCTTTCACCTGTGGCCTTTGGCCCTTGTGTTGAAGGCTTACCACTTTTAGTAGTCCACTTCTGCTTAGTCCAAGACTTAAGGCTTTTTTGACTTTTTGTTAGTGCCATCTACTTTAGCCTTTGCTGTTTTACTTAGGTCTTTATAGTGAAATAATTTTACACTTGTTTTACTATGTGCCTTACCAGTATGCAAAGAGCCATCAGGCATCTTGTGAGTACCACCTTTATGTTCAGTACCATCCTTCTTATAATGCTTTACGCCCTTCATGCCTTGTATCCCCCGCCTTTAGCTTTGTATTTTTTAGCAACCATTTGTGCTTTAC
>Ga0209279_10001225_pt1 | contig 14134 bp, 24 predicted proteins | sample CoawatmetaG00DNA_3_FD_187508 | JGI IMG/M metagenome (GOLD analysis project Ga0209279, IMG submission 187508) | Marine microbial communities from the West Antarctic Peninsula - Coastal water metaG006-DNA (SPAdes) (version 2) | ecosystem: Environmental > Aquatic > Marine > Coastal ... | reverse complement strand
GGTCGACATTATTATTAATAATAAAAACACACTTTTCTTTTAATAATACACGAAGAGAAAAAACACCACCTCCACAAAAAAAATGTGTATCATACTTGACTTACGTTTAGGTGCCGACTACTCATTTTATTCATCTCTTACCCCCCTCCCCTCTTCACAACTTCTTTTAAGTTTGAAGGAAAAAAATGGTTCGCGTCACAGCATCTTTGAGTAAACAAGTGGCAGGATCCCAAGAATGGAAATGTAAAAAATGCGCAATTACTTTACCGTCGGCGTATCAGATAGACCATATTAAACCTAAATCACAGGGTGGAAGCAACGAGCTTGATAATCTTCAGGCTCTGTGTCCAAATTGTCACGCTATGAAAACACAAAAAGAACCGAAAGCCCCTCGTAAACCAAAATTCGATCTTCCGCAGTGGTGGCCGACTCACCCGGTTAATAGTGAAGCTGGGAGATATGTATTAAACGAAAAACACGGTGACCTACTTACTAAGGACCCAAATAAATTATCCCTTAATGAACTCAAGGTGTATGTATATTTGAAGACAACAAAAGTTTGTAATGGGGATAAAAAGGATTTAATGAAAAGTTTAGAAAATTTTAAAAAAATGTATGATAATTTTTGTGGGCGAATGACACCGTCAAGTGGGGGATTTTTTTATTAAAGAAATTAAAAAAGTTTTGTTTTTTTAAAAAAAAACACCACCTCCACAAAAAAAAGTATATCAAACTTGACTTATGGAATTTCAATGTTCATACTATACAATCTACAAATGGAGTATCATCATTTACCTTCGATTGGACACGTTGTCACTTATCCATCGATCGAAGGTGAGTTCCGAATCAGCGAAAAAATGAATAACTCTCCGATGTCAATGTCTATTTCGATTGACGACGAGGATTATCGTGGCAAGGGACACTCCTACCAGATGATCAAGTTTCTTTTGGACTCCGTGACGACCTTCTGTCCCACCGACCGATTGTTTATCGACACAGAAGCCAGCGGATTTAACTTCTGGGCGGACAAGTTGCAGATGATGGACACCTACGAGGAGACTGGATATGAGTACGGCACGACTGTCGATAAATTACGACGGCTTGTTCGATCGAAGTGCCGCCGCCATCCGAGCCTCCCGTAGCCGAATGGTTTTTTGATTATAAATTTGATTTTTGTGTCGGTCTTTTTGGTTCTTGAGGGTTTTCTTGCGGGGCTTCGGTTCTTTCGGTTCGGTCATTGTACCTGTAGTAGTTAGCAATGATAGTTTTAATTTCATTTACGTCAAAACGCCGTTGGTGCGCAAGCTCCAAGGACTTGATAGTTTCGTACAGGTTAACTGAAAGTTTCATTTATAACGTGTTGTTATTTTTTTTTCTTGTAATATAGGTACTACCTATATAAAAATGACATTAAATTTGACAAATGTACCAATTTACTATGTGGTGGGTCACAGTACAGAATTTTCTACAGTACAGAAGTGGAACGCGACTGGAACGCGTACGGTGCGCAGTTTACCTACTGCAGATGAAAAGATACAGCTGGGAAATAAACAGGTTCTGGTATATACCGCAGACTGTGGTATGCCTGCGTACCACGACAATAAAAAAATATTCAACCTTTTCAGTCCAAGCGGACGAGAAACAATTAGACAAATCTTATCCAATCCCCAAACTGCAAAACAACAACTGAACGCATATACAAAACCAGGTGAACATACACAGTATAGCATATTTTATCGAAATTCATCAACTATAAAACCCATACACACTCTAAATATGGAAAGAGAAAAAACGGATACCGTTTATCCCATAAATAACAATAGTAACAAAAAGTTTTCAAATTTTAAAAGACATTTACTTGCAAAAACTAAAATTCCGGCTTTAAAAAGTCATTTTCAAAAAGTTCACTCGAATGTAGAAAAAGGTAAAGAAGTTGCGAAAAAATACAATGCTATTAAAAGATTAGGCAACGTAGATATTAAAGATATTATTGGTGATAAACCGGGAATTTTTTTTATTACATCGTGCAGAGGACTTGGTGGAATATACGAACGACAACATGGAAATAAACAACCTTGGAAGAAATATATTTCACATGCTTTTACCAGAACTAAGCGAAATCCCAAAGGAAATCTGGTAGAAGCTACGTTAGAACGAAGAAATCAATCATATGGAGAGAATAATAGTGTTATAGTCGGTAATCAACGTCAAGTTGTAGTTAATCCGCAAACTCGTAGTTTTGCAATTCAGGGAGGATCCGCGGGTTCTGTGACAAAACAATATTTTAACAATCTACGATCCTTGGAAAACAATGCACAAAGTGCACAAAGTATATTATCGATAGTGAAGGAATCCCCGTCAATGATGAATAAAATCAGAAATTTGGCGAGGAGACATAAGTCTACATTGGTTGCCTACGGTATACCAATAACCGTTGCCACTGTTATTGCGGCGAAGCAGTCTGGTCTGATTTGAATGTGGTCATTGTCCCACGCGGCATCAGCTTTACCGTAGTCTTTCTGGCGGTATTCCTCGAAAAGTTTCTCCCGGGTCTTCAGCTTCTTCTCGAATTGTTCGATTGGGATTGGTGGCGTCTTCGTCTTCTTTAGCGACGATGGAGGCGATGAGGACGTTGATAATGGGCCACCGATCCACCCACCCATATTTTGTTTGTTTATTACTTTACTAAACGGCGTATTGTTTTAATTAATCAGCGCTTTGACACTGCCTGGTTGGTGATGGTGCGCGTTGATGACGTCTTCCCTAATTTTCATTAGGGTATCAATTGTGAACGGAACAGGTACCCACGTGTATTTATCGCCGGCCACAGTCGCGCGTAATGCATATTTAGCCACGCTCTGAATATGCAGACGGGTGAATTTTTTAATCGCGATTTCATCTTTGGAAAGGTAGATCGTCACGCCATTGTCGAACTTTACCCGAATAGGGTGCCCGACACAATTTATGTACATTTTTTTTATATGCATATACTATATACTATATATATATATTAAATAATATGATTATGGAGATATTTATATTCATATGTGTATGTTACGGTGTGTGGTGGACTATAGTTAATGTGGTAAACATCTGTCCAAAAGGTTCAAAAGATTCTGGATTCAGAACGTGTATCCAGGGAACAAAAGCATATGTTCCTACAAATGCCAGTAAGAATCCTTTCAACACGGATTTTTATTGTAGTAAAGATTGTAAAGATGGTTATACTGAAAAATTAAAAGTTGGTTGTGCTCACACGTGTGTAAAATCTTGTATGTCTGGTTTTAAACGGCGCTCAAATGCAGCTGGATCAGCTTTTTGTGATGCAAAGATGAAAACGCATTGGAATCCATTTACATATCCATTTACATATATGTAGGTGTTGTGGATGATTAAAATGTGTTCAAACGAAGTACCTAAGACTGCTGCTTTCGAATTTCTGTCGGTGCGAAAGATCACGCATTTTCAAGCTATTTATAAGGTGATATGATTAGTCCAATTTTTACGCGCGCGGTGTCAATAGTTCAGGCGGCGTCGGTGGATTTGCGTTGTATTTTAGGTACAACTGTGTTTTTAACTTCTTATCGAAAGTGAAAATTTTTGCACTGCATGTGTTCACTTTCTCTTTAATTTTTATAATATCTTCAGTCTCATTTTTAAAATTAAAGAACTTTAGGACCGAAGTGAGGACTCCGATTGACATGCTGATAGTCAATGTGACAATGGTCGTTTCGATCACCGGGTCGAAACACAAGGATATTCCTTCGATTAGGGCCAATGACGAGGACAACACGATGAGGACAACCGAACACACCTCATAGACATTCTTGTTGTACAGGTAGAAATATGTTAGTTTGCGGTTATATGTAAACAAAACATTCTGGATATCTTTATTTTTTCGAAAAATATACGTGTAAAAATCGTCGGTGGACCACGGTGGCGGTAGTGGTAGTGATAACAGCTGTTCATTTTCATTTTCCTGACGTAATGAGTTGGTGGTAGTTTCGGGATCGGTGTCGGGCTCGCGGTCAAATTTCTTTTGAAGTCTGGAACTCACGATGATCTTGTTGGTCATTATCGTCTCATTGAAATAGTTCACAATATCTAGGAACTCATTTTGCGTGTCGGTCATCTTCACACTTCCCTCTCACTGCATACTTCTAGCCATAGAAGATGTTCTGACACGATGTTCTTGAACTTGGCGGTACATCATCTCGAGGTGCGCGTAGTATTTTTGCAAGAACTGCCCAATTGGTTCGGGGCATGCCTTTTTCCATTTTGTGGTCACTTGGTCATAAATGGGTGCTTGGAACTTCTCGATTTGGGTGAGGAGGCGCTGCTGAATATCCCAGCCTATCTCCTCCTCGCCTAAGTCAGCTCGTATTTGTTCGTGGATATCTGTGCGGTTTGGAACGAACAGACATAGCTTCTCCACGATTTCGTCTCGCAGCGTTCGGATATGGTCGTAGGACTCTGGACCCTCTTGATCCAAGAGATCCCAGAACGCCTTATCCATCTGTTCCTTAATTCGCGCCTCCATTTTTTTTTAAATATATATCTTCTTTTATTATTAATTGAAAACTATAAATAAATATGGGTGATTCTATCGGCAACCAACCAGCCCCGACCGTCAAAGGTCCCCGCAACTACATCCAATTGAGTGATGGCAGCGATGATCTCGCCTTCAACTCAAAAATCTATGTGACCGACAACAACGTCATCAACGGCCACTCGAGCGGGTCCGGGACCGCCACACAGGTAGCTTTTTTCGACGGAGCTTCGAGTATTGTCTCGACACCGGCTGCTACTGTTGGAACCGGAGGTGCGAATGAACAAATATTATTAGGAAACGGTTCAGAATCGGTATGTGCATTAGGATTTCAAAATAGTACTAACACTGGTATTTACAGAGTAGCCGATGATCAAATAGGAGTTGCTGTTAATGGAGCATTAACAGCAAATGTGGCAGCGGGTGGTTTGACTATCGGCGAAGTTGGGAGAGTTGGCGGCAGTCTTAAACGTCTGTCAGCAATCTATGCAAATTCGTGGGAGGATGGGCATTTAGGCAACTCTACCCAACTTGTTTTTACACCAAGCGATTTTTACAATGGTAGTCAAACATCCAGCCAAGCACCGTCGGTAGAATCATCACAACCGAATCCAGCCGCGAGAAATTCAAAATGGTATGGTGTAGTAGATGCCAATGGTATTATATGTGCACAAAAAATAATTCCTAAAGGATTTGCAATTGATGAGGAATCTGCGATTATTGTATATACGGGAGGAGGTGTTAATATTAGAAATACAACAGTGTATGTATCTGGACAACGTGTTAGTCAAGGTGCAATCGCATTAACTACATTAAATATATTATCCGTGGACGACTATACGACAAATGCGCTGGTGCAGGCGAACGGGCGAGGAACTATTACAGGGGATGGGATGACTATGGTCACAATTTATTTTGAAGCAGGCGTAGCTTTAACTACTACCAATAGTGTATCTGGGGCATTAATAACTATGAAACGTGTTTAAAAAAATAAAACATTACTTTGATAGATAAAATATGTCTGTACCACTTACAGATATGCAGAAGAGGAAGAGTGATTCGAACCCTTTCCCTCGACCGAGGTTTTATTCTTACCCTACCCCACCGGATCGCGAAATGCTTGAGAAGATCAAACGTCCTCGAATGCCAGTCGGTGGCGTCGTTGACGCCACCCGTCCATCAACCTCGACAGACGCGGGGATGGTGTTACCTTCTTTAGGGGTGCAGGTGGTGGGGTCACCGGACGTGAAAGTTCAAGGGTTTTTGCCCAAATGATTCGTTTGACATCAATTGGGAGGTCGGCAGTCGACTGACAGAAGGCGATGCGGTAGTTATCAGTCACGAGCGGAATATAGTCAGCCATATTGTGTTTTGAAGTGTGAAGTGAAAAGTGAAGATTATGTAGTAGAAGTAGGTAGTTATCGGAACACATATTTTTTGTCTTTAAACACCGATAGAGAGTCGTAAATAAAATATATATGTATAACATCAAACAACCTTAAAATGAGCATAACTCAAGCTAAAAAAATCAACATTTCTCTTTTCTCCGCTCTTCTATTCTTTGTGGTCGCCAATCCGACGACTTTTAAAATTGTGCGAAAACTGCTAGGTGATTGGGTAGCCAGTCCAGGCGGATGCCCGACAACGACCGGTTTATTTGTACACTCTATCGTGTACTTTGGTATCACTTTAGCTCTTATGCAAAAATAAATTAAAACTAAATAAATAAAGTTTATATGTTGTGTTCTTTGATAATTTCAATGTTCTGTTCGATTTTACACACTTTCCCGTGGATATCGAATATGACTTCTTTAATCGTGCCGCGTTCCTTTTCCGCCATACTGGCTTTGCTGAAAAGCTCGTCGACGCGACTGGCTTCCCGGCCTGCGTAAAATGTGAGCCCGCCCAAAGAGATGACGGTCGCTATTGCTCCTGGTATTTGAGAGTTCATCGATCACCAACTACCCACTTGAAATAAAGCGCACTAAAATAAAAAAATCAATTGTACACGTCCCAATTGTTCCACATTTCGCCATAGTTGTTACCGCCTTCTATGTCACTATAAATCCCACCGACGGGTGGGCTGTTGTATTTGTGCTTGATGAACACCTGTTTATCAAAACATATAAAACTCTGGTTCTTACCGTCAATGATGTGTTTCCCGACGAGGCACTTACCGGGGAACTTCCTGATGTAGTCAACTGCGCCCTGCATAAACAGAGCTGGTCCGGTTGGATGCAGACAGTCGAGCCCATAATGCTCATGTTCAATATTGAACAAAACGAGTTCGATGCATTTTTTAAGGATAGGGTGGTTCGGGACACTGCCAAAGAACGCGTTGAATATGCAGTTTGGGTTGATAGATGCATCGAGTGACACCACGAACTCCTTGTCGCAGTTGTCCAGTACGTCAAATGGTTGGTAGCATACCTGTTTAGAATCAGAGTACCACCCACCTTCTCTGTAAACGACCAAGAGCCGGAAAAGATCCACTCGGTACGCGTACGGTTTCAGCTTCAGATAGCATCCGAATGTTCGCGCATCAAAATGTTTTTTGATATAGGCTTCACAGTCTTTTCCGGAGTACAGTGTGTGTGTGTATTCTGGGTTGTGCTGCTTGAAGGTGTCCATTGCTTCAATCATTGGTGGCGGAAGTGACTTAGGCAATCCGCCCCCGTCCACAATGATTACTTTATGGATTTTTTTTGGAACCATAATTATTTATTAGTTAAATCCAAAACGTTTTTAATACGCACTAAAATCCACACGAAGTTCTAGAGCGGTTACGTGGTGCTTCAATTACATCTACATAGTTTCGTTTGTTATTTTGCTCGCGTAAGCTCGTCGTTTTATAGGAACACCTGAGGCACCGTTGCGATTTCATCGGGTTTGGACGGCCGAATGTCTTTAGCTAGATTGGTCGCGTCGCCGTCGACGATTATTGCGGTCAGGTAGTCCGCGGTGATCACGTCTTTCACGGCAACGTCATCGCAGTGCGAAAAGTTGTTAAACTTGTAAAGAATGTGCTCGATGTCACCGAATGACGATAAGTGCCATCCACTATCCCGAAGGATAGTGAACCGCCATCGGTTGTACCGGAAAAAATTAGCTCCGTGCGTTTTGAAATGAGATCCGTTCGTGATAACAGTCCCTACCCACGGCTCTCTGTGTTGAACGAAATTAAAATTAAATTGAAAATTGAGCATATGCAACCCGACGGTTGACGTGTGGGGTCGAACAGCGGCAATATCTGGAATTTCGTCGACATCCGAAATAAGTACGATGTCGTCATCGTTTATCACGTCTGAGACATTCTTCAGGTACTCCCGTTGGTACATCTCTCGATCCCAGTTCAAGGTATCGAAGCCGTACTGCTTGGAAAAGCCCACGAAATCCGCCGGTAATTCATCGGACACGAGGTGAATAATATTGTAGCCCTTGAACTCCTCTTTCCGTTGTGTGAAAAGCAACTCTTTTGGTTTTCCGCTGTGTAGATAAGGTGATTCAACAAGCACAAAACAGTCTACGGTGTTCTTGAGATAGTCAAGACGTTTCTTGAGCATATCAAACTCGTTCATAAACATAAAACAGTCATAAATCTTCACCATTTTTTTTTAATTCATTTATTGATTATTATTTTCTTTAATAAACTCTAAACCATAATGAAATTAACGATCGACACGAAGCAGCGCATTCAGAGTGGATTTATATGCGCGTTGGAGTTTTACAAAGTTTTGATGGGATCGTTCATTACTTTGTTCGTCCCCCATCAGTGCAGTGACCACATCTGTTCAATGGACGAAATTTTCAACAGCGCAGACGGATTCAGGGTTTTTGTGTTGTGTATCAATTTCATCAGCTGTATCCAGCTGATGACTCTGTATGGTCTCGAAATAAAACGCGAAAACTGGTGCATCACCTATTTGGACATCGATCCGTCCAAGCCGAACGATAACCTCGACACGGAGATCGAGTCGTACCCAGATTTTAAAAAACAGATGGCGCGCATCAATACAAACTATAGAAAATTCTCGGTCGGGTGTGTAGCGTCACAGTCGTTCAATATACTCATCTCTGTGGTTGATCTGGGAAGGCATTGGTCGGGTTCGGTGTCATTGAGCCCATTGATAGGGTACGTGATCCTGATGCTAACAAAGCTGTACAACACATACTTTGTTTCGGGTGCGTCCCTGGCGGAGGAACGGGCGTACAGTGCATATCTTAGCATCTCTAAGACTTACAACACCATCGACGAAGATAAGAGGAAGGTGGACGTGATCATTTAAATTGTGTTAAAATCGTCGGGAGCTACCACAGCGCTCATATATTTATTTCTCCAGTACCGTGTTACGCTATAACACATAATCCCCAGCGTGAAAACCCCTACGACACTTAAAACAATATCACCCTGAAATGTCATATTTCTTTTTAAAACTTATATTTTAAAAAGAAAAAATGTACAACAAAGCTTTTTGGGAGTTTGTGAAGACCTACCTCAAGCGGACCCACGTTGACACGACAATTAAACCGTGTGTATTTGTCCGCGAACACCCCGAACTCATCAAACAAGAATATTCAAAATTAAAGAAGTCCCTCACCGCCGGGACGAGGAGGATCCCTTTACCTTCCGAATGCGACGCTCCGTTTTCGGACCAAGCCCGGCGCGAACAGCGGGCTTACCGTTCTGGCGACGACTCGTCCTGAAATCGCCTTTGATGTATTTCCTCAACTTTCTATACACGCTCAGAATGTGGTTACTGACATTTGGTACAATCAATTTCACATTGTTCGGAGTGAGGTTACCATATCGGGCGACGAATGCCCGTATAATTTTAGATTTAACTGCAGGTGAGACGTTCCTACTATAAGTTTCCATCATATTCATACGGTGAACAAGGTCATAAATCCCTGAATTAATCTCGGTACGTAGAAGTCTTTTTTTTGTAATGTTCCCTTGGTTGTAATTCAGTGTGACACTTTCCCTATTGAGTGTTGTGAGTAGAGAAGGCACATTGGTGGCACTGCGCAGACGTCGAAAAATAGCGTTGATTGTATTTACGTTTGCAATACCGCTGTATCCAAAATAGTGCCGTCCGAAATTTTGTTCAATATTCGGTCTAAGTGCCTTTTGCAGCGCCCGTGATGAGAGAGCGAGACGCTCTCGATTGCTAGATGGAAGACGTCCAGATTGAGAAACTATCCTAGCAAGACTTACTATTTGGTTTGATCGTCTCTGTTGATTTTCACGTTGGCGTCGTTGAGCTTCGGTATTACCTGCTGTTGCTAGCTGTGCATTCATCCTGCTTCGATTTTGGGTGGACATAGTTGCACCCGAAAATGCATTTTGAAGTGCTGGATTGTTAAACGGGTTCGACATTTTTTTTTATATATTAAATAAGATATTTTTTTTATCACCCGGTGAAATTCATCCATCGTCTCTGTTTGTTGGTCGGCTTGGACACTGGCAGCGTGTCACTGTCCCTTTTGCTGTGCACCCAACCCCTTTCTGGACCCGTGTAGGCGACCCATTGGATTCCTTTTCGCTCGATCGCGTTGCGGCAAATGACGCAAGGGAGCGCGTTTCCCATTACCCCATCCCGTCGGTCTCTCCATATAACGAGGTCGCCATACTTTCGGTGGAGCCACTTGGAAAACTGGTGGGGCTTTACGCCACAGCGGAAGCTTTGACGGACCAGTGATTTTATCATTTTGCGTTCCGCACAGCACAGGCAGTCGTTGACAACCGCTTCGACCTGTCGCGACTTTGAGCAGAAGCTTGGTGCACGAGGGGATCAACTTGCTCATATTGCACGAGACCATAGGGTACGACATCCTCCTTGATTATTATATCCTATCTACACACTAAAAGTTTAAGTCCTACCGGACATATTGGCTGTCCACATCGACTTGAGTCCGTTCACTCTGGTGTAGCATGATAGCCGCTTGACAGATTCCTGCTTCATAATAAACTCCCCGAGTTGACCGTCGCTGAGGTGTTTCTCGATGTCCAGCACCGTGACTTTGTCCTCTAAAATGGCCGCCCGGTAGCACGCGAACACATCGACCGGGTTCGATCCACCGAACCCGTCCAGACCACAGTCCGCTTGGGTTTTGAGAAGAGGCATTTTGCCACAGGTGCACGCATTCACCAAATTCCTGGCAGTTTCGCTGAACGTCATCTCAATCGAGATATTAAAAATATAATGTCTGAATTCTATAATTAATATAATGTTATTTCTTCATTCCGCGTGGTGTTCTTTATTGGGTCTGGCGGCGAGCAGGATGTTCCCACTGATTGAGGCAAGGCATCTGATGTATGGCGCTTTGATGACGACCGCCACCGGGGTACTGAACCACTGTGTCACTCGAGTGGCGATCGAAAAGTACAAACTGGAGTATCTCCAACCCGAAAAGCGCGGGACGAATCACAAGTATATTGATCAAGGGCTCTACAGTGTCTATGTCACCGCAAACATTTTTGTCACTTTGTACTTTGCAGCGTGGCCGTGGGCGATAGTCCCCATCCTACCGAACATATCGTGGGGTCTCGGTAAGGTGACCATTGGCAACACATTGTGTGCCTACTGCAATGTGATGCTTATGTACGACTTTGTTTACTATTTTGGTCACATCCTCTTGCACCACGACCCACTGTTGAACAAGTACATCCACAAAGTGCACCACCAACTGTCCGCGCCGGGCAATATGTTGGACAATCTGTACGTTCACCCTATCGAGTCCTTCTTCTTTCTGTGGCTACAGGTCGTCCCATTGTACGTTCTCAATGTGCACGTCATCGCGGTGTGTGTCTATTTCTTCTCAATTTTCGTCGTCACGTCAATGTTCCACCTCGGCGTGAAGTTCCCGAGCGTATTGCCTATGCTAAATCCTAAGTTCCACGACGACCACCACCGTCTCGGGACGGTCAACTACAGTTTTTTCACTGAGATCCCGGATATGGTGTTCCGAACTACGACGTCGTCGTAGTTCGGAACAAAAAACTGATTAAATTTATAAAGAATTTAAAAACTGTTTTCTGTCAGCGGCTGAATGAGATAGAGTTAAACGTATGACAAATATATTTTAATTTGAAGGTAGACTATGTATATGTCTGTACAGGGAATTTGGAAAAAACTGGGCTATTCCTGCCTGTCTAGGGGAGGTGGGGGACCTGCAAAAATCAAAATACGCTTCCACATCGTACCAAAACGTTCCACGCAATCCGAGTGCCGTTGGGTCAAGGTTGAAGTCAGACCCACCCTCAATAAACAATGGTCCACCCATTTGGATACACATAAACGGTGCCGGCTGCCTGATACCAGTCTCCCGAGTCTTTCGACAGACAGCTCGTTTTGCAACGTTACACGTGTTACATAATGGTTGAAAGTCGGTCACCTGTTGCGTTTCAATATCGTGAACACGCGCATCGTTATACAGATCGTTCTTGTGATCGATCTCCACGCGATTTGTCCTACCACAGTGTACGCAGCACGCACCTTTAAAATGTGCCTTGATTTTCGGTGCAATTGGACGATGTTTGAGTAGATCTGCAGCTTCTATGTCCGGATCCAATCCCACTGTGCGTACGTGTGTGACTGTCCTTCTTCCTGACACCTTGGTCTCCCACAAGTAGCGCGTCAATCCGAAAAATTTACCGTGACGCTGATTTCCATTGGTTGTCCAGCTCAAACCTACTTCCTTCACCTGATCGACGGTTTTCCAGTCGGATCGGGCATCGTCCTCTGGTGACAGGACCTCCCATTTCTGATGATTGTTATACGACGACGACGTAGTGGTTGTGACGAAGTTCATGATGTTGTCGAGGACCGCGGTGACGGCACCGTCATCGTCGTCTCCGTCACTTGCCAGATCGACGCTGCTCATTTGATGACGATGAATGAGGAGTACTATCTATACGTTTTGAATTCTTAATTAAATCGATTCGTTCGATGAGTACCTCGACTGTCGCGGTGACGGTTGCGTCTTCACTGTAGGTGATGCTCAGACAATTGAGTCCGATCGTTGCCGCGATAATTCCTTGTTTCAATTTTTCAATTATGGTTGGGTCGCCGTGGATTCGCAGTACATCCAAACCTGAAGTGATAATGTTCTTCACGTATTGGATGGTCACCTGTCGGTTGTCGTTGTGGATCCACCGCTTGATGGCGACCACCAAGCCCGATGACCGGGGCTCGAGTGTTAGCAAGCCGTTCCGGACGCACACCTTCTGTCCTTCTTTAATCATTGATATGATCTTCAGGGACGTCAGCAGTTGATCAACAAACTGTTCTTCCCGAACGGGTGTCATCATATTTTTAATTTATTTATTTACTAGTAAACTTTTTAATGAAGTCGAACGAACTTCTCGCTTTGGTCGCCGATGCGGTGTCGCTATACTCAATGTACCCTCAATTCAAGCAGCTCCGGGATACCAACGACACGTCATCATACTCGAAGAACAGCGTGTACCTCGGCTTGCTCGCTAGTACCCTATGGATGTTCTATTACGTTCGACGAAAGACATACAGTCCATTATTTCTTGGGGTAATAGGTATTTCATTTGATCTTTATATTTTGTATAAATTGCGAAAACAAAGTCAAGAACCAGCGTCTTCTCCGCGCGGGTTAAGCGGCGGTGCAGGCTTCGTTGGAGACACTCGTTAAAGATAATTATCGTCATCACGAAATGCTGTTTCATCAATATAAAATCCATTTGTGTGTGGACCCCAGTGATCTATGAACAATGTACAATTTTTAAATCAATTTATTTTCGACAATCACCTCTTCCTTTTTTCACTACACTGAGGAGGTGTTCTGGGCGCACCCGAAAGTATTGATCTGTTGGTGATAACGAATACCACTGGTACAGACATCTTATCAAGGTAACGTTTTATTTTTTTTTATATATTATATATATATAATTATTAGTAAAAAAATCGAATGGGTAGTGTCAACTCAACCAACACAACACAAGACACTGTGAATGCCTTTATTGATGTAACGTCAAGTGCAGTCCAGAACGTTAAAACCACCCAGGCGTGTAGCAATACAATCTCGTGTATTGGTTGTAAACATTGTGACTTTAAGAACGTTACGATGGATTGCTCAACATTTGCAAGCACTAACGCTGTTCTAACATCCGATATGAAAACCGATGTCAGTCAGAAAATTGACCAGCTCATAAAGCAAAAAGCAGACGCAATTAATCAGAACTTGACACTCAATCCAGGCTCTACCTCAGCGAACAACACACTCAAACTCGTTACCAATTTGGGTACGTCCATAAACAATTCATTTTCGCAGACGTGCGAAGCAACGCTCACAGCAACCAATGCCATCATATTCCAAGACTGTGGCGAAGCAAAAGCAACATCCATCAATCTCAAAGCGTCTGCCGAAAATATGTCAAACTGTATCGCGAATAACAAAATGGTGACCGACGCAACACAGGACCTCAAACAACACATTGACCAATACGCTAAATCCGAATTGAAGAATGCCATCGCTGCAATTCTTCTTGCAGCGTCAGTTCTGTTTTTATCTTATGGGGCATCTAAAATGATGGGCAAAGGGAAAGGGAAAGGG
>Ga0209279_10001224_pt1 | contig 14141 bp, 9 predicted proteins | sample CoawatmetaG00DNA_3_FD_187508 | JGI IMG/M metagenome (GOLD analysis project Ga0209279, IMG submission 187508) | Marine microbial communities from the West Antarctic Peninsula - Coastal water metaG006-DNA (SPAdes) (version 2) | ecosystem: Environmental > Aquatic > Marine > Coastal ... | reverse complement strand
CATTTAAAATTTATAAATCATTTAAGTTCATATGGATAATAAAAATAATGAAATCATTAAATCTAATGAAAATAGTATAGTGAATATATTAAATAAACAAGATGCTGAATTTAAGGGTGGTGAAATATTATTGGGAAATGATTTTTTTAGAGATTTATCAGAATTGATGGAAAATGATAAATTTAACTTATTTTTTCAAAAATATATGAATGATTGGATTGGTATTAAATGTACTGTCACTTATATGAGACTTTATAAAGAATTAAAAGAAAAACATGAAGATATAAATAATGATGTGTTGGATAAAAATATTATTATATTTTTATTAACTAGAATTATGAGAAATAAACAATTAAGACCTATGTCAATTCAAACTATAGATGAGATTTTAAAAGATGATAAATTAGATTTCTTCGAAGAATTAGAGAGCAAATTAACTAAATATAAATTAAAAAATTAGGCATTTTCTTTTGCGAATCTTTCTAAATCAGCACTCGATCTATCCCCTTCATATTCCTTTTCTTTATTTCCCGAACTATCTAAAAGTAAAAATGTCGGAAAACCTTCAACACCCATCTTTTTCATAAATTCGGAATCTTCTTTACTTTCTATTTTAGCTGTATCTACTGCTTCTGTACTACTTGAAAATTCTTCCCATGCCGGCATAGCCTTATCACAATGAGGACAACCATCCATATAAGCATATACCAATTTCTTTTTACCACTATTAGGTGAAAGTCCTTCTACTAAAGGTAATAAATACATTTTTGCTAAATAAAGAACCACTAATAATAAACCAACACAACATATAATAGCAGGTAATCCTAAACTTTTACAGAAAGCACCACACATCTTACTAACTTTTTTAATCATTATATATTTATATAATACTTTTTTTTTATAAAAATATACTTTATTGATTTATATAAAATTCTCTCATTTTTTTATCTTTTATAAAACTTTTAACTTTAGCGGTCGTTTTTCGCATAAAATCATTTTCACCTCTATCTAGTAAAATCTTTTTATCAAATGTATTTTTATCATGTGCCACTACTAAAATACACTTTCTAGGATCTAATTGTTGAAATGGTATTGTATAGTTTTTCAAAAATTGTTTTTCCTCTGCCATATCCGCCTCAGGATCATAACTAGTTTGTTTTAATAATTCCCTTTTAAATGCAAATGTACCTGCTGTAGCATGGTTTGGTCCATATGGTCCAAATTCATAAATTGTTTTAATATGTTTGAAATAAATATGAATAACTGAAGAACCTGCTGCCAAAGCTTTCGGATTACCCCTTAAGCGATTCACAGCATGATTCACTCTTTCTGGTGGGTAAAAATCATCATCATCCATATAAACTATAATTTCACCTTTACATTTTGTATGCATAAAATTCCTTTTCGCACCTAATTTCATTTTTTCTTCTAACCTTGTATACTTTACATTAGGTACATCTTTAAATAAATCTTCTACATTATCTTCACCGTCATCAATCACTATCCATTCTAATAATTCCATTGGATATGTCTGTGATAGATAACATTTTATAAGAAAAGGTATGAATTTACGCCTATTATATGTAGGAGTACATATACTCACAAGTGGTTTACCATTCGCCGACACAATCTTTTTTTTTCTTTTTTTACCCATTTAAATATTTAATATATAATAATTTTAAATATTAATAAAAATTATATTATTTATACTTTTTCAGTTTTAAATACTGTGCTCTTTTAACCAACCAGCAGATGATTCTTTTTCAATTGATTCACCCAATGGTGATACATATCTTACTGATTCTACTGCTGGTTCTACTGTTGATGCTGCTGGTTCTACTGTTGGTTCTACTGTTGGTGCTGCTGGTGCTGCTGGTTCTACTGCTGGTTCTACTTCTGGTGCTGCTGCTTCTGGTGCTGGTTCTACTGCTGCTTCTGGTGCTGGTTCTACTGCTGCTTCAGGGTTTTCAATTTCCATATCTTCTGGGTTTTCAATTTCCATATCTTCTGGGTTTTCAATTTCCATATCTTCTGGGTTTTCAAATTTTGTTGCTGTACCGGTTGCTGCTGCACCGGTTGCTGCTTTTACTGGTTCTTCAGTAGGAAAATTTGTACCATTTTTTCTTTCTTTCTTTTTTATCGGTACTTCGGGTGTCTTTTTATCCACTGGTGAATCAGTATCTTTACTTATCATATTATAAAAATGATAACAAGAAAACAATGAAAAGAATCCTAATAATAATAATGATGAACCACCAATAGCATAACCTATATTATTCCCTAATAATAAAAACGAAATTGAAAACATTAATAAAAAACTACTTATTATTGATGTAAATATACCACCATTTTGCTCTTGTCTGTATACACTACCTAATGGATTAAATATGCCCTTTTCTTTTCTATTATTCCAAAGTAAAAATGGAAAATATAATAATTGTAATATCCAAGTGTTAAATATCAATGGTATTACTGTAACGAAAAATCCTATATATCCTATAAATCTATCAATATTACTAACTTCTTTTTGGTTTTCAGAACTACTAAATAAATAGATAAATGCTTGTGAACCTGGTAATAACCACCCGAATATAGCTTGTACTATCCATATTATAGAATATATAAATCCCATACCCAATATTACCCAAAATTTACCGAATCCTTTCATTATTTTACTAGTAATATTATCACCTTCCTCAACTTCCACTGCCTTGAATGTTGTTTTTAATGAATCAAAATATTTAGAATATATAGCATTTAACCAAGACCAAGAATTTATTTGCATTAAACCAAACCACTGTCCGTACCATGTTGTTCCCGTTTGACTCCATTTAAAAGGACGATATTTTTTTAGATTTTCTTCATCCCAACCAAATGTATTTGGGACAACATCCTTTTCTAAAATACAACCAACAACATTTGCTGCTTTTTTTGCTGTTTCTGGAGGACAGTCAGGCCATCCCATTTTAAATAAACAAACTTGTAATAAACCAATAATAATAAATATTAAAAATGGTAGAAAAACAAATTTTAAAAATCTTTCAGACCATTTATATGGTTTTTTTTTTCTTTTTTTTTTCTTTTTTTTCTTTTTTTCCACTAGGACAAGCCTTTTCAATGGGTTCTTCTTTACTATCTGATAATTCAGATGGTATTGCACCTGGTATGGGTTTTGTATTTAACCAATTTTTAAATTTATTAGTATTTACACCTTTATGATGTTTATATACTCCATATGTATTTTTTTTGATATCACTTATAAAATTATTCATACTTATATATATTAAATATTTATATTATTAAATATTTAACAAAAAAAAACAAATCTAATATAATATTAATGGGAATATTTTATATAACTTGTTTTTTAATATCGATATTTATTCTCCTAAATTTAGCATTATTTATTCATAATAAATTTAGAGAAGGATTTGTATGTAAAAATAAACCGGTGGGATTTTCTTTAAATCCAACTGACAGAAAAAATGAAAAGTACTTATCTATGACATTTGGGAAGCCAGAAAATGACCCAACACCCCTACTTGATGGTGATGGAGTTCAACTTGTAAATAATGGTATCTCTTTGACTATAGGAACTGTATTAGGATCAAATGGAACTTTCGAAGGACAATATAGTTGTAATGATTTGAAGGAATATACTGAAACAGACCCGAAATGGAGAAGAGATGATTATACTATTGATAATAATAAAAAATATCCGGTAGAATTCCAAAAAGCAATATCTACAGGGTGTAAAAAAAAAATTTGTGATTCATTAACGAGTGATGATAATATTATTAATTTTGGAATGAATAAAAAACAACAACAAGACATTTATGGTATAAACGAAATACTAAAAAAAAATCATTTACCAGTAACATCATCTTCTGGTTTATCAAATGTATGGAGATTAAATGAAGGTAATTTTTCCGTACATGGTGAAGATATTACAGTAGGGAATAAATGGCAACCAGGTGAAGATGATGATCTAAATTTTTTTTCACAAACATCCGACAGCATTACAGGATTCAAAGGAATTATTGATGGTAAAGATAAATTACTAGCTTGGAGTAATGACGGACTAGATTCTAAATTATTTACTTGTAATAAACCATGTAATGGTAAAGAAAATACCTGGGAATATGATGAAAAAACAATTACCAGTGGTAAAAACAACAATATTAACTACTATAATATAAAAGATATGAGTTCCGACGAAACATTTAATTGGATGATACATTCTTATAATAATAAAAATTATATTGAGAAAAAACTTAATAGTGGTGATGATTATTTAAATCACGAAGATAGTGAATACAAAAATTATTTTTCTTTCGATTCATCTCTTGATTCTCCATTTGAAGGAAATAACAAATTTATAGAACCAAAGCGTGGTGATATTTATTGGAAAACTATAAATATTGATAGGAGGAGTAATCAAAACTATAATCCAGTACAGATTACAAATAATAATAAATATGTAATTATACTATCACATTCTGATGATAGTGACAAAAATGGTATATATATCTGTAAAAAACCTTGCACTGGAGAAATATATAATTGGCATAAAATTTTAAATGATAGAGGTCAAGATATAACCTTAATTAGAGGAGATTTTTCATCTAATATTTTATGGTATATTAAAGATTGGAAATTATTTAAATTAACATTACCCAATAATGTAGTTACAGAGCAACAAATGTTTTCAGATGGATATAAAAAACAAAATATTTCCAAAAATGAAGGACAATCATTTATAATTAAGGGAAAAGAAGGGATAAATATAAAATTAGTATATGGTGGTGATAAACAATATTTATGGGTTATTTTTGAAGAATATACTAATATATATGGTATAAATAGAACAAGCAAAATAATTTCTAAAACTATAAAAACACAGGGCGATACAACAAATTTTATAGTTGAAGAAAGTGTCAAGAATACAGTACAACAACAAAAATGCTCTGATGGTTTTTCTTCCGAGGGTGTCGTCGATGCGAAATTCAGTTGTAAAACATTAACAAATAATGAAAGTAGTACAGTTAAAAACAATTATTGTGACCAACCATTATGTAAAAATAGTGATTTTACTCAGTGTTGTACTTTTAATCAGACTTGTAAAGAGGCTGATGATGAATTTTGTAATATTGATGGAATGTCCGGATTTAAAGATGATCGTAATAACCTATATTGTGAAGGACCAACGTGTCAACAGTATGAAAGTGGTGAAAAACCTCATAAAGATGTATTTGTATGTTGTAAGCCTAATAATTTACCAACCAAAACTGGTGTATGTAATGCAGTCAAAGAAAAAAAAATTGGTGGTAAAAATGGTGGTATAACTTATGATCTTGTTAATCCAACTGATGGTTACTCCGGTAAATATAGTACGAGAATAACGGGTGGAAAAATAGACCCTTGGGAAAAAAGTAAATACTTAAATTTAATGGATTATGCTACGAAAGAATGGAAAAAGAAACCATCTGGGGGGAAATTTCGTAAAGAAGGATTTGAGCTTAATAATAGTGGTAAAGTTTTATTAAAGAAGGTAAAAGAACAAAATATTAAAAATGAATTAGATAACAACAGTATCATAGAATCACAACCATTTATAAATGGAATTCTAACTGGTGAAAATATATTATATGATAATCTCCCTGTTGGTTTTAAAACAAAAAAAAATTGTAAGGAATGGGATACATATCTTGGTACCAAGATATGTCCGGGAAATCTTCCAATAAATGATACTGTTGCCTTTTATGACGGATCAGACAATAAAATACTTTCCGATACATCTTCTCTTAAAAGTTTTTGCTGTGGGTCGTGTGGTGCTGGTAAGTGGGATAATAATACTTGTACGAATTGTACTGTCGTTGATAACGCCGTTGATGGAGCGACATATACATGTAGTAATGCTAATAATTCTCGTTTATCGGCTTGTAATGATGGTTATTTCAAGGTAATTGGTATTGATGATAATAAACCCGACAGGTGCCAAATAAAAACAGCCTGTGGTAAACAACAAGATAATTCACCACGCACAATTGTTGGTTCGGCCATTGAAGATGATACCTGTGCATCCTGTGCAGCTGGAACTTTTGCTACTAGTGACAGTGGTACTTGTGCTGAATGGGCGACATGTCCTGTGGGTGAGAAACAAAATGTAGCTCCTACTCTCGAAGTGAATCGTGAATGCACTGCTTGCGATACAGGAAGGTACCAAGCGTTCAACGAGTTCACTGGCACATCTTGTACTGAATGGACGACATGTCAACCTGGTACTTATGTCAGTGGTGGCACCTCGACAACCAATAGAACTTGTCTTACTTGTCCCACCGAAACATTTAGTGCATCCGAAGATCAGGAATCCTGTGCTGCTTGGAATTTTACTTCTGATACTGATTGTTCTGGTACTACACCGAAGTTCAAGAAGGGAACTACCACTACAGATTCCACGTGTGAACCTTTCAGTAATATGGAGGGATTTAGTGGTTTTACTAGAAATGACTGGGCTAAAGGACAAGATTATATGAAAGATGGTGGAGATTTGGTTGATGTTGTTGACAGCAGCGCAAAAACATTTTTAACGAATTTAAAAACAGCGAAAAACCATGATGTTTTAAATATACCTTGTACTAATAATTTTTCACAAGAGATTTTTAATGATGAAAATCCATGGGAATATCAGAACAATGGAGATAAGTATTGTCCACCATTTCAACCTACATGTAAATTCACTACTAATGATAGTGGAGTGTCTACTGGTATTTGTACTGGTAATTTACCGCTACCTGAATTGAGAAAACCTTCCGACAAAGATGCATTGCGGAGAAAATATTCAGATGAAAAATTAACGGATAGTAGTTATTGTACAGGTGTTTTTTCTACATGTGGTGATGGAGGATTTTGTACTTTAAATAATACTGCAATCAACCCATGGTCTGACACATTAACTGACAAATATGGTGATATTGTCGATGACGCCAACACAGCAAACCAACCAGAGGTTCATAAAAAGGTGGGAAGAACATCAAGTGATCCAAAGTGTGACCCACCGTGTGATTGGGGGAAAAGGTGTGTTGATATTGATGGTAGCGGTGTGTGTAAAATAGAGTCATCTAATTACGCATCAGGCAGTGATAACGTTAATTCTGCAACATTTTTTAAAGATGGTATATCACGATTATCAGCTGAAGAATTAAGAATTAGAGGACTGACTGCTGATGAAAAAGATAAACATGAATTAAGAGAAAATAATGCCAAATTTTTAGAAGAAGGTTCCTTAAAAAAATGGAATTTAACGAAAGGTGGGAGTAAAGATAGTGAAATCAAATCAAATAATTTTAGAAAAACAATAGATCTTTTAAAAACGAAATATATATGGTCTTTCAATATACCACCAAGTGTAATAAATGCTTTAATCAGATTACCAGAACTTTATAAAATAAATTTAGGGTTGAAAAATTTTTTATTAAAAACTAGAAAGACAGAGGATTTTAAAAAAGCCATTGACGAAGACAAAGAGATTACAATTTCTTATAATGAGAGAGCTATTGTAACAGCTCTATATAAATTATCAAAAAAAAAACAGACGAAAGTTGGTGAAAAAAATTGGAGTAAAATCATAAATGATGAATGGGTTCAAAAACGATCTTTCAAAACAGCCGATTCTTGTTCTGGAGGTGTATGTAGTGGGGATTTAACTTTAACCGATTTAGATACAACTCAAAAACCTTGGGGATATAAATCAAGAAAGGCTTTTAAGAAAAAAGCACCAGGTACAACAAATGGTTTTAATGAATTAGAAGATACTAGTGATGTTGGTCAGTATTTATATGGGAATACACGGGTAAGAAATATATTTGATACAGTAAATCCACACCCACATCAAAATGACTTTATATTTTTAAACAAGAAAAATTAATATTTATAATAATATATATGGAAAAATATATAATATTAATAGTTATATTATTTTTATTATTACTATATTTAAATAAAAATATTGAGGGCAACACTGGTAATAATGAGATTGGTGATACTTATGGGTGGAGAAGTGGTGTTATTGAAGGGAGAAAACAGTTTTCTGTTGAAGACATATCAAGATCACAATTAATTTTAAAGAAATGCAAAGAAGTCAATGATGGATATACCCCACCACCTCTAACCAATGGGAGAGGTTGTTTGGAAAAATGTTTACATAAAAGACCAATAAAAAATGGATTTAGCCCTCAACGTTTAGATGGAAATTGTGGAAAAACATTATATAGAGATGAAACAATGAAAAATTATAAACTATGTCCTAAAAAATGTACTTCTACTATTGAAGAACAGTTAGCCGAAAGTGAAAAAAGAAGGGTTAGTACATACGTACCGGTCGATTGTATAAATGATAATGAATGTACTTCTTGTTATAAAGATATATCATATAATGTCACAGGAGGAGATAAGGAATTTAAATGTGGAGAGAAAATAAGTTGTCCCATGGCTTTAACTGAAGGTAAAGATGCTGATGGGAGTGGTGTCATTTTCCCAATGGATGGTTGTGGTGGTTATACTGATATTGATAATGATATTGTTGTTGGTGGTAATGGTGATTTTGGTTCTAATGGTCTTGGAAGTACCGGTCATTGGGATAAAACTAATTCTAGTAATAATCCCTGGAAACCATTGGGTCCATCAGGTGACTCCGTAAATTCAGAACCCTGGGAACCAATAAACGAAACGGTTGATTGTTCTACATATCCCAAACATCCAAAATGTTCTCATATACATAAACCACAGATGTTTGGTTGTATAAATAATGCAAAAGAAGGGGAAATTAATAGTATGTCAAAACCAGGAACTTTAGATTCATCTTGGGGGTTATTTAATTAAAATATTAATATATTTTAATGAATATAATAATATTTGTATGTATTTTAATTTTAATTTATATATTTTTGGTAAATTTACTTTACCATTTAAAAGAAAATTTTACTAGTAATGATTGTCAAGGTGGGTGGTTACCTTGGCAGAAAACTGGTGAAAAAACCTGTTGTCAAGAAAATGAAGAGGGACAAGATTGTAAATATGAGGATTTAATTGAAAATGAAAGTAGATCTTATAAAGTTATTAAAGTTGCTGAAAGTAATGGGTCTGACTGCCCTTTTTATAATGGGAAAAAAAAAGATATTTCTTGTAATGAACCAAAGCCAGATGATTGTTTAACAATAAGAAGTAGATATTATTCCTCTTCAAATCCAACCGAAGAAACAAAAAAAAATAAATGTAATATGGATAATTGTATTCCACCAACAAATTTAACAGCAAATTGTGATAGTAATTTAATTTCAATTGATGAGGGGACTATTGATGAAAAAGTTGGTAAAAGATGTCCTTGGATATGTGATCCAAAAAAGAAATTACAAGGTGATGGTATTAATAGTTGTTCTTATGATAAAGATTGTGCAAAATGTTCTCCTCGAAAACTTTTCGATCGCACAAATTGTGGTGAAAAAATATCTTGCCCTAATCCTTTGGCAGATGATGGTTGTGGTTTTTCTAATATAATTGATTATAATATATCGGATAATCCAATTATTTTACCGGAAGATTTAGAAATTACTGATGAAAAATTTTTTAAACAAGATTATAGTAAATATATAAAACCATTAAAAAAAGGAAAAACATATAATAAATATAATTTACAAAAACCAAGCCCTCCACCATTATATAAATCATTATATGATTATATACCATTCAATTCGATGCATTCATTTTTTTCATAGATATAATAAAGATTTATCTAGCATTTAATAATCCTATCTGACCCCCTTGTATTTTTATTACATTATATCTTTCTTCAAATACTTTGAGGTCATAATTATAATTATTTAATTTATATATATCTTTCCTAACACCTTCTATAGCTCCAGTTTCGGGATTACACATAATATCTATATCTGATGTATGATTTGGATTTCTAGGTGGTTGTAATGTATTAAATTCAAAAGTTATAAATTTCCATTTATTTACATTTTGCGCCCCACTAGGTTGGTAATCAAAACGACTTGTATTTAAACAAAAATTATACATATATAATCCATCTTTTGCTATACCTGTTGTTTTATTCCATTTTTCCACATAGTCATATATTCCATAATCTAATATACTTTCACGATATTGTTCTCCACATAATATCCCCATATCAATTAATATATTTTTATTATTCTCAACTTTAAATTCACCAAGAAAACCATTAATTTCACTAATTTGGTATGGTGTACTTTGATTTGTTGGCCATAGATTTTTCCTAGATATTTCATAAGGTATTTTATCTTCCCAACTCCAATTACTATAATTATACCATTCATTTCTTAAACCTACATCACTTCTTCTAAATCTAAATATTAAATTACTTACCATATTTCTAGCTAATATATCAACTCTTGTTGAACCTGTAATATTTTCGAAATCGTGTTCGTATATTTGTTTTATTAAATAATCATGATTAGAAGCTGCAAAACATTCACGCTCATCATGAGATAAAAATATATATGTCCCCAATAGGTGTAAATCAACATTCCATTCATTTTTTTTAATATATCTATCATCTATTACACCAGTAGAGTCTGTAGAATTTAATGGAGGTTGTTGTAAAAAAATCCAAAAATTATCATAATCATTACCTGGTAAAGGTGCTCTTCTAATATCCTTATTATTAACTGATTTGGGCCATTCACCCTTTATATCTTTCTCATTATAATTAATAAAAACATTTGATATATCTTTCAATATATTTGTTGTGGATGGTAGATCCATAATTGTAAATACATCTTTTATAGGATTAAAAGTAATTCTAATAGATATTTCTTGATATTGTATTGCTATTAATGGAAGTGCTGATTTTGGATTATTACAAAACCAAGACATCAATGGTATATATAATTTTCTACCCTTAATAGATGGTTCACAACCATTTTTATGATACTTTGCATTTGGGTAAAATCCACCATTTACTGAAGCAGGATCATAAAATCTAGGTTCGTGTCCTATCATTTTATTCCATAATTCCTTTTTACCAGTTTCATCACGTTCTATACAATTATATAACCATTCACCGGAATAATTTGATAAAATTAACCCACCCGATGTTATACTTATCTCTCTAATCATTTTTGCTCCTAAATGTTTACACCATTGGAATTGATAAGGTATATAGTTATTAGATGTATCTGTTTCACTATTACTAGAACAATCAAATATAGGACTCCATATATCAGGTAAATTTAATGTAACATATGTATCATTTAAAAGGTCTGCATATCTAGGTATTTTAAAATCAAAAACAGTTTCTTTATCAAATGATAATGTTTTCTGACCCTTATAATCAATTCTAAATCTTTGCAACCCGAAGTTTGTATGTTTTTTATAAGAACAAGTAAAAAATGTTTTTTTTGGATTTCCAGTCAATAACACATTTTCTTGACCTATTGCTACTAAATTCAATAATCCACCTGGCATTTAAAATATATTAATATATTATTTTAAAATAATAATTTTCTTAATAGATTTAGGATTTGTTTTTTTTATATTATATATTATTATATGGAAAAAGAATCAAAAACTTTAAAAACTTTAAAAAATTCTTATCCTATTATTGGTATAATTTTTTTATTGGTTGTTTTCATTGTAGGCACCGCTATTTGGTCTTCGGAAGCATTAAAGGATTGGCCTCTTGAAATGGGGAAAAAAATGAAAGCATCATATGAAAATGAAGAAAAACCACAACCACATTCAAAAGAAGTATCAAATATGAAATCAGTAATATATGGTGATGAATATAGTTCTCATCCTATAATAGATTACTATATTGCTAGTAGTTATAATTCTTGTGCTGCTGGTGGAAATTTAGATGACTATGTTTCTATGGGTGCTCTTGAAACTGTTATTAAACAAGGAGCCAGATTAATAGATCTTGAAATATATATGGTTGATAAAATACCTGTTGTTGCTGTATCTCCATTTAAAAGTACGAATATTATTAAGGGTTCAAAGAATAGTTTACCACTTTTAGGCTCGGATGGTGTTTTAGATGTTATTAGTAAAAATTCATTCGCATTAAAAACATGTCCTAATAATAAAGACCCTTTATTTATTAATTTTAGAATTAAAAGTGATAAAATGGATTATAATGGTTTATCTAAAGAAATAAAAGATAAATTTGGTAATAAATTATTAGGAATACAATATAGTTATGGAGGTAGAGGTGATAAAAAAATAACAGACCTTAAATTAAGTGAATTAAAACAAAAAGTTATTATTATGTGTGAAACGAAAAATTTAGCCCCTTCATTTAAAGAATTGGTTAATATTGGTAATCCATCAAATGAATTTACAAAACATACAGAAACAGATGCTGTTAATAAAGTTAATGAATGCTCTTCTATGCAAGATAAGGAAAAAGAGAAAGAATGTATGTTACAACAAGGTAATAAATATGACCCATTTGTAGCAACAGAAAGATTAGTAATGGTACATCCAGATATAGTATGTAGTAATAAAGATGATTGTTTACAATTTGATTGGGGTAAATACAAACGTCTAGGGGTACAAATGATATGTATGAATTACCAATTCATTAGTGATAATAAAATGAAAAGTTATTATGATTTTTTTAATAAAAAGAATGGATTTGCTTTTGTTTTAAAACCAAAACACTTACAATCCGATGACAAACGAAATCTTAAACCACCAGAACCTCTTAAAAAAGAACTAAGAAATGATGTTAAGATTAAAAGAACACCACAGGGTATTAAAATAAGATATTAATTTATTATCACATTATATATTAATATGAAATGTGATAATAAAATGAGTTTTCAAGAATGTGAATTAGCTATTTTAAGACATGCGGTCGATAAAGCCGAAACTAAACTGGGTAAAAAAATGTTACATAGTCCTGAAATTATAGAAATTATTGATATCGTTGAAGAATTTCTTAAAAAAACAGGAAGAGTCTGCTATGGTGGAACTGCTATTAATAATATTTTACCCGAAGAAGACCAGTTTTATAATAAAGATATAGAATTACCCGATTATGATTTCTTTTCACCTACTCCTATGGAGGATGCTAAAGATTTAGCAGATTTATATTATAAAAAAGGATTTGAAGAAGTTGAAGCAAAAGCAGGTTCTCATAGTGGTACTTTTAAAGTTTTTGTTAACTTTATACCTGTTGCTGATATAAGTCTTCAAGTTCCTGAATTATATAAAAAAATAAAAAAACAAGCTCGTAATGTTCGGGGTATTTATTATACACCACCTAATTACCTTCGTATGCTTATGTATTTAGAATTATCTAGACCTGGTGGAGATGTTAGTAGATGGGAAAAAGTTTTAAAAAGACTCACACTTCTTAATAAAAACTTCCCACTCAAAGGTAAAGATTGTGATTTTATCGAAATACAGCGTATGTTTGACCCAACTACTAAAATCACAGAATCACAAACATCCAAATTATTTACACTTACTCGCGAGTGTTTGATTAATCAGAGTGTTGTATTTTTCGGAGCAATGGCTAATAAACTATTTATTCGTAACCTTAAAAAATTTAAAAAATATAAAATGGAAAAAATACCTGATTTTGATGTATTATCAAAAGATCCTGAAAATACAGCAGGTGTTCTTAAAGAATATCTCGAGGAAAATGGTATCAAAGGTGTTAAAATACAAAAAAAAGATGGCGTTGGTGAAGTAGTCGCTCCACATTATGGCGTTAATGTATATGGGGAAACAGTCGCTTTTATATATGAACCCTTAGCATGTCATAGTTATAATAAGATAAATTTATCTGGTAGAAGTGTCAAAATCGCCACAATTGATACTATGTTGAGTTTTTATTTAGCATTTTTATATTTAAATCGTAAATATTATGACCCACAGAGAATTTTATGTATGAGTCATTATTTATTTGTGGTACAAGCTAAAAATAGACTTAAACAAAAAGGTATTCTTAAAAGATTTAGCATTGATTGTTATGGAGAAGAAAAAGCTACAAAGGAAAAAATACGTTCTAAGAAATCCGAATTATTTAAAAAATTAAAAAATAATCGAGGTTCTAAAGAATGGGATTTCCATTTCTTGAAATATACACC
>Ga0209279_10001221_pt1 | contig 14143 bp, 15 predicted proteins | sample CoawatmetaG00DNA_3_FD_187508 | JGI IMG/M metagenome (GOLD analysis project Ga0209279, IMG submission 187508) | Marine microbial communities from the West Antarctic Peninsula - Coastal water metaG006-DNA (SPAdes) (version 2) | ecosystem: Environmental > Aquatic > Marine > Coastal ... | reverse complement strand
GTTTTTTGTTGTGTTCATAGGCTGTAAATAAAGTGTGTCAATATCAAGCTGACTGCGAATGTCTTAGTTTAACCACTGATTTGAAAATATTCCAACCTATTTGGCTTATCTAAAGCTTGGGTCTTTTGGTGCTGGTTCTGGTTCTAGTACTGGGACGCAGGAAGCTATCTCAAAAACTTGAATTTCAATACTTTAGGACACTTCAGGCCTTATTCATCAGATTTTTTTGGAGTGGAAAAACCCAGCAAGTCCAATTGCTCAGGTGACGAATTTGACTCTAGGCTAGGGTCCTCAAGTGGCTGCTCTGGCTCATTTAGCTCACTCAATTCAGTTACTTCAGTTGCTTGGGGTACTGGGGCAGTCGTGTCCAGTTCATCTATTTTACCACTAACGGGATGGGCCTCAGATGAACCCATACCTTCTGGCTTTATGGGGCTAGCTTGTGGCTCTATGATTGTGGTTTGAGGATCTGACTTTTCAGATTGTGACTCAATCCTCTCAGCCGCTGCGCGCTCTGCTTCTAAAGCATCTAACTCATCAAACTTCTGTTCTCTTAAGGCGCGTCTGGCATCTCGATCTGTCTGTGACAGCTTGGCACGGAAATACTCGTCCCACACTCGATACCCCAGTACCGTAAAAAAGAACACCACCATTGAGTAACCAAATAAAGTGGTGAAGTCGATATCTCTTAGCCAAGACAACTTATCGGCATAAGCCAACAGCATAACCAACATAACTGCGAAAATAAGCACTAAGCGCATAGTGCGACAAAAAGCACAGGGCTGTTTGCCACTGGGGTCACTGTCACTAATTCGACGTCCCATATTAGTTATCCACCACTCACATAGTTAATCATGATTCCCGCGGCAACAGCCGAACCAATAACCCCTGCCACGTTGGGTCCCATGGCGTGCATTAACAAAAAGTTTTGGTTATTAGCTTCTAAACCCACCTTGTTAGACACACGCGCCGCCATGGGTACTGCGGATACTCCAGCTGAACCAATCAGTGGGTTAATACCACCACCCGTTAATTTATTCATGATCTTAGCCATCAACACACCAGAGGCAGTGCCAATAGCGAACGCCACCATACCTAGACAGAGAATACCTAAGGTCGTGAGATCTAAGAATTTATCTGCCGATAGTTTAGAACCTACTGCTAAGCCGAGAAAGATGGTGACCACGTTAATTAATGCATTTTGAGTGGTATCAGATAAACGATCCACCACACCAGATTCGCGCATCAGATTACCAAAACAGAACATGCCCAATAAAGGCGCTGCATCAGGCAACATAAACGCCACCAACAATAGCAATAACAAGGGAAATACAATCTTTTCAACCTTGCCTACGGGGCGCAATTGCACCATTTTTATCTGCCGCTCCTTCACTGTCGTGAGGGCTCGCATAATAGGCGGTTGAATGAGGGGCACGAGGGCCATGTATGAATATGACGCCACCGCAATCGCCCCCAACAAATCTGGCGCAAGCTTACTAGCCACGTAAATAGACGTGGGGCCATCGGCACCCCCTATAATGCCTATAGCCGCTGCATCAGCGAGGGTGAAGTCCATCCAGCCGAGGGTAGACATACCCACTGCGCCTATTAAGGTCACAAAAATACCAAATTGTGCGGCCGCCCCCAAAAATAGCGTTTTAGGGTTAGCTAATAATGGACCAAAATCTGTCATGGCTCCCACACCCATGAAAATAATGAGCGGGAAAGCACCAGTTTCGATACCGACAGAGTAAAACATATAGAGAATGCCACCCGGATCAGCTAAACCAGCACCAGGAATGTTAGCCAATAAGCCACCAAAACCAATAGGGATGAGTAGCAAAGGCTCAAAATTACGCTTAATGGCTAAATAAAGCAGTAACAAGCCCACAGCCATCATGATGACTTGGCCTGGTTGCACTTGATACACGCCGGAGCTGTACCAAATTTGTAATAACTTGTCCATGAATATTCCGCCTAAACCAAGGTCAACAAAGTATCACCAACAGATACAGAATCACCTTCTTTAGCCATCACAGCACTCACCGTACCCGCCTTACTGGCGCGAATTTCTGTTTCCATTTTCATGGCTTCAAGGATGAATAAAACATCACCTTCTTGCACAGCTTGACCTGGCATCGCATGAATTTTCCAAATGTTACCTGCTAAGGGTGCTGTGACAGCTTCCCCGCCAGTGACTGGCAGAGCGACCGGTACTGGGTTGGCTGTCATCGCCACTGGAGCTAAACCAACCGCTGAAATATCTCCACCCTCGGCGACTTCCACCACATAGCTTTGGCCATTCACACCAATGGTATAAACTGATGTCTGCGCTGCTGCAGGTTTAGGTGCGGTAGCGGCTTGGGCAGACTCGAGTGTTGGGATAGGTTCAAAGGCATCTGGGTTATCCCGATTTTCTAAGAACTTAAGTCCCACCTGAGGGAAAAGTGCATAGGTTAACACGTCATCTATTTCACGATCACCTGGTGCAAGCTTAATATTTTTCTCTTGTGCAAGACCTCGTAATTCCACAGTAAGCTGGTCCAGCTCATCTTCAATAAGATCTGCAGGGCGGCAAGTAATAGCCTCAGCACCATCTAACACACGTGCTTGTAGCTCTTTATTAAAAGGCGCCATGGCAGCACCGTATTGGCCTTTAAGCACACCCGCTGTTTCTTTAGTAATACTTTTGTAGCGCTCACCCGTTAACACGTTGAGTACCGACTGAGTGCCTACAATCTGCGAGGTGGGTGTCACTAATGGAATAAAACCTAGGTCTTCTCGCACTCTTGGAATTTCTTCTAGCACTTCATCCAGCCGATCTGCAGCACCTTGTTCTCTGAGTTGACTTTCCATATTGGTCAACATACCACCTGGAACCTGAGCCACTAAAATACGTGAGTCTACACCCCTAAGAGACCCTTCCCATTTTGCATATTTCTTGCGCACGTCACGGAAGTAAGCGGCCACTTCTTCTATAGCCCTTATATCTAAGCCTGTGTCTCGATCACCTCCTTCAAAAATAGACACTACAGACTCTGTGGGTGAGTGTCCGTAGGTCATAGACATAGAGGAAATAGAGGTATCAACGTTATCAATGCCTGCTTCAGCAGCTTTTAAAATGGCCGCAGTAGACAAACCTGTGGTAGCGTGGCATTGCATGTGCACTGGCATGTTAGTTTCAGCTTTGAGGCGAGTGACCAACTCAAATGCCTTATACGGATTCAACAAACCTGCCATGTCTTTAATGCAAATAGAATCAGCCCCTTGATCTTCTATTTGCTTAGCCAAGTCAACCCAGTAGTCCATCGTGTGCAGAGCACTGAGAGTATACGACATAGCACCTTGAGCATGTTTGCCCGTTTCTTTGACCGCCTTAATGGCTGTGGCTAAATTACGCACATCGTTCATGGCATCAAACACTCGAAACACATCAACCCCATTGATGGCTGCACGCTCGACAAATTTTCTCACTACGTCATCAGCATAATGCCGATAGCCAAGAATATTCTGTGCGCGGAACAACATTTGTTGCGGCGTGTTAGGCATAGCCGCCTTTAAAGCACGAATACGTTCCCAAGGGTCCTCACCTAAATAGCGAATGCAGGCGTCAAAAGTTGCCCCACCCCAAGTTTCTACAGACCAATAACCGATTTGATCCAGCTTGGGAGCAATGGGTAACATATCGGCTAAGCGCATACGTGTAGCAAATAGAGACTGGTGCCCATCACGCAGTACAACGTCAGTAATACCTAGGGTTTTTTTAACAGGGGTCATGTGTGTTTGCCTATGCTAATAATTAAATAAAAAGGATAAGAGATGCAGCATTAGCTGCGGTCTTGACGATATCGATGCACTGCCGCACTTAACACTGCCATTAACTGGGCGTCATTGGCAACTTGCTGGGAAGGTGAAACCATATTCAAAGGGGGGGTGAGCAGCGATAGGTCTTCTACGGGAGAAAACCGCAACACAGTTGCAGACATGGTTTTGGTGGCAAGCACCAACAGCGTAAGAAAAGTAAACACAAAACCCATGCCAAACACCATTAAGGTGAGGCCTTCGAGCATTAAGTCGGATGATGGCACGATAGCAGCTCCATTTATTTTTGCCGCTTGTGGCAGCATATTAATGCAGCCATGGTGAGGCTGCTTTCATTTCAGTGTGTCAATTTACCCACTTGTGACCAAAGTCGCAAGAATACCCAGTATAAAAACCACTGATATTAGTATTACACCTAAAATTGTCAAAAAAATTCAACAACATGACTATTTTTGTTCAATTTAACCAACAATCATAAAGGTAACTCAATCTGCATCTACACTTTCGAAGCCTAGCACTTTTAGACGCAATGTGTGTAACTGGCTCATGACAATTTTTTTGAAATTACGCAGGTCTTTTTAACTTTGATCAAGACTCAAAACTAAAAGGCATCACCCAAACTCAAAGCAATCTCTTCCACTCGATTATTGGCCACGCCAGACACACGAGATCGACTAGATGCGCCGGAGCCAGTAATAGATACACAAAAGCCAATCGATTCATAAACTCCCATGAGCCATGCACCTTGATATTTGGTTCAATGCGCCGCAAGATAAATGGAAAGCAATACTTTGACTGTCACATAAACTGTTATTTTAGAGGATGACGTCTAATTGGCCATGGCAGGCAAGATCTTAAACATAAATTTTGTGGGTTAGTTAACCAAGCATTAAATAATGCAAGCTAGATCCCACATACCAATGAATAGGAGCTAAGCTCTATGCCCACCGAACAAGTTATTTCTGGCAGCTGCCTATGCGGAGTAATACGTTATAGTGCATCTGCATCACCTCTTTTTCAGGTCCACTGCCATTGTCAGGATTGTCGAAAAAATACTGGATCAGCCTTTGCTGCCTTGGCATTTGTGCCAATTGATAGCCTATCTTGGCAAGGTCAAACTCAAACGTTTACCCACCGTGCCGATTCTGGTGCTGTTATGACCAAACACTTTTGCTCTTCCTGCGGCAGCCAACTGTTTGGCACCAACAGTGCAAAACCAGATCGCATTCATATCAAAGTAGGTTCTGTGGAGGACGCCCAATGGTTTGAACCACAATGTAATGTCTGGGCCAGCAGCCGGCTTCCTTCTACTCCCATAAATTCAGGGGTTAAAGATTTTGCACAGATGCCAACAACATCAGCAAAAAAATAGTCTAAGAATTAGGTTTTAGTCTATTTGGATATTTTTAAGCGATTCAGGCTTAATATTTCCTATTGGGTATTATTTAAGAGCATTGGTCGCTTTAGTGGTATAAATATCGCATTAGAAACGACTCTTACTTAGACTCAATTTATATTATAATTAACCCATTAACTTATTGATAAATATATATTTATAAATTAATTTAAACGTTTCCTTTGGTAGTCTATAGGAAACAAAAACAAGACTTGCATTTAAACACCACTCAATGCGTTTATAACATTGACTGACGCCATATGATCATGCAAATTGGGTACATCACCTTAAATGGACCCACATTATGAGCCTAAAAAAACCACAAGAAACGCCCAATCTCAATGATTTTATTGCTCAACAACGTGAAAAGTCCTGCTTTGCAGGTTTACCTTTAGAGGGTAAGCGGGTGATTGATTTGTCGAGTGTAATAGCAGCTCCCTACTGCGCTGCTTTATTAGGTGATGCGGGTGCTGAAATCATCAAGGTGGAAAATCCAATGGCTCCAGATGCACTGCGCGGCTGGGGCACCCATACGGCCACTGGCATTGAACCTTATCATGCCTATATTGGCAGAAATAAACTGCCCATTACCCTCAACCTCAAGTCAGAGGCAGGTAAACAAGCCTTTTTGGAACTCATTCAGTCCGCTGACGTGCTGATCGAAAACATGCGCTTAGGGGTGATGGATAGGCTAGGGCTAAGCCATGAAATATTGTTAGAACTTAATCCAGGATTGGTGATTGGCAAAGTTTCAGGTTATGGCATGACTGGCCCTCACGCCCATCAACCCGGTTTTGGCACACTCGCAGAAGCCTTTAGTGGCTTTTCGTTTCTTAATGGTTATGAAGATACGGGGCCTACTAGTCCTCCCATAGCTTTGGCTGATTTAACCACTGGCATTCATTTGGCCTATGCAGTGAGCTTAGCCCTGCATCAAAGTAAGCGTTTAGAAAGTGGTGGCCAAGTGGTGGATATTTCTTTGTATGAGCCACTATTTGGTTACCTTGGCGGTGAATTTATTAGCTATCAATTAACAGGCGAGATTCCTAAACCGATTGGTAATGAGCTCAGAGCCGCAGCACCGCGTAACAATTACCAAACCAGCGATGGCTTATGGGTGGCCATGTCTTGCTCTAACCAAAAAACCTGGGAACGACTTGCCGAGGTCATGGGTCAGCCCCAGCTTATCCGTGATCCCCGCTTTAAGACCAACAACGACCGCATTCAGCCAGATAGCCGCATTACTTTAAACCAAATCATAAAGGCTTGGGTATTAACTAAAACCAATGCCGAAGCATTGGAGCTATTCCGCCGAGAAGGCATTACTGCTGGCCCTATCTTGTCAATGAAGGAAATTGATGAAGATCCTCACTTTGAAGCCCGTGGTAGCATTATTAGGGTCACAGACCCCTCATCAGGGGTAGAACTTAAAATGCCTGATGTCCCCTTTCGCATGAAAGATAATTCAGCCACTAACAAGAAGTCTAAGTTACGCTTTCCAGGCTTACCTATGGGTTCAGCTAATCAAGTCGTGTATCGTGATTTGTTGGGTTATAGCCAAGCAAAAATAGATCAATTAGGTTAACAACTCAAAAATGCAAAAAAAAGGCGGCCAAGGCCGCCTTTTTATCATTCTTATAGGGCTTCTAACGATAGGTAACTTGCTCTTCACCGTTGCTTTCTGGACGTGCAATGGCGCCAATCATAGCTGCCAAAGTGACTTTTCCAATCACTTCACCATCACGCATGACGTTAGCATGAGTGACATCTGCCTTAACCATGGCTGGCATCGCGTCTTCTAGAATCACAGTGGATGCGAATTCCAAACCCGAATCAGATGAAGAGGCTTCCATAACCGCTGAAACATCTAACACGCGAGCACGGTTAATATCTTTAATAAAGTCACGCACGTAGTCATCTGCAGGATCTAACACAATTTCTTGAGGCGAACCTTGCTGAATAACAGCACCATCTCGCAAGATAACGATATTATCTCCAATGTTAAGCGCCTCGTCCAAGTCATGGGTAATAAAAATAATGGTTTTGTGCAATTCTTCTTGTAAGTCCAGCAAGATATCTTGCATGTCGTTACGAATCAATGGATCCAATGCCGAGAAAGCTTCATCCATTAATAGAATCTCAGCATCTGTAGCCAAGGCTCTTGCCAAGCCAACCCGTTGCTGCATGCCACCAGACAACTGCGCTGGATAGTTATTTTCAAAGCCAGATAGGCCAACTCTGTCGATCCACTTTTGCGAGCGCTCGTTCATTTCGGCTTTATTGACGCCTTTAATTTTTAATCCATAACCCACATTGTCAATCACCGAACGGTGGGGCAACAGGGCAAACTTTTGGAATACCATAGACATTCTGTTGCGGCGAAAGTTGCGTAATTCTTCAGCAGACATGGCTAAAACATTTTCGCCATCAACCAAAATTTCACCAGAGGTGGGTTCAATCAAGCGATTTAAATGGCGAATTAGGGTCGACTTACCAGAACCGGATAAACCCATAATCACCTGAATACGACGCGCAGGAATGTCAATATTGACATTATTTAAGCCCAGTACATGCTTATGTTCAGCTTGCAATGACGTTTTTGTAGCACCATTTTCAACTTTTGACACCATGGCTCCGCCATTTGGCCCAAAAATCTTATATAGGTTCTTAATCGAAACCTTAACATCAGACACCGTGACCTCCTTGACGGTGCTTTTGCAACCGTTTGCCGTACTCTTGTGAAACTCGGTCAAATATAACGGCCAAAGCTACAATGGCTAGTCCATTCATCAGACCTAATGCCAAGTACTGATTAGAAACCGCTCGTAGTACGGGAACTCCTAAACCTTTAACACCGATCATTGAGGCAATAACCACCATGGCCAAAGCCATCATAATAGTTTGGTTTACCCCTGCAAAGATATTAGGTAACGCCAAAGGAATTTGAACATCAAATAATTTCTGGCGATAGTTAGAACCAAAGGCTTCGGCAGCTTCAAGCACCTCTTTATCGACCAAACGGATGCCCAAGTTGGTGAGTCGCACAATGGGGGGTAAGGCATAAATACAAACAGCAATCAGGCCAGGTACCTTGCCAATACCCAGCAACATTACCACTGGGATTAAATATACAAAACTGGGAATAGTTTGCATGATATCTAGCACTGGAGTGACCCCTGCCTGCACACGATTGGAACGGGACATTAAAATCCCCAGAGGGATTCCCAAACCAATGCACAAGAAAGTCGCTACAGAGATAATGGCCACCGTGGCCATGGTATCTTCCCACATGCCGAAATAACCAATCGCCAAAAACGATACAATAGTGCCAATAACGATACCAATACTGCGAGCTCCAAGCCAAGCTAAGACAGCAAAGATTAAAATCATAATTGGCCAAGGTGCGGCCATGAGTAGTTTTTCAAACCACACCATAAAATACATTAGTGGATCAAAGAAGCCCTCAATAGCCTCACCGTTCTCTCGAGAAAAATCACGAAATGCAAAATCGATGCCTTTTTTTAAACCTACTAAGTCTTTTCGCCCCATTGAGGGAAATTCGTCAAATAATTCCACAATTAGTCCTACTCAGTTAAAAAATTAAAAAAAAGCCTGCTAACAAGGTTAGCAGGCTTTTTACATAACCCTTAGGTTAGTTTAAAGATTTTTTGATTAAGTTCGCGGCTTGGACACCAACCCATTGGGTCCATACATCTTCATGATTCACAAGGAACTCAATTGCTGCATCTTCACCACCAGCTTGGTTATCAGCCATGTACACTAGCATTGCACCCATGGCGGCTGCAGGGTACTCACGTCCCTTAATGTATGCAGCAGCTTTAGGATCATTGTTCTTCATGAACGAATCCGTAGCAATGGTGTTGATTTCTGACACACTCCAAGAAGTTGGCTGTGGGTCGGCACACTCAGCTTGGGTAGTACAAGCAAGCCAGTCATCCATACCTTGGAACGGCACACCAAAGTCAAGCATTTGCATATTGTACTTGCCCATCATCGCTGTTGGAGACCAGTAATAACCAAAGTAGTCATCGCCTCGTTGAACAGCCTTGGCCATCGCTCCGTCAAGACCTGCAGCAGAACCTGGATCAACTAAAACCCATCCTTTGGCTTCCATGTCGAAGGCAGTGAATAGATTGTTATTGATTTGCTGACAACCCCAACCTGCAGGACAACCCACGAAGGCACCTTTAGTAGGATCTTCGTTGTATGGAAACAAATCTGGGCGCTCGATCACATCTAGTACAGATTTGAGTTCTGGATGATTCTCTAAAGTATAGCTAGGTACAACCCAACCTTCACCAGCACCTAAAATCGGCTTTGGATTCATCTTATGTAAGCTACCCGATGCAATGGCAGCTTTCAGAGGAACATCCACTGATTGTGTCCACAATTCAGGTGCGATATCAGGCACACCTTTAGTATCCATAGAAGCGAAAGTAGTTAGCGTTGCACCTGGAACCAATTCCACGGTGCAGCCATAACCTTCTTCAAGGATGATTTTGTCTACGTTAGCCATAAATTCAGCAGAGGCCCAGTTCATCTCTGCAATAGTTACGTCTCCACAGGCTGCTACTGCGCCTTGTGACATCGCAGCTGCAACACCAGCAGCGGCCAAACCTTTAACAAGCTTATTCATGTAAAACTCCATTATTATAATTAATTCGGGTTTATCTTCAAGCGACACCAAAAAGTAACAAAACAAAACAAAAATGACAAGGCGTTAACCCTGTTAAAAGTGCCGATGCCGCTTACAGATATATGTATGCCGTTATAAGTTTACTTCGGTAGACCCAAGTAAACAACCTGCTAGGCCTTATTATTCTGCATAACCTAAAAAAGCGGCGCTGGCTAAACCGATGTTATTTTTATTTCATAAAAGAGTCAGAATTGATTATCGATTCATTCGTTAGGCAGCAATTCCAGTCTTTGACCAACATTATAGGTAAAGCCAACCTCGAAAAAATACTGAAAAACGCCGGCAACAAGACTCCTTAGTCTCAATTTTATCCTCAGATTTAGCAAGCAGTCTTTTTGACCCAGTAGCTGGATTTTTTACTACGTCTATTACTAAACCTTCTACTAAATGTTCTACTGCAACTACTCCTAAACCGATAACTACATCTATGACTGCACCTTTCGTTAGAACCCCTTTGCGCCGTCTATGAACTATCATTATCCTTTGCGTGATAAAAAACCATAAAAGCAAGCTGAAGGCTCACTATTTTTGGCATTGCCAAGGGAGTTTGATTTCAACTTGTCAGTGACACAAAGGGGGGGTATATTCGGCGCTTGGGTTATGTTCAACCTAACCTCTAGACTTTCCGTACTTCAGTTTACATTCAAAGGCGATTTAGTGACTCACTCCAGTAACACTTTATTCTACATTCATGATCCTATGTGCAGTTGGTGCTGGGGATTTAGACCCGTGTGGCAAAAACTCAAATCACAATTCACTCATACCCTAGACATCGTTTATGTGGTTGGTGGTTTGGCACCCGACTCAGATCAACCCATGCCTTTGGCGATGCAAAACAATTTATCCAACACCTGGCAACACATTCAGCAACACATCCCTGGTATAGAATTTAATTATGAATTTTGGAACCCTGCTAGCAATAGCGTGCCAAGGCGCTCTACCTACCCCGCATGCCGAGCCGTTTTAGCTGCCAAAGTGCAAGACGCCAAAATAGAGGACGCTATGATTTTAGGCATCCAACGGGCCTATTATTTAAATGCCAAAAACCCCTCAGACGTCAATGTTCTGTCTGAAATTGCTAACAGTATTGGCCTCAATGTAGAAAAGTTCAAACAGGATATAAACAGCCCTGCCATCGAGTTGCTGCTAAAGGAACAACTTCAATTAGCCCGTCAACTCTCAAGCCAAGGTTTTCCCAGCCTAGTAATTAGTAAAGACAATAAACTGTTTGGGATCCCATTGGACTACAATAATAGTGCAACCATGCAGCAAGCGATCATAAATGTTATTAATATCGCAAAGTAATGGTTGGTTGATTCTTAATGCAAACATTCTGCTTCATGTTTAATCCTCAAAGCACTTTAGGTGTGACAAAGAATATCAGCGCAAAAGGCCACCTTTTTATATTAGTTCAGAACTGGGGCAAAACATCAATTAAGGCATTTTCTATCAACCCTAAGCAACGGTCATCTGAAAACCGGTGGTCTGCGCCATCAACTAAGGTTAGCTGGATATCTGGTCCAGATGCATGGGCCAGTAAACGCAGTGCCACAGACATGTCAACATCCACGTCTGCCGTGCCTTGAAGAAAGCGCGACGAACAAGGCAATTCCAATGGTTTATGCAGCACCAGATTCTGGCGACCATCTTCGATTAGTCGCTGCGTGATGATGTAGGGTTCGTCATAATCTGATGTTAGGGCGATCTGTCCGTTAAGTTTTAATTCGGCTCGCTGATTTGCGTTAAAACCAGCCCAAATGCTGTCTTCGGTGAAATCTGGGGCAGCTGCTATAGTGACCAATCCTACCAACCGGGCACCAAGGCGTTGTGCGAGTAACAAAGAAATCCAGCCTCCCATAGAAGAGCCCACTAAGATCACAGGTCCCTCAGTCAGTTCAGTAATCACAGCTTCAGCGTCCGTTAACCAATCCCCAATACATCCATCACAAAACAGTCCCGACGACTGCCCATGCCCCGAATAATCAAAACGCAAAAAACTGCGGCCGCTGCGTGCTGCCCACTGAGCTAAATGAAGAGCCTTTCTGCCCTGCATATCTGACTTAAAGCCACTTAGAAAAACAATCTCTGGGCCCTTCCCAAGGATACGCTGATAGGCGAGCCTGCGCCCTTGAGCTGAGACGAAATCAGTATGCGATGCCATAGCACCCCCAATAAAAACAATATTAAAAGCCTAGTTTTCAACATGGTGTAGACCAAAAGCAGACCTACGACATACCAAAAATAGACCTGGATGCGCCACGTCTGGTGGCAAAATGATGGTATTGGAGAGTTATTATACCTTTAATACTGCTTGCTCTGAGGGTTTTTGAATGCTTTTCTTGAGCCATCGAATTTTTAACTTCCGCGAATTTACTGTCTCCCTCTGATGCAATAGAAGCACAGCCATAAGCCATTACTTTATCCTGTTCGACACCAGAACCAAGATAAAGGAACAGAGCCAAATTAGCCTTTGCTGATGGATTCCATTGAGGGAGGCTGCTTCGTATAAAGTCATTGCCCTTTCCATATTGGCTTCAACACCTCTGACGTCTCGATACGTATTGGCCAAATTGAACTGGGCTTGTGAATGACCACTTTTAACTGCTTTAAAGTACCAACTAAATGCCTCAGTTTCACTCTGTTCAACTCCAATCCCTTTGTCATACTTAATATCAAGATTGAACTGAGCATCCATATGACCATTATTTGCAGCCAACAAGCACCACCTCACCGCCTGTTCTTGTGATGCCTGATCTATAAGCTGATTGGTATTTAATAGTCCTATATAAAACTGAGCATCAATATGCCCTTGCTCAGCTAAGGGTCACCATTCTGCGTGTAGAGTGTTGTAGTCACCTACCAGAGCAGCTGCACTACCATTATTAAAACAGCATAAACGACATGAAGATAAAGTGAGCAAAACAGCAGAGTTCTAAAAAAGAAAAGCAAGTAACCACTTCCCCTATAAGCTCCTGAGATGCCGCCAGAGTGACTTAACTTTTAGGTATAGCCAACTATAGTGTAATATTATATTAGTGCCTTCTTATATGGCCTTAGGAGAGCGTCTAAAAGCATCATTTTAGGCATACATATTTATGGCAGTGAGAGTGCCTTGTCGACTACGTTTTGTTTTGAGCTTGCTGCGCTGAAAAGTGGCCGAACAGATAACCACTATATGGCATCAGGGAATATCAGAATTATTCCTAAGAATAAAATGGTACTGTGGTCTCAGGACTCATTGTAAAGTCTAATTGAATTGAGGTGATTATCGTGAATTTCTTTTTCCGGCTGGTCTGTTTACTCACTTTATCCTTGATGGCAACACACGCCTTGTCTCAAGACCTATTAGGCTGGTCTGACAAGACTGTGTGCCGACAGTTATTAAATAATCCAGATAATACTGATTACGCTCAAGAGGCTGATAGCCGCAGTTTAGACTGTGCTTCAGGCACAAAAAACTCTACAAAAGTAGATGATAAATCAAGCGCATTTGATGGTGACTATCCTTTTGTATTGAATCGTTTCAATCCTGCTGAAAGCCTCATCGTTTTAGGTAGTGGCATTTTGGTAATACAAGATGGAGCAATAAGTGTATCGCTAAAAAATAGATTCCTCGATACAAGTTCAACTAAGTATTACGATACCTTAAAAGGTCAAATAGATAAAAAAGGCAATGCATCTATATCATTTGATGTGAATGCCCTGAATGGTAAGGGCAGTCCGCACAAAGTACGTTTCTCAGGAAACATTAATAACCTTGAAATCAAGGGAAAATTTGATGATTATTTCCAACTGTTTATTACTCTGAGTGATGATACAAGTTCAATGAGCAGTGATGGTTTAACCATGACCGCAAGCAGATATTCTGGTTATGGGTCCCACAGCAATAGCTATGGGCATAAGATGAAGAACTTCCAATTAGTTACCAATTCAACCAAAGCTAGGAGGGGGGAGAAGTATCAACGATTTGAAGTTGGCGATGGCGACTGTTTTGGTGATGATAAGTGGAATGATTGTGAGACTGATAGAGAGAGGGTTGAGTTCACAAGCAGTCTCGCTACTACTAATCAGCAACCAACGGGAAACCAATGCTTTGCATTTAGTATCATGCTTGATGATAGCTTTCAAAGCGCATCACCAACAAACACAACTCTTGGACAAATACAGCAAGCAGGAGGGCCAAAAGGCACTGTGCACGGCCTTAAGTC
>Ga0209279_10001220_pt1 | contig 14143 bp, 17 predicted proteins | sample CoawatmetaG00DNA_3_FD_187508 | JGI IMG/M metagenome (GOLD analysis project Ga0209279, IMG submission 187508) | Marine microbial communities from the West Antarctic Peninsula - Coastal water metaG006-DNA (SPAdes) (version 2) | ecosystem: Environmental > Aquatic > Marine > Coastal ... | reverse complement strand
ATTGCTACATTACATAGTTTCTGACGAAGAAGAGAAGATGGTAGAATTTTTCATCGATCCTTCACAAGACGGGATTTCCACTGCTTCGAAGGAATTCATGAACAACTCTAGATTCTCAAAGGGCAGCAAATATTTGAGAGAAAAATCCGCAACATGGTTTAACGTCGGCAAGGTAAAGACAATTACATTAGACAGAATGATCATCGAAAATGGAAACCCGGATATTATTAAGATAGACGTGGAAGGGTATGAATATAATGTGGTCAAGGGATTAAATCAGAAATCTGGAAAAATCTGTTTTGAATGTCACGAAGAAGAAGCAGAAAAGCTAGAGAAAATAATTCAACATTTAATCGGATTAGGGTATAACCAATTTGGATTAATAGGCTATTATGATGAGGGTGATGCTTTTGAAAAATTAACATATTCTGATCAAGGAGACCCATATATGGTTGAGCCTAATGCATATTACGAGTGGAGCGACCTAAAGAAAGAAATAAATAAATGCTTCAAAGAAGACAGAAGAGTAAATTACGGTATGGTGTGGGCTAAATGAAAATAATAAAAAATTTAGGTGGAAATTATAGTGATTGCATCGTAACTTATTTTAATTATGAGGATTACGCACATAAATATAAGGATCAAGAGGGAACGTGCCTATCTGTTGGTTATCAGTGCCTTTGGAATGAGAGGGTGCACAAATACATTGAGAGCTTTGAAAGGCGCATGTTTTTTAATGGAGAGCACCCCTGTTCATACACACAAGATTTGAAGTTTGGGACAAGAACTTCTGGAGTAGATAATGTTTTTACAGACATATACACCATATGTCCATACACAGCGGAGTGGCTAAACAACAAATATAATGATGGCAATAAGAGGTTTAAACTTTGCCTATTTCCAATCGATAAGAAAAATGTTCTCCTATACAACCCAAACGAAAAAGAATATGATGCTATTTTCTATGGCTCAGTGTGCGGTAAAACACATGAAAGAATTATAGATGAAATAAGTAGCTTTAATTACAATTTCGCCACTTATGGCGTAGACTACTGGCACCCCAATGAGAAGGTCGATATTGATAGTTTGGCATCAAAAGTTACAAAAACAAATATTTCCACCGACGAAAAATGGGATATACTTAGCAAAACAAAAGTTGTTCCAATTGTAAATCATCTTTTTTTACACGATGAGCATATTAAAAATATAAAACAATACGATGGCTGGCAGGACAATAAAGCATTTTCACATATCGACGAAAAAATAGCTTGCCAACTAAAGCCAAGGATTGTTGAGGCAGCACTCTTCAAAATGTTAATGTTGGTAAAGAAAGACCCATGGAATGCAATTGAATTTTTCTATGAACCGGAAAAAGAATTCTTGTATTACGAGGATGAAAGCGAGCTTCCCGATATGATCAGGGAGATAACAAACAACTGGGAAAAATATAAATTTATTGTCGACAATGCATACGAAAGGGCAATAAATAACTATACAACGGAAGCAGTTTTAGATACAATGATGAGAAATGAAGAGGTTAAAAGATGAGTTTTTGGAAAGATAAAAAAGTGTTCGTTACAGGCGCACATGGATTTGTAGGAAACAACCTGATGAAGTTGTTGAAAAATAAGCAATGTGAGATACTGTCTCCTACTAGTAAAGAACTAGATTTAACAAAAGAGGAGCAAGTAAAGGATTACTTCTTTACACATAAGCCCGACATTGTTCTACATCTTGCTGGAAAAGTAGGTGGAATTGCAGCAAACAAGGCTGCACCCGGAGACTTCTTCTACAAAAATATCTCAATGGGAACTCTCGTCATGGAGTATGCAAGACAGGCAGGATGTGAGAAGGTAGTAGCATTGGCAGCAGGATGCGGATATCCAAAGCATTTACCCGTTCCCTATACAGAGGAAGACTTCTGGAAAGATCTCCCAGATGAGAATTCGATTGGTTATTCGATGGCTAAAAAGAATTTAATCATTCAGTCTTGGACATACCGTGAGCAATACGGTTTCAATTCAGTTATACTTTTGCCAGCCAACTTATATGGTCCACATGATAATTTTGATTTAGAGACTTCACATGTTGTTCCCGCTTTGATTAGAAAGTTTCTTGAAGCCAAGGAAAACGGAAATAAACAAGTAGAAGTTTGGGGCACCGGAGTCGCTTCAAGGGAATTTTTGTATTCCGTTGATACTGCCCAAGCTATTTTGGATATGGCTGAAAATGTAAATGAAAGTGGTCCCTTTAATCTTGGTACTGGAGTTGAAACAACAATCAAGGAATTAGTAGAAACAATCGGAAGCCTTACAGAGTTTGATGGAGATATTGTCTGGGATACTTCTAGACCAGATGGTCAGCCAAGAAGGTTTTATGATATGTCTAGATTTGAAAATGCTCTAGGGTATGTGCCGTCGACTTCACTAAAAGACGGACTTAAACAAACAATAAAGTGGTATAATGAATTTCTGGAAAGATAAGAAAGTTATGGTTACGGGCGGCGCGGGTTTAATTGGATCCGCTCTTTCTGCTAATTTAGTTAAGTGTGGCTCTAACGTTACAATTGTTGATAACTTTGAAAGAGGAAAACTTGATTACATATCCGACATTATAGATCATTGTGTTGTTAAAAGTGCTGACCTAAGAGAAGCAAAATTTTGCAATCTACACATAAAGGATTATGATATTGTTATCCATATGGCTTCAAAAGTTGGAGGAATTGGCTATTATACATCACGACCATATGAGGTTATGAGCGAAAACTTAAAAATGGATTCAAACGTTTTGTCTGCTTGCGTGAAAAACAAAATACCGATGTTTTTTTATGCTAGCAGCGCACATGTGTATCCGAAAGAACTTCAAGGTACTCCAGACTCACCTCTCATTACCGAAGGACAGTCAGAACCAGCAAATCCAGAGTTGTCTTATGGCTGGGCTAAATTAATCACGGAGAAGCAAATTCAGGCAGCCGTTTATGAAAACCCAAGCTTCAAAGCAGCTATAGCCAGATACATCGGTATTTATGGGAAAAATCAAGACTTTGGATTGGATACCGGCTCTGTAATACCCGTTTTCTGCAATAGGGCAATAAGACACCCAGCCATAGAATTTGATGTGTGGGGAAACGGGCAAGAAACAAGGTCTTATTGTTTCATTAATGATGCTATTGAGGGAACAAAGAGGATGATTGAAGCTATGGATTCTAAAAACATAGTTGGTCCCTATAATATTGGTAAGCAAGAAAGGGTAACAATCGAAGAAATAGCAAAAAAAGTCATTGCAATTTCTGAAAAAAACATTATAATAAACTTTGACACATCTAAGGAAACTCTAATCTGGGGTCAATGGTGTGATTGTAGTAAAATTAAAAACGAGTTGGGTTGGGAAGCAACTACAACATTTGAAGAAGGATTAAAAGTGGTATACGAAGATGTCAAAACAAGAATCTAGAAAATATTTGCCAACACTATCGGAATTGGTGGATCGACTTTCGATCTCACAACTTAAGGAAGTGTTTATAACTGATCATAAAGGAGAATATTCCCAAGAAATTGCCGACATAGTTCATGACATTCAACTTTGCTTGGATGAGCAAGGTGGTAAGGTCACTGCCGAGACAGTAAGGGCAATTGTCGTTTTATCTCAAATGAATTTACATATTTGGCATAATGAATCAAACTATCGTAAAGGGATTAAAGACGGAAATGATCTAGAATTAACTCACGGATTGAATGGAATTAGAAATACAGCCAAAAATAAAATCCAAGAAGTTGTTGGAGGAAGAAAAGATTATAAAGTTGATTGCCTAGCAGCAGACTTCAAAGATTGGGAAATTAGCTGGTAATGAAAGTCTTGGTTGTCGGTGATGCTTGTGAAGATATATATGTTTATGGAACAAGCACCCGCATGGCTCCTGAAGCACCCGTCCCTGTTTTTATAGAAAAATATTCTAGATCAAATGGCGGAATGGCTCTAAATGTTTGTAACAATATAAAAGCCCTAGGGATCGAATGTGATATCTTACACAACAAAGAGCAGATTAAAAAGACAAGATATGTCGACCATCCCACAAATCATCTCTTTATTAGAATTGATTCTGATGAAAGCAAGATTGATAGAATAGACAGCAAGTTCCTTGAAAAAGACTTTTTACTTAAATATGACGCTATTGTCATATCTGATTATAACAAGGGTTTCTTATCAAGAGAAGATATAGAGAAAATATGTTATTATCATCCTCTTACATTTATGGACACAAAGAAGAAACTTGGAAGATGGTCTGAGGACTGCAAATGGATAAAAATAAACACGCCGGAATACAATAGCACAAAAGATTATATCAAGGATCGTATGTATTTATATGAAGAGAGTTTAGTGGTCACCATGGGAACACAAGGTTGTAAGTATAAAGACAAGATGTATCCAGTTAGCAAAGTGGAAATAAAAGACTTATCTGGGGCAGGGGATACATTTCTTGCTGGGTTTGTAACAAAATATTTGCAAACAAGCAACATTGACGAATCATTAAATTTTGCTAACAAGTGTGCTACTATAGTAGTTCAACAGAAAGGAGTAAATGTGATCGATGGACTTTAAAGAATACTATAAATATTATTTAACACTGCACCAGAACAAGTGGAATCGAAGGCTGCATGCGCTAGGACAAGTAACAACAATGTCGTTTGTTATCTCTTGTATAATCAACTCTCAGTTGTTATTGCTATTGCTAGCACCGTTTGTTATTTATCCATTTGCATGGTCGGGTCACTTTTTCTTTGAGAAAAATAGCCCTGCTTCTTGGTCTAGACCACTCTGGGCGAAGGCTTGTGATTGGGTGATGCTGAGAGATATGGTTACAGGAAAGGTGGATTTTTAGTGAAAATACTAATCACAGGCGGAGCCGGATATATCGGCAGCGAATTGGTCGGGTATCTAATAGACAAGCACCAGATCTATGTTATTGACAGTTTGTTATACGACAAAACTTCTTTGCTAAGGTATGTAAATCATCCAAACTTTCACTTTGAGAAAGCAGATGTACGAGATGAAAGAGTATTACAAAAATATATCAATATGTGCGATGTTGTAATTCCGCTCGCAGCATTGGTTGGGTTTCCGTTGTGTGATCAAAGACCACAAGAAGCACTTGATGTTAATTACGGAGCGAACAAATGGGTCGCAGACAACAAATCAAGTGATCAAATCGTAGTATATCCCTGCACAAATTCAGGCTATGGGTCAAGCATTGGCGGCAAGATTATCACCGAAGAAGACCCTCTCAACCCAATTTCCCTATATGGAAAGACCAAAGTAGATGCGGAAGCAATTTACAGACAGACAGACAACTGCACGACTTTTAGATTAGCAACTGTATTTGGACCTTCCACTAGGGCAAGGACAGATCTACTGGTAAACAACTTTGTTCTTAAGGCAATTAGAGATAGAGTTCTTGTATTATATGAATGTGAGTTTATGAGAAACTATGTTCACATTTGGGATGTATGTAAAGCTTTCACTCAGGTTATTGAGAATTGGGACACATTTAAAAATGATACCTACAATGTCGGCAACGATGCTATCAATATGAATAAGCTTCAACTGGCTGAAACAATCAAAAAACACACCCCACTAGAGATCATCAAGGCAGAGTTTACCACCGACCCAGATAAGCGAGATTACATTGTAAGTAGCCAAAAAATCTATGATAAAGGCTATTCCTGCGACTATGATTTAGATGATGGAATTAAGCAGATGATCAAAGTATACAACTTAATCGACGAGCCTTGGTATGCAAACTACTAATATTTGGGTGAATGGGTGTTTCGACATTCTGCACCGAGGTCACATAGAATTATTAAAGTTTGCTAAATCACAAGGTAACACTTTAACAATTGGCATTGACACCGATGAGAGAGTTAAAAAATCCAAAGGACCATCCAGACCCTTCAATAACACAGAAGATAGAAAATGTTTCCTAGAAGCAATCAGGTATGTTGATAAGGTTGTGACCTATGGATCTAACGAAGAACTAGAAAAACACTTAGTAGACAATAACATCGATGTAATGATCATCGGTTCAGACTGGAAAGGGAAAACTGTTGTAGGAGAAAAACTAGTGAAAAAGTTAGTTTTTTTTGATAGAATAGGAACATACTCAACAACGAGAATTTTAGAAAATGAAATATGTATTTGATATTGATGGCACAATTTGCGACAAAAATAAGAATGATGATTACGATAAGTGCTTTCCTTATTTGGAGAGGATAAGGACAGTTAATATGCTCTATGATGAGGGCAACACGATTGTTTTTCACACAGCCAGAGGGATGGGAAGGCACAATAACGACGCACAATTAGCGATCCAAGAGTTCTATTCTTTGACAGAGGCACAGTTAAGGGAATGGGGCGCTAAATACCACCAGTTAATTTTAGGCAAGCCAAGTGGTGATTTATACATAGACGATAAGGGGGTTAGAGATGGAGAATTCTTTATCAATGAAATTTGTTCCTAAAGGCTGGGGCTTTGAAAAGTGGATTGTTAACAATGAAGAGTATTGTGGCAAATTGCTTTATTTTGTCAAAGGAAAGAGGTGTTCTTGGCATTATCATGAATTGAAAGACGAAGTATTTTATGTTCAGTCGGGCAAGGTGTTGGTCAAATATTCTGATGGTGATGATTTAGAGCAAGCGAAAGAGATAATCCTCAGAAGAGGTGATAATTTCCACGTATATAGGGGGCTTAAGCATCAAATGATAGCCCTCGAAGACACCGAATTATTCGAGTTTTCAACACAACATTTTGACAGCGACAGTCATAGAATACAGAAAGGCGACTAAATGAAGTTAGTTGTAATTACAGGATGTTTGGGCTTTATTGGCTCACATGTAGTAAATAAATGCTTGGGCATGGGTTGGAAAGTGTATGGTATCGATAACCAAACATATGCCTCAAATCCAAGTTTAGTCAGAACATTCAAGCAACACTACAAAGATGCCTTCATTTACGTTAACGAAGACATAGCAGATCTAAAAACACTCCCAGACTGTGATTACGTAATCAATACTGCCGCAGAAACACACGTAGGCAACAGCATAATTGATAGTAAAAAGTTCCTTAGATCTAACATTGATGGTGTTCAAAACTTATTGGACCTAATCAAAGCCAAGCCAAACAACATCGACCGTCGCCCAATATTTTTCCAATTTAGCACGGATGAAGTATATGGAGACATAGTTCGCGGCGATCACACAGAAGAAGACCATTTAAACCCAAGTAACCCCTATTCTGCCTCTAAAGCAGCCGCAGATATGCTCGTTAAGGCATGGTCGAGAACCTATGGAATAGAATATATTATCTTACGTCCAACTAATAACTACGGTAGCTACCAATACCCAGAGAAACTAATCCCTTTGTCAGTTAAACTTTTACAAAGAGATAGGAAGATTAAACTTCACGATGAAGGATTACCTATACGGAATTGGCTACACGCCGAAGACACGGCAAATGCGGTCGTAAGTATCATAAATAATGGGAAAACCAACGAAACTTACAACGTTGCTGGGGGCTTTGAGCAGGAAAACAGAGAGACAGTCAAGAAAGTCATCGAAGTTTTCCACGGTCCAGAGGTAGATTGGGAAGATTATGTTGATCTTGGCTTCAAAAGAGAAGGTCAAGACGTAAGATATTCACTAAATGACGACAAACTTCGTTCTATAGGGTGGAAACCACAAAAAGAATTTAACGAAGAGATACATAAAGTGGTACAATTCTATATAGATAACTTTAAATGGTAGGAGAAACTATGAAACTTTCGAAACAAGCAATGGGGTCACTTATGATGGCTTTACAAAAGAGCCTTATGGAACAAAGCGATATCACTGAAGCATTGGAAAAGATGGATTTTATACCAGCAGCAGATGAAGCAGGATCTGAACCTGAACTTTATGTCAAAAATCCCCCGATGGTTAAATTTAGCAACGAAGAAACTACAGAAGAAGAAGCATAATGCCAAGTTATGTATATGAATGTAGCAAATGTGGAGACGTGGCGGAAGTATTCCACTCCATGTCCACTGAATTAACCGACTGTACTGAGTGTAAATCAGAAAAAACACTCAATAAGATACCAGAAGTCCCTTTTTATGTAAAAAGCAGCACCTCTGGTAACGTTGTTAAGCAGCACATCGAAGATGCTAAACAACAAGTCCGAGAGGATAAAAAACAAATGACTAAGGAATATACAAATTGAGTTTATTAATCTTCTCTCTAGTAATTTCAGTAAGCATCAATATATTATTCATTTGGTATATCAGAAAAATGCTATCTAAACTACTTTATGTTTCGGATAGTATTGGATCTTTATTAATATCAGCCAAGAATTTTTCTAAACATCTAAGTGACTTACACTCTATGGAGATGTTTTATGGAGATGAGACTCTCGGTGCTTTGATTAAACATTCCAAGGAAGTGGTAGAGGACATAAAAGAATTCGAAGACATCTATACCTTGACCGATGAAAGTTTGGAAGAAGACACAGAAGACGAAGAACAAGAATAAACAACAATGGCAAAACCAAAAAAGAAAAACTTATATTTTACCCAAGATCATGAAGATGCAATCGTTCAGTATGCAAAAACAACCGATATGAAAATAAGAACTGAACTTTATATTAACTGGATAGCCCCTGCCTTCAATGAGATGGTCGACAAAATCATCTACACTTACAAATTCACCAACCTCCCCAACATAGATGTACTAAAAGACGAATGCAAGATCTGGCTCACAACCATTTTAGATAAATATGATCCATCTAAGGGTTCAAAAGCCTTCTCATATTTCAGTGTGATCACAAAGAACTGGTTTATTCACAAAGTTAAGAGAACAACTCTTGAAAATAAAAGAGAAGTCCAACTGGATAAAATACCAAAAAATGTAGAGATTAGGCAGTTCACTGTTGTTAATGAATATGAATCGAAGAGGCTAGAAAAAGAATTCTGGATGAATTTCTGGGAAGAAGTTAATTCTTGGGAATCAGTTAATATGAAACCAAACGAAGAGAAGGTCTACGAAGCAATTAGGCTAATCTTTTCTAATCCAGACCGTATAGACATCTTTAATAAAAAAGCAATCTACTTTTACATTCGCGAAATCACAGGTCTCAACACCAAGCAAGTCGTAAATAACTTAAATAAGATGCGAGTAAAGTATAGAGTATTTAAAAAGAAGTGGGACAAAGGTGATTTGTAATACTTTTTCATACTCCAACTATTTATTTTTGTTATGAAAGACTTAGAAGCATACATAGACGAAGCAATCAAGAACATAAGAAGTGATCGTGCTATCACCATGACCCTATTGATAGAACTAATGGATTATATCAAAAAGGACGAGGATAGGCGAGAATCCGTGGGAACAATCGCGGCTAAATATGTTGAAACACTACAAAGATCAAACGAACAACTTGTAAAAATTAGTGGTCTTCTTCAGAAGAATGCGGGATCCGATCAGGGTCTCACAGAAGAAGACAAGAGTGAGTTATTTGATCTCATAAAGGATTCAAATAATGGCTAAAAAGTATTTGGAAGAAAGTATATTAAATGTTGGGTTTGGGGTATTGAATCCCCTATCTGACGAAATGAGTGGAAAGTATTTCGATATTGGCACGACTACTTCACTAGAGGCAATAAAAAACGCATCTGTAAATTTTTATTCTGAAAATCTTTTGCAAAAAGCTGGAAGGTTTATTGGAATAGTCTTGAGGGTCGACGGATACACAAATGAAGGCTTTTTAGATTTAAACTCTTGGTCTTCCCTGACAACTCAGGTAGTAAATAAAGATAGCAGCAATGAAGCTCCGAGGTTATTGCAGATAAGGGTAAGAATCCCCGAGGCTCATGGTCATTTGCCGGTTCCAAGATCATTACCAGATGGCTCTGTGAAAGACCCAGATCACGATATTATCAATATGTATCCTATTTTTATAGCTGAAAATGAATCCCTTTCTAGTATGACCCCAGATCCGGGATCTTTAGTGTGGGTTGATTTTCAAAATAGAGCTAACCAATCAGGGGCAGTATATTATGGACTGGTTAATGACGGCGGGGGAGCTTTCCCAAGAAATGGTATGGAACAAGCTAGTTCATCGGATTTATATGCAGACGGAGGTACAACAACCGGTGACTCACGGATTAATAATGTAGAAACCGTTGATTTTTCTACTGATTTGTCTGTGGTAACCTTATCCCCTTCTCAGCCAATCGCCCCACCGGGACATATTTTTGCAAAGCATACTTTGGGGAAGCTAAGACAAAACAGAGTTCGTAGATATGCTTATGGAGACGGGAAGAAGAGCGACGCGGGGCTTGTTCCTATCCCCGGAGGAAGAGCGAAAGCCCACCCCCTTGTAGCAGTCAGGCTTGAAGCTATGAATCAATTATGGGCAAGATATGTAGTAAAAGAAAAATTAATTGGAAAGAGTGTGCCAAAGGGAAATGGTAAGGGTATTGAAAAGATAACTAATATATTAGAAGTTAGTAATGGATATAGAACCCCAAAAAAATATTCTCCCGATAATAATGGAATAAGAAAATGGTGTGTTGATATGATTAGGGAGTATAATGGGGAGAAAACATGTAAGAAAATTAAGGCTTTAAGAGCATTTGCCAGTCCTCACGAAACTGGATTAGCGATAGACTTTTCTAACAATGGACTTAAAGCCATTTCGAAAACAATGTCGACTCAAGCAAAGGGACCAGCTTTCATATTTTTAGTAAAATATGCTTGGCTATTTGGTTTCTACCCATACAATGGAGAGACATGGCATTGGGAACTGCAAGTTCCTAGAGAGTCTTGGAAAACAGGAGAGGAGTTTGAAGGAAATCCAAAGTATGGAGATTTTGAACCCTTGAAGATTGTCTCTACCGAATCAACATATTATCCCTCGGCAGAATCTTTTGCGGTTAACACTTTTTCCGGTTCAGATTATGATTGGCTAGCGGGACAAACATTCAAGTATGCAATATGGGTTGATGAAAAAATGAAAAACGGCGGAAAGAAAACTTCTAATAGTAGTTTTGCTGGTATAAGAACTTGGTCTCCCGGAGCAGAAACTTTTAGATTACCGAGAGGACTGGTGGCATAATGGTTAGCAAAAGATCACAACCAAGAAGCAATATAGAATGCCTATCGGATAAGTTAAAAGAAAAACTTGATGGATTGACAGAACTTGATAGACTAAAATATGCAGGGTATGGCAATGGTAAGAAAATTGAACCCATTCCTAACTTTATCAAAGCTCCTTGTGAAAAAGTAATTAGCGGAGAGAACAATACTTGGATTACCCTTGGAAGAGACCGTCCAGCGTCAATCGCGACTGGATATGGAGGCTCTGGAGACTCTCACGCAGGAGCGATTGATATTGTTGTTGGTCGAGGTGCCAAAGATGCTAAAGCAACAACAGCTGATTGCACTGATGAGAAGACTGACAAATTAATAATAGACGGATTATTTAATAACCAGAAAGTCCCAGAGGAACTTCTACAGGTTAATAATGACTTCAAGGAAGACGCAGCAAGAATATATATAAGTCAAAAAACAGATATTGATTTTAATTTTGGTATTTGTCCCGGTAAACAATTAAGCCCAAAGCCAAGGTCTGCCATCGGAATGAAAGCAGACCTTGTTAGAATTGTAGCAAGAGAGAATATAAAAATTGTTACAAGAACTGACGATGAGAATTCTCAAAAAGGAAAGATAGATGTTGTCGGTGGTATTGATTTGATTGCGGGAAATGTTGATTCTGATTTACAGCCTTTAGTAAAGGGTAAAAATTTAAAAGAACTCCTTGGTCACATGCTTAACGATATAGAGAGGATTGCAAATCACTTACATCAAGTCAGCATAGCCACCCAAACACTGGAAACCATCATCCAGAATCATGTACATGTTGATCCCCTGTCGGGCGTTACGGGTCCGTCCCCAGAAGTTATGATAGGGACAGCCATAAAATCAATACAGGACTTGATTATAAAATTCCCAAATGAAATTACTTTGGCAATTAATACTAAGTTAGAGAAATATGGATATCTAAAGGGAACTGGGGCTAGATCGATCCTAAGTAAGAAAAATAATACAAACTAGAGCGTAAAAATTATGTCATCAAACGAATTTTATTTTAAAGTCAAACCAAAAACAAACGCAGTTGTTAAAGCAATTGCCTCTATAGATATGCCTTTGTTCTCAAATGATGGAAACCAATATTATGCTGGTTTAACAATACCAGATACAGGCGCAACATCTAGGCAACTTGAGATTGATGGAGTTCAGACTTCGGGTGGCGACGAGCAATCCTCTTTCGTTAATGCTCTTGTAAATTTGAATAGTACTAACGAAGAGACATTAAAAAGCCCTTTTAATCCTTTAAACAATAAATACGGATTTAGCACCCCCGAAGAGTTTTTTGCCTACAGATATGGTCAAGAACAGCCGATTCAAGTTGGTGATGGCACAAATGATTCTGTATCATTCCAATCAATATACTGTGAATGGGATAGAAATAAATTCGCCAATTTTGTTCTAGAATCCTTGGTGGGTAAAGCTCTAGTACAGGCAATTGCGTATAACTATTTTGGATATCCTGTTGGTAATGCTAGCAGAAGAATCGATCTGAATTTAGACAACGATATCAATGTGGGTTGGGGCTTTGGTAGAATGCCAAACTTTGGATCCGCTGATCCAGATAGCACAATACCTCTTGAGAATCTAAGCATGCTCGCGGGGTCTATAGGGGGGCTAACTTCACTAGTTGATAATGATGGCAAAGTAAATTCTAGCCTATCCGGAGAAGACCCCGCGAGCATTGGGAGGCAGCTTTCTCCAAAGTTTTCTGTAGAAAATCAAAATGATGACCTGAAGTCAAGATTTTACTATATGTTGGGAGCCTCAAGAACCTACAGTGAAGCGTTTGTTAAAGCAGATGGATTCAATAAGTATTATACAAATTCTCACATTTTTGAAGTCAGGGGTTTCCCCGGTGAAGCAAATTTAGACGGTAGTAAAAGCCCAAGTCTCAATAGTCCCCCATCCCACACTCCGGGATCAGTGGGTGTATCTGGAACACCAAAGGACAAAAACTATTCTAAAGAAGAATATAAAGATTTCGAAAGCGGGCATTGTCCGGACACAAATTATCTATCGATTGCTAAAAATGTCGGGGGAAATGCGTCGAATGGCATAGTTCAATTGGAGGGAGATGCAGATATTTATGTAGGAACACTCTCCAAGAATGCAGACAAACAATTTGATAACCCATTCCAACCACTTACCCCAACACAGGCTAGACTCTGGTTCCCCAGTATGAAAACAGCTATGACAACCAGTCCTCTCCATGCTTCAATGGGTTCTGAAATAGGCTTTGCCACTACGAAATGGTATTATAACTCTTTTGATTTGAATTCATTTGCGGGTGCTGATGCCGATGATGTAAAAGCCGCTGCATACAATGCAAATTTCAAAACATCAAACTTGGTGTCAATGTATAAACTAATTCCAGCCGGAATATCAGACGACAAGAAACAGTTTTACTTAGACAACCCTCATTATACATTAAACTTTATACTTCCAAAAGTTTTGGAATATATTACCCAAATAGTTCCTCAAAACCCTAGATTTGCTGGACCTAAACCCGCGACTAAAGAGCCGAATAGCAAAACAGAAAGATACTCATCCATGAAACTTGAGCGTCCTTTCTACTTACCATATTCAGAAGAAGACCACGGATGTAATGAGTTACAGACAGACAGGGTTATGTCGGGTAGTTTTTTTGAATTTCAAGCTGGAAGAAAGTGGATAAATGCGCCAGTCTTAGCTAGGGATCCTAGAAAATCAATACCATCTATATCCTCTCCGGGTACTGTAGTAGAGAATGTTAACTATGAAAAAATAGGGGCCCCGGAGGCTAGTAAATTTCAAAACATTGGACCCGGAAAAGTTGGAATATCTGAAAAGTGGTTCCCAGTGATTCCTCAAAAAAATATAGATTTCTCAACAAAATTTGGATTATGGAACAATGATTGGATTGGCGGAGACGCTACAAAATATTGGCAGAAAGATGGATCATATCAGCCAAATAGCGGCTTTGGGG
>Ga0209279_10001213_pt1 | contig 14171 bp, 12 predicted proteins | sample CoawatmetaG00DNA_3_FD_187508 | JGI IMG/M metagenome (GOLD analysis project Ga0209279, IMG submission 187508) | Marine microbial communities from the West Antarctic Peninsula - Coastal water metaG006-DNA (SPAdes) (version 2) | ecosystem: Environmental > Aquatic > Marine > Coastal ... | reverse complement strand
ATAAACACCAACATGAAAGATTAAAATTCAAATTGAGTAAAGAAGAACTTAGATTATTAATTTCTGATACTGGATTTTCACCTGAAACAAATATTCCTTTTTTCTTAAGTAAAATTATTAAAAAATTAAATAAACAAACATCTGATACAATGGTTAATTATTTATTCTATTATTTAAGTGTCTTAAAAAATGATGAAAATGGTAATTTTAATTCAAAATTAAGAAAAAATGAATGGAAAATGAGTGAATCTAAAATAGCTAATATTACTGATTATTTATCTGTTAATACTTTCTTACTTCATAACAACATGTTTTTTAAAAATAAAATGAAAGATTTTGATAATAATAATAAATATTCTGGATTTAATCAATATAGAGAAAAAGGTTATAGTATCTTTTTTGAAGGTCTCTATAATTATATTCATAGATATCGAAATAATCTATATAAATTAAAAACTAATAATGATATAATTAAAAATAATCAAATGAAATTGTTTAATAATTTCATATTTGTTTTTATCATAAATAAAATATCAGAATATATTAATTTATTATTAGATAATACTTCTAAAGAATATTTTGAAGCATCTAAAATGTGTGATAAAAATGATAATACTGAAATAACTATTGAAAATAATGTTATAATATTATCAAGATTTTTATTAGATATATTAATTAATACTTATGATAAATTATATGATATTAATTGGATATATATTGATAATAAAACATATCAAAATAAATTAGATGAACATAATGCACGTGAAAAACAACATACATTAGATAAATTAGATAATATGTCTGACGATAAAAGAAGATTATTTTCTGTTAAACAGAAAATCGGGGAAGGACTTATGTATAAAGAATCTGAAAAAGAAAATTACGATTTCAGAATGGGTAAAGAATATGAACAAAAAACAGTTGACGAAAGAGTAGCTATGCAAAAAGAAATGTATGATTATACTGATATAGTTGATACTCAAGTTGCTATTTTAACTGTAGAAGACGATAGTAATGATCAAGAAGGATATTATGATGAAACTAATTTCGTTGCGGAAGGAGACGAAGATGACGATGATTTAGATGCCTTACAATTAGATCATGATTAATTATTTTATCTATGATATATATATGAATTATAAACTAATATTATTTTTTATGGGTTTATTTATATTCATTCGTGGATTATATAATAACTAAATTAAAATAACATATTATTATATATGATAGATTTAAAAATAATAATTTTATTAATCGGTATTTTCCTATTCACAGTTGGTTTTATCAATCAATATAGACCCGATATAGATAAACAGATTATATATAACATTGTTCCTCGTGATGTTTATGACGATATTTTCTTTTCATTACCTCTTGTACAATATGATAAAGAATTTAATGAATTAGTTAATCCACAATACATATTAAATGATCCTGGAAACTATAATAGTTTATATCTTAATTCAAAAAAACTAAGTAAATACGACTATGACCTTGAAAAATCTGATATAAATAGATCTCATGATTTATCTGGTTTAACTAAAGAACGATGTGAGTCGGAAACAGACTTGAATGGTAACGTTATTAATCAAATAGGTGATTGGAATGAAGAAGAAAACCGTTGTAATATAAAGTATATTACTAAAAAAAGTGAAGGTGATTTCACGACAAAAAAAAAATGGGATAAATATAAAAGAACATTTTTAGATAACCGGGATACGGTTACAACTAACTAACAAGAAAATCTCAAAAAAATATTAATTGATTAAGCAAAATTACCATCAATTTGGCCTCCGATTATTCTATATCTACATATAGACTCTATATATACACTAATATTTATAATGGAGTCAATAGTGATTCTTGTTGTTGAATTACCTGGTATAAAGCCATTAATACTATTGTTTGGGTCTAATGATTGTGTATATAAACCTATACTATCATATTGTCCTAAATTTTTTTCCAGTAATGGTTTAGAGGCTGTAGCCCCCGATAATTCACGGCCACCAAAACCACCATTTCCATAATACTTATAAATATTTTCTCTTGTTAGTTGTTTTATATTATCAGTGATATTATTACTAGAGATATTCATTTGGTGTCCATCAATAGTAATACCAATAGATGCCTGTATCTTTACAGGTGTTGATATCGATAAACTAGCAGACCAACTACCAGAAACGGTGTTAATAGGGCCAGCAAAGAATATAGACCTTATAGGTAGTCCTCTATTTGATAAATCGCTATTGGCGCTAACATTTTGGACCTTGAAAAAAATATAATTGTCTGTATTGTTTACTATTCTTCTTTTTTCTTCGTTTCCCAATATTATAGTTTCTATTATTAATGACCTTTTTAGTGTGGCGGGTTCTTTAAAAGATCCTATCTGACTGACCTTATTATATGTGGCTACAAAACTCACCTCAGTATTGTTTAGGGCACATATAGGAAAAGATTTATCATATGATTTACAAAAATCAAAATCTGGTCTTGTAAAAAAAACTCCTGAACTACACGATACCGATATATTGGAACCACTAACACCACCAGCAAAACACATCATATTATAATTATTACCATTATTTACTGTCAAAGAACTATTTAATGTTAATTCAGGTGGACAGATATGATTATCTTTTATTATAGGTATATAAGGGTTTTCTAATTCAGCTATTAATTCCATTGCTAAACCATCTATACTGTATAAATCTCTACCACCAACCTTTATAGAAATATTTTTTATCAGGTTATTACCAACATTCGCATATATTACATCAGTTGATTGCAAACCAGTAAATTGATGTTTAATATATATATCAGATATTAAATCCATAGAACCAGATTGTAATTTGTGCGTTAAATTTTGTATAGGTTTGTTCAACTCATTTGAATCCGTTAAGGCGACTACTAACCGTTTCATAAAAAAAGTATGTCTACGGTATACATTCTTAAAGTATGTTATTTGAGGATTACCTGTTAACTCCATATCATATTCGTTTCTATTCAACTCCATTTATAATTTAATATATTTTATTTACATTTTTATTACGAATATATATTCCCACCTAATATCACAGGACCACTCTTTTCTTTATTAAATTTAATAATACAATAACATAATAAAAATACAGAGTGTCCATCTAATCCCACTATTTTAATTTGATTTGCTGAAGAATTTATGTTCCCATTTGGAGAATTATCTTCACCACTTAATCCTTCATTTAAACCAAAAGTATAATAGGATATACTGTCATCATTAAATATATTACTACCATTAAAATCACGTCCACATCCGGGTAGCCCTGCCTTTTTAGGGAATACTCTTGTAAAAAAAACACTTTCTAAATCTTCAACTAATTTTATATTATTTACTGAAATACTAATAGCATCTTTTTTAACTGAACTATCCCAAATAATTGATTTTATATTTTTAAATCTATCTATCTCTATTTCACCATTTCTTATTGTATATTCTTTAATAATTGTATAAATATAGTCATTAGATGACCTTTCAAAACGTCTTTTTTCTTCTTCACCTAATTTTATACAATCTAATATTAAACCTTCATAAAGCGGGTTTACGTTATTAACCGTTTCATCGTAATCTATAGTGAAAATTAACTGATTACCATCATTAAATAAGAAATAAGGTAAAGCATGTCCTATATTTTGTGAAAAAGAAAACGGTATAGGTAATTTAATATCGATCGTTCCAGTTTGTGATCCTGATATAATATTATCATGATTAAATACACCACCCGAATACGATAAGGTATTTAATTTATTTCCTGACAAGACTTCTATGGTGTTATCATTAGTTAGTGTATATATTGAATATAAATTTAATGGTGTATGTAATTGGTTATATTTTTCAATATAACTACCAGATATTTTTTCTATAGGTTTTGTGCCACCACCAAAACTATATTCAATATTTGTCAATATGTTTGTACCTATATTGGATAGAATCTTGTCGCTACCGTTCCCCGCATATTTTGTATGTAATGTAACACTTTTTAATAAGTGATATTCGTGTGATGGCATTTTTAATTGTTTTGTGAGGCTGTCTAAACTTTTGGATATTGAATATTGTGTAAATTGACTATGTCTTCTAAATACAGAGGAAAAATAACTTATTTGAGGATTTCCGATATATAATAGGTCTTCTGGTCCTATTATTTTATTTAAATTGAAATTAAGAGAACTCATGTTAATATATGTATTATTTAAATATTATAAATTATACGCTAATGAAACTTGACCACCCATAAATCTCAATATATTATAATTTACACAGTAAATATGTAATTTAACTAATTCTAGAGAAGTATCTCTCTTTAGTTTTACACTATCTATTTTTGAAAAATTACAAGTTCCACTTGGTTGATGCTCCTCTGGTTTTAAAGCAAACGAATAAACAGCTATCGAATCTGGACATGAAACCGATCCATACCCTGAATGATAACGTTCTACATTATATCGTGTAAATTGTTGTAGAGGTTGAGGTGTTGACCTTTCTATACCATTTAATGAAATTGACCAATTACAGTTATCCAAACAACTTGGTGTACTTGGTCCTAATAAACCCACTACAAACTTACCATCCGCCACAAATGAATCGTCCATATCAGCCCCTGGAGACGTCTTAGGACCAAATGCCTTAGATAAACCGTTATTTATAGTTTCGTTGTCCGATAGCGATGGTTGAAATCTTACGCCTGATTTATGAGCCTTCTTACCATTATTCAATGCGATCGTATCGGAGTTGTTATCTGATTTATAATTCACTATGTCTGTTTGTTTAAAAGGTGCGCCAGTCCATATTAATTCTTTAACAGGATGTGAAAATGATGAAATTTCTATTTCATTCGCTGTATCCCCAAGTATAAACTGAACCTGTTCTATCAAATATTCATGTGATACGGAGGCAAACCTTCTTCTTTCATCTGTATCTAAATAAATATAAAGAGCATTTACATCTATATCAAAATTCATTTTTGGGTTCGCAGTATTATCAATTAGAGGGTTTAAATCTGTAAAAACATTTTGGCAATTATTCTCTGCTGATATGGATTCTGAGACGGTACCTGATACTGTTCCATTATGTGATATACCGGAGGCCGAGGTAGCTATCAGTGTTTGGTCGAAATCCCCATCACCTGGTGCTGCAAACATTATTTTCATATAAATATTAGGATTTTGTAGAGCTATTAAAGGGATTGATAGCCCAGGATCTTTTGAAAACCAAAAAGGTATCTCTAACATACATAAACCTAATATTGATTGTGTATAAGATGAATTTTTATCACTAAGCTTTACAATATTATGCCCGGCAGAACTAAAAGCTGTTTGTGAATTTTCGGAAGCCAGTGAAGCATTATCAGAATTTAATTGAGTATTTACTGTAGTTACAAAATCATCCCCATAGTTTTGTAAATATGATGGTTCACAATAGGTGCCTCCACACCTTGATACTCTTTGAAATTTTGTTGGTGGATACCCTATACCAGAACCCATAATACTTGTCAATTTTGTTAATCTATGGTCAAAATAAGTAAACGAAGCCGATGATCCGACCTTACTGGAGTCCTTATTTGTGCTATACTTAATACTATTAGCTACTGCTATATCTAATGCTGATGATAAATGTGATATTGAACAATCATCTATTTGTGTAATATTTGATATTGTTCCGTTTGGATTTGGTTTAGTTAATTCATACCAGGTCTCCATCCAATGACCATATTGTCTATCTATTTCGTGACCATTCATGTTTAACGCTACATAATCTATCAAAGCTGTAGTAGGATTACCTAATCCATTACCTGAATACGCTCTTTGAGCTTTATATATTAATGTCATTTTATGAAATAAATCCCCAAATTTTGGTATTTCTACATCAACTGCTCGGCCTAGTGTTGGAGTCGCTATTGTATTTATTACTATATCTTCCATCGAGAAATTAGTATGTCTTCTATATACAACTTTGAAATATGTTATTTGAGGATTACCTGTTAAATACATATCTTGAGCCCCCGTATTGATCAATTGTAAAGTAGCCATATATTATATTTACATATTTAATTTTTATCATAATTTAACACAATAAATTAGGATAATCATCTATATTTAATAATATTTCATTATTCTTACTTTTAAGAATCACAGGAACATCATATTTTGTTACTGAACCATATCTTATCATATATATCCCAACTATCAATGGTGATATCGTTAATCCATTCATACAATATATAAAAATATTATTCAATCCATCTTTTATATTATTATGAATATTTTCAACTAATTTATTTATCATATTTTCCATCGAATAAATATTATAACTTGGTATCGGTAAATTTATATATGATACTTTCTTACTTATTTTAAAATTACAATCTGTTAAATTTATTATTATATTTATATCCATATCTGTGAAAAAAGTCGGATTTTTTAAGTCGTCTATCTCACCTATCCATAAACCTGAAATTATTTCACTTGGCATATTTAACTACTATATTTATTTAAATCTATTATAACATATTTAAATATATTTTGATGATATTATTAAATATGAGATTCACCGTATCAACTACAGATTTCAGAACCCATACATCTGTTTTATGGTTCGTTGGTAAATGTAAAAATAATGTTAGAAACCATATGTTTGTTCCTAATTCATCTTATCACGACGAATGTGATAATGAACATTTTGATTTTATAAGTAATGACGATGAATTCCACTTTTTTTATAGCGGTGAAAAAATATACGGTTCTATCAAAGAATTAGGTAAACCTTTTTTTATTAATTCCAGACACGAAGCAGGTTATTATTCTGAAATAATATTAGAAGTAGATAATGACTTACCTGACGAAGATAAAATCACATTCATGAAAAAATTCATTACAGAAGCTAAAGACAAATATAGAGAAAATAAATTAATCAAATCAACTGATGATAAAATTTTCCTATGGTCTTATTCAGGAGGATATTGGGAACATATCAAGAAAATCAATAAACGAGACCTTGATACAGTTATTCTAGATAAAGAAGTAAAAGATGAAGTACAAAAAAGTATTGATAATTATAATAATGAAGATCTTAAAAAAAGATTAAATTCGTTAGGTATTAATCATAAACTAAACCTTGTCCTGAGTGGGTTACCAGGAACAGGTAAATCATCTCTGATGTATTCCATCGCTTCTAAATTAAATAAAGATATTGCGACTATAGATTTCAATAATAAAGAACTATGTGATCATTCGTTTATATGTGCCACAAATCGTATTCCTAAAGATTCTATTTTTGTTCTCGAAGATATTGACGCCTTGTATATCGAAAGAGATAAAAAAGAAGATAATCGTGTTTCATTTAGCTGTATATTGAATTTCCTTGATGGAGTATATTCTAAAACAGATTTAATCACAATCATAACAACTAATCATATTGAAAGATTAGATAAAGCTATTATACGACCAATGAGAATGGATAATATTATTACTTTCACACACTGCTCTAAATACCAATATCACGAAATCTTTAAGAAAATATTCCCCGAACACGAAGAAATTAATGAGAATCTATATAAGGTTATTAAACATAAAAAATTCACAACATCTATCTTACAAAAATTCCTTATCAGATATATCTATGAACCAGAACTATTAATAAAAAATGTTAAAATATTTGAAGAATACATTTCTATGTGTTCTGATAAAGATCCTAATATGTTTATGTAAAAAAAAGTGCTTTATTATTTACACACAAACCTACATTCGTGAATATATATATATCTAGTAAGAAATACATATGAAGAATATGAAAGCACATACCCTGATAAGTAGAGGAAGTGTCCACACAATTTGTGTGTCCAAATAAGTATGAGAAGACACATGGTCTGTGATAACCTTCTTGAGACACCTCGTAGGATCATCACGCGAAGTAGCATCAAGTATGAGGTCTTGCGGGATATCATACTTGAGGTCGGCACGGACTACAATCTCACGGAGTTTCAGTAGTGAAAGGTCGTTCTCCAGAGATACACTTCGTAAACTATGGTTGTCCCAAAAGTATCGGTCAATGAGTGAGGATGATCCAGGACAATCACACATTTCCCAACCATCTTCCAGGGCGTCCGCTAAAAGATGGTGTGTATGCTGGACGGCGGTATTTCTGTGGTCTTCACGGAAAGTTTCGTCGATGTGGTCCGTGAATGTTGTAATCACGCACAGTGCAGAAGCGATAGCGATAATAACCATCAACGACATGGTTACTCTTCAAAGGTGTTTGAAATTAATCAATCTCATTCTCAAATTTATAAAGATAATCTTCTTTTTTTTCTCAGTCAGATATTTATGACCCAATTATATCCTAATGTTTATAAATTTGATTAATAAATTGAGTTTACAACAATATATATATATGGATCTATTTAGTCATATTGAATCCGTTGTGAATGAAACAAATATGGACTATATTGGATCTGATTTACCATTAGCAATATTTATGATAAAATTATTATCATTAAAAGTCAAGTTCAATACTATATCAGAAGATGGATTCAATAACTATATTGATTCAGACAAACCTCTCAAATTAAGATACTATTTACAAGTATCTTTTAAAGAAGAAATTAGACAAGCGTGTGAAAAGAAGATCGCGCTTATGAATGATGAATTAGAGAAAATTAAAAAGATCTTAGGTCCGAAAGAACCATCGTCTCGTGAACCTATTCCAAAACTTAGTTACGAAGATAGATTATATATTTATGATACATACCTTGAAAATTTCGATCATGAAGAATATAGGAAAAAAAACTTATACGTCCATCAATCAAGAGTAAATAGTGAAAAATTATTAGATATTTGGAAATTTAATTATCAAAGATGTCCTTTCGCAATGGACCACGACTGTTTCATATTTATTCATAGACAGGTTATTTTATCTTTCAGTAAAAAACACTCAGAAAAAAAATATCTAAGATTAAAAGATTCAATATACAAAGTATTAAATAAATTCAGGGATGAACAATCAGTTATAGCATTATTGAATTCAATAAAAAATATTATTGAATTAGGAAATATAAACTTTATTTAATCTTTCTCAAACACATCTATCATATTTTTCTTTATTATCCTCTTAAAAGTAAACGATATGTAATTGTATTTGTTATATTTTGTTTTTATCTCTTTCATAGTTTTCTTATAGTCATTAACTACCCTGTTATTCACACATAGTAACTCCATCCCTATCACAATATCAGTCATATCAAACGATTGTGTATCCGCTATTATTTTCAAAACAACTATCTTACCATTTATCTCTTCGAAATATATTCCAACCGGTTCACCACCTCTGAACTCAAACGTTTTGATTACTGTTCTAACATCGTCTAGAAGAAGGTTATTCAATGATGACGATTTCTTGATAACCGTATCGTAGTTGTTAAGGTTGGTTGGAAGACTCTTGGATTTCCTCATGAATATGTTCATATCCTTTCTATTTACTATTGATAAATAATCTTATCAAATTTAAATTTGATAACAATATTTTGTGATAACAATCACTAATACAATATGAGGACTCATACTTACCCAACCGCATATATCTCAATGACTGATGACGACATGAAAAAATGGAGCTATGCCCCACCCCGGGGTACTACACATGTTAGAATACCCCTCCTGACTGGCCAGGCTGGGGTTATAAGCATACGTGTATACGAACGTATTAGAAATCGAGCCCAAATGAAAAATACAGGTCTAGCACATTGGCCCGCTTATTTGGTGAGCAGGTTCGCTTGACAATTGACTTATTTCCCTGGCACCCCACCATCGTGGGGATAAATTTAATAAATTTGAGATTGACTTTAATTTTTTTTAAACAACGTTGACGAATACTATGAATACTAAGATGACGAAGGATGTGAAGCGGCCTAATGATCTATCATCGAAGCAGAACATTTCCCTCATCATGATAGAGTTTCTACGAGACCCCCACCTTGTGATATATTTCATAGACATTTTAGCTAGTGTAGAACTAGAAGATGCCCGAGAGTTTCACCAATCTCTTAGAGATATTAGTGCGGTTAATTCTGCTGCTATTCCTATCTGTAACCGGTTGTGGAGAACACATGTCGAACTGTTCAAATACATTTCTTATACAAGACAGGGATTCATCAAACAACAACATGCACGACCGTTTGATTGTGTTTGTTACCTGGAAGTAAATAGTATATCTGATAAAATAAAAATTTTGAACCAATTCTTTGAAGATGATCTCCAAAGAATGAAATTGTCTTCGTCTTCGTTTGTACGGCCGTATCTAAAAGCGGTTCAATATGCTTTCACTATTTTCCTCCATCTTAATGAAGATTACCATGACATTGCATTCCCTGCAGAATACAGATTCCTTAGTTCATTCCTTTGTTTAGGATTAAATGGGTCCATTACCCTACATGATTAATAGGTCATTTTAATAATCTCACACTTTTCATTCGCATTTGTGTTTTGAACAATTATAGTATTTAATCCATTTTTTAATACTATTTATTAATAGTATTCATAAGATTAGTGAATAAGGAGATATATAAACTTAAATTTGAGATTGACTTTAATTTTTTTAAACAACGTTCATGAAGATGAAAACTAAGATGATGATTAAGAGGTCTAATGATCTGTCAACGAAGCAGGAGATTTCCCTCATCATGATAGAGTTTCTACGAGACCCTAACCTAGTCAAATATTTCTTAGACATTTTATATAGTGTAGAACTAGAAGATGCCCGAGAGTTTCACCAATCTCTTAGAGATATTAGTGCGGTTAATTCTGCTGTTCCCATAGGTTTCACTATACCTATCTGTAACCGGTTGTGGAGGACACATGTCGAACTATTCAAATACATCTCTTATACAAGACAGGGTTTCATCCAACTTGAAGGTGACCTTGCTGTCGGTCATGTGTTCCTGGAAGCATATAGTCTATCTGATAAAATCAAAATATTGAACCAATTGACGCAACCAGCAGCGAATCTAAAAGCTGTTCAATCTGCTTTCACTATTTTCAGTGAAATCATGGACAGACAACCAACAGATGTCAATACGGAAAATCTTAATGATGAAGATTACCATGACATTACATTCCTTTGTTCAGGATTAGATGGGTCCATAACCATCTATCGGGATTAGATGGGTCCATTACCCTAGTACGTGATTAATAGGTCATTTTAATAATTTTACACTTTTCACATCCGCATTTGTGTTTCGAACAATTGTAGTATTTAATCCATTTTTTTAATACTATTAATAAATTATATTTTTTTATTCTATGACTAATCATTTTATGGATAGTTTCCTGCTGATTTTCACTTATATTTTTAGAGTTAAGTAATATATTGTATTTATAAATAATAGGTAGAATTCTTTTACAAACACTATCAGATTTAATTTTGGTTCTTTTCCTTAGTCTTTTTATGATCATTTTTCTCCCCTTAACAATCTTGCCGTCGATCGATAATGATCCTTGTAATGTAAACATAAATGAATAACTCGCAAATACATCAGGTTTAAATATGTATCTTTCAATATTGTATTTACGAGAATCATCTATCTCAACATTCTTTAACTTATTTATGAATAATCTAGTACATTCATAATTTCCATCAAATAAATCATATAAAATCAAAGCAATCTCTGAATATTTACGGAGACCAAACTCCATCACTACTATATTTATGATCAATTATTTAAGTAATTATTTAAAATAAATTTGATTATATTAATTGTTATTGATAATAGATATGTCAGATATAATAGAAATACGCAATAAATTATTTAGACATCAAATAGAATGTATACAATCAAAGAAAGATTTAGTAAAATGTTTAATTAATATATGGTGTGGTGGTGGCAAAACAAGAATCATAACTTATAGTATTTTTGAAGATGGAAAAGAATTAAATGTAATTGTATTTCCTTCATTAGGATTAATTAATCAATTTAATAATGATTATATTCTATCTAAAGATTTTATGGAATATTTCAAAGAATATAAATGTTTGTCTGTTTGTTCTGATTCAGAAAGTAAACTAAAAATTAAATCAGATATTATTAAATATACAACTAATGAAAATAAAATAAAATCAACTCTTAAAAAATCTGGTAAAAAACTAATCACAGTTACTTATCAATCTTTAGAAATGTTTATGAATATTATCGTAAGTATGGATATTAGAATTAACCGTTTATATTATGATGAGGCCCATCATATTCTTGGATCTGCAATTCAACAAATTGTATTTAAAAACGAAGAACTAAATTTACTAATTGATAAAACTGAATATTATACGGCAACCCCTGATAATAAGAATGGTATAACTATGTATGATAGAGATAATGATGAAAATAGTGATTGTGGACCAATTGTATATGAATACCTCTTTTATCAAGCTGTGGAAGATAAAATTTCAAAAGATTTTACAATGAAATTAATGTTATATCCTAAAACAGTAGAAGATAAATACATTAATTTATTTGAATCAGTATTTAGAGAATGTTTTAGTGGTGAATATGATTATTGGAATATTTTAACATTTCATTCTAAGGTTGAAGAAAAGGATGAACAAGCAAGTGTAAATGATATAGTTAAACCAGAAAATCAAAAATTATTTAAACTTGCTTTCCAAAAAGTTATCAAAGATTTTCCTGAAAAGAAAGAATTATATTCTGTTGATAATATATTTTTGAAAGGTGTAGGTGCTAAAACAAAGAATAGAGAAAAAATTATAGAAGATTTTGATACAGATAAAGAAAAAGGTAGAATTTATCTATTGGCCTCTTGTAAAACACTCGGAGAAGGTATTGATACTAAGTATGCCAATATGGAGATCCCGGTTAATCCCGGTGGGAGCGTTGTATATGAACAACAAAAATTAGGTAGAATTACACGTAATCCTGGAAGAAATCAACCTAATGGTATTGTCCTTATTCCCTGTTGGATTGATATGGAACAATATGAAGGGTTGGATACAATGGAAAGAGACGAAATGATTCGTCAAGAATTACATGAAGGAGGTAATTTCAATACATTCTTGAATGTTATGAGTGCGTACAAAAATCAATGTGATCCCGAATTATGGGAACTTTGTTTGAAATATCCAAAAATGTACTCACCAAAAGAAATTAAATCAAATCTTGATAAACAAGGATTCAAGGTTGATGAATCAAAAGGTAATTTAATCGAAAATATTAATCATATTATTGATGAAGATATAACAGAATTAGTTGGTGAAACAGATGAAGAAACTATCCATAATATTATTGATAAAACTGATAAACAAGTTGAAATTCATTCACAAGATAAAGAATTACCTATTATTACCTATGGCTCAAATACAGGTGAAGAACCGATTCGGTTATTCAAAGATGAAGAAGCTGTATATCATCCTGTTTCTAAAAAAGATCCTTCTGAACCTAGAAAAAAGATAGAAAAACCTTATAAACTAAAACGAAAGAAATTAGTGAATGTCCATATGAATGATGAAATCAAGGTTCTATGGAAAATTGTAGATTCATTTGATGTTAATAATGCATTTTGTCATGGTGTTTTGGATGCTGTAATTGAATATGATAAAAATCGATTTGAAAAATGGTATGTAAAATTAGAACTAGTAAAAACCTATATTGATAAAAATAAAATACTACCAACGGGTTGTAATCCAGATATTGAAGTAAAATCATTGGGATTATGGATTTACAATCAAAAAAACACTTATAAAAAACAAATACTGATAATGAATGATGTTTATATTAGAAAACTTTGGGAAGAATTTATAAATGATTATAGTGAATATTTTAAAAGTAATGAAGAAATATGGATTGAAAAATTAAAAGATGTACAAAAATATATTAAATATAATAATAAATTACCATCATTTTATAATAAAAACCCTGATATTAAAAAAATAGCATTATGGGTTACCACACAAAAAAAAAACTATAAAAATAATGCGCAGATAATGGATAATGTTCATATTAGAAAACACTGGGAAGTATTTGTAAATGAATATAGAGATTATTTTAAAAGTAATGAAGAATTATGGATTGAAAATTTTAAAAAAGTAAAGGAATATATAGATGAAAATTCCGAATTACCTACAGGTAATGATATTATAA
>Ga0209279_10001211_pt1 | contig 14194 bp, 11 predicted proteins | sample CoawatmetaG00DNA_3_FD_187508 | JGI IMG/M metagenome (GOLD analysis project Ga0209279, IMG submission 187508) | Marine microbial communities from the West Antarctic Peninsula - Coastal water metaG006-DNA (SPAdes) (version 2) | ecosystem: Environmental > Aquatic > Marine > Coastal ... | reverse complement strand
CGAACTGATATCTCAGCAAAGCTGGGATATCCCCTTACATTTAATAGCCACTGATCGTGAGATAATATGCGTAAAACAAAGATAATTTGTACCATTGGGCCAGCCACTGAATCTATTGAGATGCTGGAAAAACTAGCGAACGCTGGTATGAACGTGGCTCGACTGAATATGTCCCATGGTGATCATTTTTCCCACACTAAAATCATTCAGGCGATCCAAACACTCAATAAAAAGCTTAGCCACCCCATTGCCATATTACTGGACACTCAGGGCCCAGAGATTCGTACCGGCGATATGGCGAATGATCTGCACCTGAACGAAGGGGATACTATCTCTATCGTCGCCCGAGGCGCAGAGGATGTGGAGTCGACGTCGATTCATATTAACTATGATGATCTGATCAATGATGTGAATGTGGGTGACATGATTACCGTTGATAATGGACTGATCAATCTTGAGGTTCTGAGTAAAAAAAGACCGCGTGATGCAGGTCAAAGTTATCGACGGCGGCCTGCTGAAAAGTAAGCGTCACGTCAACCTGCCAGGAATCCGTGTCAACCTACCAGCGATTACCGATAAAGATCGCCGTGATATTGAGTTTGGCGTGCAACAGGGGGTAGATTTCATCGCCCTGTCATTTGTTCGTCAGGCTGAAGATATTCATGAGCTGCGCGAACTTTTGGGCGATAAAGCAGACAAAATCAAGATCGTAGCGAAGCTCGAAGATCAGGAAGCTATAACCAATATGGTGGAAATTGTCGCAGCGGCCGATGGCATCATGGTAGCTCGTGGCGATCTGGGTGTAGAAATCCCTCTGGAAGTTCTGCCAAGGGTGCAGCGTCGTATTATTCGCACCTGTGCAGAAATGGGCAAGCGAGTTATTGTCGCCACACATATGCTCGAGTCGATGATTGAGAATCCCATTCCTACTCGCGCAGAGGTCACCGATGTCGCCAATGCCGTGTATGAGGAGGCCGATGCGATTATGCTGTCTGGTGAGACCACAGTGGGCAAATATCCGGTTAAATGTGTTGAAATCCTCGACCGCATCTCTCGCTCTACGGAAAGTAGTCGAGGCTTGAGGTTTACAGACAACCTCAAATTGGAAGACGATAAACAGCAGATCGCCATGGCAGCAGTTAATCTAGCAGAATCCATCTCAGCCAAGGCGATCATAGTCCCTACGCGCCGCGGGCGCATGGCTAACCGTGTTACAAACTGCCATCCACAAGAATCTATTATCTGCGCCTTTACCGATAATAGTCGTACTCGGCGACAGTTGGTCATGAACCGTAATGTTCTGAGCTACCAAATTGAGTTTAGTGAAGACTCAGAGAAAACTCTAGCCACAGCGGCAGCCATCATGATTCAGCGCAATGAGTTCTCACCTGATGATCGGGTAGTGGTTATTTCAGATGCCCTGGCAGGGTCAGGCTTTGAAGCTATTCAGATTCGTCTAATTTCGGATTTACTTTAACACTCAGACCTATCCGAGAAAGTCGGCCTAGCTGCTATTTCGTGGTGAGCCCTAGCTAACGAGTCTGCGCTCTAGAGCCTCGCGAATAATTTTGCCACTGTCACTGCGGGGGAACTCGTCCATGGCGATAAAATGCACCTCTCGCGGTCTCTTGTACCCAGCCAACTTGGCTCTGCAGAGGGCTTCGATATCTTGTTCATTGAGCTCAGGGACGTTTTTGGCCACAAATACGACGACAATCTCACCCCAATGTGGGTCCGCTTTGCGCACTACAGCCGCATCGGATATGCGCTTATCCATTAGCAATACACGCTCAATCTCCATGGGGTAAACATTTTCTCCCCCAGTTTTAATCATATATTTTGATCGGCCAACAAACTCAAAACCCCCACTTTCTGTTTGCTTCGCTAAGTCGCCCATATGGAACCAGCCACCGCGAAAATCTCTGGCATTCACTTCTGGGGCGCCCCAATAACCGCTAAATAATGTGGGCCCACGGACGGCAATCTCACCAATCTCTCCCCGCAAGACGTCATTATCTTCTGAGTCTACGAGCCGGAATTCACAAAGGGAGCTTAGCCGTTTGGCCAGATCCGTGGGCACTTCACCGATCGGAATTAAGTGGCTAGTGGCTGGAGGGAGCCCAGTCTCTGTGGCACCGAAGCTATTGAGGAATGGGGCATTTACGGTCCGGGTTAGTTCCGCGATCTGTACGGCTGGGACTAAGTCAGCCATGGCACCCACTACTTTTATCCCAAGAACCTGCGTATTAGTCTCCTCGAGACGCGCAAGTAAGGCATCTATAGTGGCAGGCATCATCAGCAGCCAGCCGAGTTTGTAGCGACCAATGGCAGAACACATTGCATCAAGGTCAAACCCATCAGTAATAATAACCGGGGACCCCATCATCAAGCTTGAGAGACTGTGATCCGTCCCACCCATATGGTACATCGGGGACCAAGCGAGATAGGCATCCCCGCGTTCAATTTTTAAATCCATACGCAGTGTTGTCATACGCGCTATCTCAGCGCGATGACTAATCAATGCTGCCTTAGGCAGGCCAGTAGTACCACTTGTATTCAGCAGTAGGAGACCCTGCTCACTGTCTAAGAACGGAGGCTGCTCATCCGGCGGGGTATTTGCCGCAACTGACAGGCAGCCTTCAATCCCTAATTGTTTAGCACCTGCATAACCGACTTGTTCATAAAGAGCCTGGTGGCGCGATGACACGAAGATTAACATCGGTTCCACCAGCCCTATACAATGCGCTAACTCTGCTGCTGCCAAACGCCAGTTAAGGCAGCAGACAATGGCTCCAATCCTTCCACAGGCTAACTGCAGCATGGTGTACTCAGCTCGATTTTCAGACAGTATTGCTACTCGATCACCTGGCTGGGTACCCTCTGATAAAAGAACCGCGGCCAATCTGTCGACTAAATCAAGTAGCTCCCCGTAGTTCCATTGCTGACTCCCACATTCAATCGCTAGCGCATGGGCCTGCCACTTGGCCGTCGACCGAAACATTGTATAAACCGTAGAGGGGCAGGGTAATTTCATTAATAGTTCCTTGATGGCCTTTTTGAGCAATTTATTGTGCGTGCCTTAACCCCAATGGAACATGTCCAGTTGTCCAGTAGAGAATTTAAAATTTGCAAGTTAATGTAGTCGCGTCTGAAGACTGGGGCAACCGACTTTTATTTAGTGAAAGTAAAGATTTTTAGTTTGCGGATTAGCTTTACACTCTATTACACCGGCGCTTGACGGAAGGTACAAAGGCCCTAGTGCACGTGGGCCACAAGCCAGCGCGAATCTAAATGGCAAAAAAGGCGCAGAACCTTCCTAAATGACTCACGTCCCTGATCCGGCTCAGCCTCTGGCTCAAAGTATCCATTCAGTTTTGTGCCCGCTAAGAGCGCGTAAATGATTTCTGCCTTCTCTTGTCGAATAGCCTCATCTTCATCGATACCCACAAAAATTTGGGCCAGGAGATTCTTACAACAGCGGTCCATGCCACGCTTACTCAGACCCAGTTGCTCATCGTTGACTGAAATACCAATAGCCTCGTACATAAAGCCTGTTGTAAACGTATTGACCTGCTCACTTTGATTGAACAGGAAATCGGTTATATAGTTTATTTTGCCCTCTAAATCATAGCCTTCTATCTGCTCTAGCCCGCTGACAATAATGTCGCACTGGCGTTGAAAGCAGACCCTTAAAAGATCTTCCTTTGACTTAAAATAGTAAAATAATAGGCTCGGAAAGACGTCCGCTTCTTTGGCAATATCTACTAGAGAGGTGTTTGCATAGCCCTGCTTTCGTACGCAAGCCGTAAATGCATTAACGATAGCCCGCTTACGTTTTGTGCCTTTCTGCTTTGTCGGTTTATATAGCTGCACTAGAATCTCCTTTAGCTCATCGTCACAAAAATCAATGTCTGCCGGTCCTCTCAATATGAGCATAAAGGATTGATAAACTTGATAACGCTAATCGACTTAAACTGCCGAATTCTAAAGGTACGCCTATTTTAGTCAGAACACAAAATTATTTGAATAACATTCAACTATCGCTTAGCTTCCTAAAGCCGAAGCATAAGGCTGGCTGAAGAGCTTGTAGGAAACGACCAAACACGGTAATTGACGAGCCCTACGGGCGCCTGACCCCATACAGGCTCGATAAATCACCTATTTAACTTCTAGAGGCGGCGTAGCGGCCTCCATTTTATCCCTATCGTGGGAGATCTTTTTCCCAGGAATGAATTCGAGTATGACTCTATTTGGCGAATCAATAAACGTAATCATCTGCTGGACGTAGGCGGCCCCGCGACTACCGTAACGCTTCTCGGCAAAGATTGCATAAAACCAGTCTTTAACAACCCGATCTTCCTTGGGGTGGACCACGGTAGTACCCTTGTAGGTAATGGTCTTGCCCTCACCCATCGAGGTTCCCGTACTAGTAACACAAACGCAGGTCCGAGGATCTCGCCTAATAGCAGCTATGCGTTTGCGCTCCTCAGCGGCGGTCATCCATAGTCGTCCATCTATTTCTATAAAACTGTGTGTCACCCCAACCGGCTCACCAGCTTGGGTAGTCCACATAAAAACGCATTCTTTCTGCAACCCTAACAACACTTGCTCTTGGTCTAAATCAAGTGTCCAAGTAGTAACATCTTCGTAGTCACTCACATAGTCAGTCATTATTTAAAATCCTTATTTTTCATGCGCAAACTTTTGTCTAATTATCCTTAGCTCTAAGTTAGGCCTTTATTAATTGCAGCAGTCTACCCATGAGCCCATACTCTAATTATGGTACCTAATCGACACAGACAGCCGTTAATATTGCTGGGTAAAACTGGGACGACTAGGCTTCACCATTAAAGATATCGACTAGTTTTTTAGTATCAAAATAAAACGGCTTAATCTCCACTGCGAGACCATCAGCGTCAAATCTCCAAACTTCAGCTATGGGCATACTAAATGGTTCCCCGGTGACTTTGCCTTCACCCGACATGGTTGCAAGAACCACTACGTAATCACCGTCGCCTATAAGCTCCTGGACAGTAACACTAGTATTGCGCCATGTTTTAAAAACATTTTTGCTGAAATCAGTGAAATTTTCTCGTCCCTGCATCCCGCCACCGTAGGGCAAAGACTCTGCCTCTATAACCTGCAGATTAGGGTGCAGCGCCGCTAGCATCAGCTCGACATTATTGACTTTTGCCGCGTCAAAAAAAACGCGTAAATTGTCCTTGTTTGATCTTTGCACTATCCCCCCAGAATTGTATTAATCAGTTTTTAACCTCAAAAAGAACGAGGCAGCCCGTAACTCTCTGCAATCATATTTCTAGCCATCTCGTTACTGACTGGGCCAATTCGTAACAGCCGAGAGTCCCTCCAATAACGCTGCATATCCGTTTCCGCTGAGTACCCCATACCACCTAAAATCTGTATTCCTAGATCTGCCGCCTTACCCACATATTCAGAACAAAGCACCTTGGCCATATTAGACTCTTGCGCTGAGTCGATATCATTGGCCTGCAATGTTGCAGTGTGAAGCATGATTAGCTCACCCTGCTTTTGCCACATAGCCATATCTGCAACATAGTGTTGCAACGCTTGAAACTGACCGATGGGCTTACCAAAGGCATGGCGTATTTTCATATGATCAATAGAGTCCTCTAGCACGGCATCCAGCATTCCTAGACAGGTAGCTGAGTTCACGAGCCTTTCATTATTGAGCGTTTTAATCGATTGATAGAATCCTCTACCCTCTTCTCCCAGAAGAAATTCATCCGCGACGAATACATCATCAAAGATAACCGAGCAGGAACTTATTGCTCGCATACCGAGCTTAGGAAGTTCAGTAATAGTTATCCCTTTGCTGTCAGCGGGTATAAAAAATATTGAGATTCCGTCAGAACGTTTTTTTACATCGCTATCACTTCTGGCCATGGTAAACAGATAATCGGCTACATTGGCACAGGTACTCCATATCTTTTCGCCGTTAATCAACCACCCACCATCCACCTTTTTGGCTGTAGTTTTCATTCCACCAAGCAGATCGGTACCGCCACTCGGCTCCGAAAAGCTCATTGCGGTTTTTATTTCACCGCTGGCGATTTTAGGTAAGAAATTTTGCTTTTGCTCCTCTGAGCCGCAACATGTGATCGCCTTTGCTCCTGAAAAAGAAGTGACGCCCCAGACCCAACTCAAACCACCAGCAGTCCTTGAGAGTTCGCGAGCAAATAGCGCTTGATTAAGAATAGTTCCACCTTGACCACCATATTCTTCTGGAATACCAATACCATGCGCGCCGTACTCAACCAGCTTATCCCAAAATTCATGAGGGAACTGGTGCTCCATCGTTTCCAGCTTCCGGCACCAATCCTTAGGTATTTCTTTCTCTACCCATCTGCGAGTCATATCACAAAAAAGCTGGTCTTCTTCCGTCAAAAATACATTCATTAATTAAAACCTTTAAAAATATGTGCTTGAGTAATTTATACCTTACGGACAATAAAAAAAAGGGCCCAGTGATAATTATCTGCCGGGCCCTAAGATGTTGATCAACTAACTATAATATTTAGATTAGAACTCGGTTTGAAACTCTATACCGAAAGCACGTCCCTGAGTCTGTTGGCCATAAGTAATCAGGGTGGATGTCGTCCTGCTGACCCAGTTAGTTTCATCGGTGAGGTTATTAACAAAGAGCGCTACTTTGTAGCTGTCTTTCTCAAAGGCAAAGTTAAGGTGTAGCTTGCCATAAGACTCGACCAATGAGACGGGGTCATTGTCTTCCTGCGTGTAAAAATCGTCAGTCCAGCTGTATGACAGGTTCGATATGATGAGGCCACCCGCATAATCAGCGGTGTTAGTAGCAGAAACACCGAAGGTTAGCTCAGGTGCCTGCTTTGGATCCAAGTAGCTGTTGTCAACATAGTCCAGTTCGTTTTTCGATCCATCTCCATTGCGATCCGCGCCAGCAAGATTTGCATCAAAGTTATTGTACGACGCGTCTAGGTAGCCCATGGTGGCACTTATCTGGAAGGACTCGCTGAACAGCTGCGTATATTCTAATTCTAAGCCCTGGTACTCTACTTCACCGACATTGTAGGCAACTGAGATGGCGGTACCATCCTCTGGGTTTTCTACCGTGGTCATGGCCTGTAAATCCTCAACTGTGCTGTGGAAAATAGCCGCATTCAAGCGAGAGCGCCCGTCATTAAAGTCAGTTTTTATGCCAAATTCACCACTGGTAATCTCTTCTGGCTTGTAGGTGACGGCATAATCCTTCAAGGCTTGGTTTTTGCCATAGAAGCCGCCACTGTGAAACCCTGTGCTGATCGAAGCATAAGCAAGAGTGTCCTCGTTGAGGTTGTAGGCCATTCCTAGCTTCCAAGTTGTTTTGGATTCAGAAATATCCCACGCGCCTGTTTGGCCTTTACCGTGAACACAGGTGTCCCAGTTGACTTGGTCTCTCAGGCTGTCAGCCTCAATACAGAACGCTCGTGCATTAAAGTCTTTCTCGTCCTTGGTGTAGCGCAATCCAACGGTCAATTCCAGTCGGTCGCTCACTTGGTAGTCCAACTGCCCATAAATCGCAGAGCTGCTAGAGTCCTGGTTCTGCCAAATATTTTGTCCAAAGTCGCTGCCCAGTCGCGCAACCTCGTCTTCAGTTGCCCCATACATAGACGCTAGCAGTGCTGGCGTGCGGACGAGTTCCCAAAAGTCGTAAGTGAACCAGTCTTGGGTGTAGGAGTTATCCATCTGATAAACGCCCATGACTAGATCGTAGTTGTCACCTGAAGTATTGAATCGAAGCTCATGGCTCTTTTGGTCGTTCCAGTTGCGGTTATCGACGGTAATAAAGTCGCAAGCGCTGCCAGAATAGGGCCAAACTGCCTCTTCGTAGGTGTCTCTGTAACCGTAGATATAGGTTAATGAAGAGCTCTCACCCACTTGGTACGTTGCCTGCAGTGTTATCGCATCCGTATCTACCTGACCGACATTCTCTTTTGCGGCGCTTGTAGTGTCTTCGGTTGAACCTGGGTCATTTTCCATAAGACAGGCTGACCCATTGATCTCCGGGTAGGTGGCGTTGGCTTTGTAGTTGGCTTGGCGAATCGCTGTAGCATTCGGTCCAGTCAGGGCTGCGATTGCAGGGCCGAATGTTTCCCAACCACCAGAGTAGCCGTCTTGAAGCGCTTTGGTTCGATTGCCACCCATACCTGAAAGGTTGCGGAACGCACCGTTGTCGCTGCCATCATCGATTTTTTCGACCGTTAGCTTGACTTCTAAGTCATCATTGGGCGTGAACAAGAATTTTACGCCATAGCCCATGTAGTCTTGCTTGTTAACGTCCTTGTCTAAGGTGACATTATATATGTTGCCATCAGTTTTGAGGCTGCTGACAAATAGCTTAGCTGCTAAGACATCTTCGATAAGTGGCGTATTAAAGATTGCTTTGACGTCACTTCGACCAAAATTGCCAACTGTTGCGCTGACTTTACCACCCAACTCGCCGGTGGGATCCGAGCGCTGCACGGAGATAACCCCAGCAATCGTATTTTTCCCAAACAGAGTACCCTGCGGCCCGCGGGCAATTTCAACCTTCTCAATGTCAAAGTTGTCGAAGAGCGCGCCTGTGTTAACGGTCATCGCAACACCATCTAGCACAACACCAACGGCCGGATCGAAACTCTTTTCGTCGTTACTGTAGCCAATGCCTCGGATTGATATAGCGTGACCGGCTGCTCGACCCATGGATTGTCGGATCTGCACATTGGGCACCAGCCCCTCAAGGTCTTTAAGATCGCGAATGGAACCATTTTGCAGCTCAGACGTAATCGCGGTCACCGCAATCGGCACATCTTGCACTGACTCTTCTCGTTTACGAGAAGTTACTACAACTTCCTCCAGCTGCAGGCTTTTAGTTTCTTCAGCCGCAGCCAATGAGCCGAATGTCATACATAGCGGCACCGCCGCCAGGTAGGCCAAAGATTTACTGACCCTACTATTATTTTTGATAAAGTTACTCATACACGTACCCCTTGGTTAATTGCACTTCTTATAATTACCGTTGTATTACTGAGATAGACCCCGCGAGATACTCTATCCACTAGCGCGTGAATTGGGCTTTAAATACATCTAATGACCCAAGCAGATACGGCTAGATGGAATGGATGCTCTCACGACGTTTATGCTAGGAGTCGTTATAGGAAAATGGGCGCCTCAGGTCAACGTAATAAAATTTAGTGCCACTAAAAAATATTTCGGTTAAGGCGCTATTAATGCGCTAGAGAAGACGTATACTTTTTTTGCTAATACAGATGATTGATCGAGGCTCTCGAGGGGTTCCTCAAATTGAGAATCGGATATAGTAGTTACGGATTTTTAACTTTAAATTATAGAGAGATTCGCTATGCAGAAACGTTTGGACGGTAAGGTCGCTGTAATAACCGGCGCTTCCAGCGGTATAGGGGCTGCTACGGCTCAACGCTTTGTGGCTGAAGGCTGTCTCGTTATGTTAGGCGACATTCAAATACCGCAAGGGACCGCGTTGGCGGAATCTCTAGGCGAAGGCGCAGCTTTTGCATTTTGTGATGTGACCAAAGAAGACGACGTCGCTAATCTAGTGGATCTTGCCTTAAGCACCTTTGGGCGTCTAGACATTATGGTAAATAATGCGGGTATTGTCGGCGCAAAAGGTCCCATTCAGTCAACTCCCGGCGCTGAGTGGCGGGCAACATTGGACATTCTTATAAATGGCGTCTTCTATGGTGTCAAACATGCCGCGCGCATCATGCAGCCGCAGGGCTCAGGATCAATTATCAATATGTCCAGTGTTGCAGGCGTTGTAGGCGGCCTCGGACCTCATGCCTATACAGTTGCTAAGCATGCCGTTATAGGGCTGACTAAAACCACCTGTGCAGAATTATGCAGCGATGGGATACGCGTCAACGCAATTGCACCCTACACTATGGCGACGCCAATGGTTGCCAGCGCGCACCTGCAGGATCACAATGCGGTAGAGCAAACAAGCCGGGACTTGGCTGAATTATCGCCTCTACCCGGGAGAGCAGGTACCGCAGAGGACGTTGCCAATGCAGCCCTTTGGTTAGCCAGTGATGAATCGGCTTATACTAGTGGTTTGACGCTGACAACCGACGCAGGTGTAACCTCTGGGTCGACGCTGCGGAATGCTAGCCGTTACGCAGAATATACACCCATGCAAAAAGAAGCGGGGAAAACAGGCTTATAGCGCATCAATCTCCCAATATTAACCGTTAGGAATGCGAACCAAATAACGAGCTAAAGTCCTAGGACTTACCAGACGCTAAAATAATAACTCAAATAAGTGGCCACCTATGCAAAACCCGATACCACCAAACGCGATGTCCAGTGATAAGAATTCTTTTCATCAGGGTATTTATCGAATCGGCGGTCCCTACGCCAAATATATTTTGGGTCTGCTGATTGTGATTTATTCGATGAATTTGCTAGACCGGCAGATTTTGGCAATTCTGGCGGAGGAGATTAAGGCGGACTTGGGGATCAGTGATTCCGAAATGGGCTTCTTATACGGTACTTCCTTTGCCGTATTTTATGCCGTTTTTGGTCTTCCGCTCGGCAGACTGGCGGACCTTTGGGTGCGCAAAAGCCTTATCGCTCTCGGCTTGGTGGTGTGGAGCGGCATGACGATGCTCTCAGGCACCGCCAGCGGCATCATGAGCCTAACCTTTTATCGGTTCGGTGTCGGTGTTGGGGAGGCTAGCGCCACTCCTGCAGCCTACTCAATGCTGTCTGATTGGTTTCTGCCAGACCAACGCTCAACTATTCTGTCGCTTTATTCGACCGGCGCTTACATAGGGATGGGCATGAGCATGTTTTTGGGTGGCTTGATCGTGGACACTTGGAATCTAACCTATCCCGATATCGCCGAGGCACCGTTTGGCATGAAGGGCTGGCAAGTCACTTTCCTAATCATTGGTATCCCAGGCATATTGTTAGCCGCGCTATTTAACACGGTTAAGGAACCCGTCCGAGGTTACAGCGAAGGCATGGTCGGCCAGCAAAATCATCCACATCCGTTCAGGGAAAGCTGGGAGGAGCTAACGAGCATCATTCCACCCCTGTCATTCTTTGTTCTGTATAAAAAGGACAAAGGCGGCCGTAATTTCTGGACCAATATTATTTTCGCTACAGCACTTACCGGCGCCTGCAGTATGCTTATTTGGTCAACTGGCAGTATCTCTCAATGGATAGTCATCGGCGTTGGCCTCTATGCTGTTTTTAGCTGGGCGCAATCACTCAAACTACGCGATTTTCCCACTTACAGCCTGATCTTTCGCAGTCGTGCCATGATCTACGCCAACTTAGCCTTTCCCACGGTAACCTTTATCACGTTTGGCTATGCGCTCTGGATGGCACCCTACCTTATTAGAAGATTTGACGTAGACCTGTCCGAAGTGGGTATGGTGCTGGGCGCGTCAACGGCCATATTTGGCGGTCTTGGCGTTGCCTTTGGTGGCGCTATGGCGGATTTCCTGAGACGCAAAGTCAGTCCGGATGCCCATGCCTATATGCCCATTGTGACCGCTATACCGACATCTATCTTAGCGCTTGTAGTACTAAATGCTGACAACTTACAAACCGTTTATATCGCTAACGCAGCACTGCAGTTTGTCGCCGTGCTCTGGAGTGGGGCGGGTTCAGGAATAGTAACCAGTTTGGTACTGCCTCGTATGCGGGCCTCGGCCTCGGCGTTTTATCTAGCGATGACCACTTTTTTGGGCCTTTCATCGGGGCCTTACCTAATTGGCTACCTCAGCGATAACTTTGCGGAAAACGGCATGTCCAGCGCGGAAGCGTTAAGGCAGAGCCTGCAGTTAGGGCTGTTAGCCTTCGTCGTTGTTATCGTTTTCTCTGTGTTGCTTAAACGGCATCTGTTGGAAGCACTAGAGACCCGACAAGAAAGAGCACACGCAGCTGGCGAGCCTATTCAAGGCCCTAGCTAGGTTTGCCGTGCTCAGCCTACGCCGATAGAATGGAAACGAGTAGCAGGCCCCTAGAATGGGGTTCTGCTGCGTAATGTGATACTTTTTTAAACCGCGGACTAGGCCCTACTTAGCTGCCCAGAAAAAACCGGTAGGCATCGTTGTCGGTTTCATTGACATAGCGATAACCTAGATCATCTAGAAATCCCGCTAATGCTCGCGCGTCTTTTTTCGACGCCTGAAACCCTACTAGTACTCTGCCAAATGCCGAGCCATGGTTGCGATAATGGAACATGGAAATGTTAAAACGCCCCCCCAGTTGAGCCAAGAAATTTAACAGCGCGCCGGGACGTTCGGGAAATTCAAAACGATAGACCTGCTCTTCACCAACCTGAGGTGAGCGACCGCCCACCATATGACGGATATGTAATTTGGCCATCTCATTATCAGTCATATCAGAGACCGTATAACCTTTGCCCGTAAGTTCGGCCACCAGATCTGCTCGGTCCTCGTCTGAGGTCACTTTCATGCCGGCAAAAACCTGTGCATAGTTAGCGTCATTATAACGGTAGTTAAACTCAGAAATATTGCGCTTACCCAATAGCTTACAAAAGGTCTGGAAGCTGCCCGGTTTCTCGTCCAAGGTGACCGCCAGGACGGCTTCACGTTTCTCACCGGTTTCAGTACGCTCAGAAATGTAGCGCAGACGATCAAAATCAACGTTAGCGCCACATTGAATAGACAGTAATGTCTGCCCCTCAGTACCGTGCTGCTCAACGTATTTTTTGAGGCCGGCAACACCCATTGCCCCCGAGGGCTCACAGATAGCTCGGGTGTCGTTATAGACGTCTTTTATTGCCGCACAGATTTCGTCTGTACTGACAGTGATTACCTCATCGACAAGGTCCTTAAGTATGCGAAAGGTTTCTTTACCTACCTGAGCCACAGCAGTGCCGTCGGCGAAAATACCCACTTCTTTTAAACGCACGCGACGGCCAGCTTTCATAGCAGCATCTAGGCAGGCGGCATCGTCCGATTCAACCGCGATAATTTTTACACCAGGGCGCACATGTTTGACATACGCCGCCACGCCTGCGCAGAGTCCACCCCCACCCACGGCAATAAAAATTGCATCGAGCCTACCAGAGTGCTGACGTAAGATTTCCATCCCTATGGTTCCCTGGCCGGCAATAATATCTGGATCATCGAAGGGGTGGATATACGTTAACCCTCGCTCCTCAACGAGCTTATTGGCATGCGCCGCCGCAGTGTCATAGTTATCGCCAATCAAGATCACCTTAGCGCCACGGGCCCGCACCGCATCAACCTTAATCAGTGGGGTTGTCTTAGGCATTACAATGGTTGCCTTAACGCCCATTTTTTTGGCCGCTAACGCTAGACCCTGAGCATGGTTGCCCGCCGAAGCAGCTATCACGCCAGCGTCTAGCTGCTCCTTAGGCAGTTGACGTAATTTATTGTAAGCACCGCGAAGTTTAAACGAGAAGACCGGCTGCAAATCTTCACGTTTCAATAAAATATCATTATTTAGTCGCTGCGACAGCAATGGCGCGGAGTCGATTGGTGTTTCGATTGCCAAGTCATAGATGCGCGCCTCGAGAATTTTTTTCACATACTTTTGCAGCATTAGATTTCCAGTGTTCTTAATTAGCAGACAATGGTAGTTTGATCTAGGCATTTTCGCCAGCCTAAAAATGAAGGTTAGGGGTGGCAACGCTGTTTTGTTGAGCAGATGACCGTATAATCATTCTGCTACTTTTGTCGCTATTAATGTTTGGAGCAATCTGTGAATCAAAATCAACTCAAAGAAGCCGTCGCGCAGGCTGCAGTAGATTACGTGTTAACAAAAATTGATGACGACAGCATTGTTGGCATCGGCACAGGCTCAACCGCCAACTGCTTTATTGATTTAATGGCCACACACAAGCATAAGTTCCAAGGTACGGTTGCCAGCTCCGAATGCTCCGCTGACAGGCTTCGTACCCATGGCATTCAGGTTTTTGAGTTGAATTCGGTGGCAGAGGTTACGATATATGTCGACGGAGCAGACGAAGCAAATCCGCATCTTCAATTGATCAAAGGGGGTGGGGCTGCACTGACTCGTGAGAAAATCGTCACCGCCGTGGCTCGCGAGTTTGTCTGCATTGCGGATGAAAGCAAATGGGTGGACTATCTGGGAACGTTCCCACTACCGGTTGAAGTTATAC
>Ga0209279_10001210_pt1 | contig 14208 bp, 9 predicted proteins | sample CoawatmetaG00DNA_3_FD_187508 | JGI IMG/M metagenome (GOLD analysis project Ga0209279, IMG submission 187508) | Marine microbial communities from the West Antarctic Peninsula - Coastal water metaG006-DNA (SPAdes) (version 2) | ecosystem: Environmental > Aquatic > Marine > Coastal ... | reverse complement strand
ATCGATGCTTTGCTGCGGCGCACCAGACAATGGCAGATCCAGACCGCGTCTGATCTTGATCATAAGTCGTACCCAATTGAGAGTTATTGGATGGCTTTAGCGATTACTGCGAAGCATAAGCGCCGCGTCACTAAAACCCATAAAAAAAGCGTGGCTATTATATGAAAATTTTCACAATTTTTCCAGCCTTATAACTAAAAAGGCCACCCTAAGGTAGCCTTTCTTCAAATTGTGTTAATACCTTTACAGTAAACCGACCTACCACGCCAAACAAAGGCGTCACATAAGCTACAATTTAGCCTTCAACTGGGAACGCTGGCAATGCAGTATTAGTCACATGTTGCAACATGCGAATCACCTGGCAAGAATAGCCAAACTCGTTGTCGTACCACACATAAATCACACAGTTCTTTTTGCCTGTAGCAACCGTCGCCAAGCCGTCAATTACGCCAGCAGCACGAGATCCAACAAAGTCACTAGACACAGCTTCTGGCGAGTCTGTGTAATCAATTTGCTTTTGTAAGTCAGAATGCAAAGCCATATGACGCAAGTAATCATTTAGCTCATCACGCTCCACTTCTGACTTAAGATTAAGATTAAGAATCGCCATAGACACATTAGGTGTTGGCACCCGAATGGCGTTACCTGTTAGTTTACCTTCTAGCTCAGGCAATGCTTTCGATACAGCCTTAGCTGCGCCAGTCTCTGTGATCACCATATTAAGGCCCGCCGCACGACCACGACGATCACCTTTGTGATAGTTATCAATCAAATTCTGATCGTTTGTGTAGGCATGGACCGTTTCAACATGGCCATTATCTACGCCATATTTGTCATTCAGTGCCTTCAATATTGGTGTAATGGCATTGGTGGTGCAAGAAGCTGCAGACAAAATAGTATCGGTGTCGACAATGTCTTTTTGGTTAACACCCATAACAATATTCTTAATACCCTTGCCTGGCGCAGTCAGCATCACTTTAGAAACACCATTAGCACGCAAATGCAGAGACAAACCATCTTCGTCACGCCACTTGCCAGTGTTGTCAATTACAACAGCATTACTGATACCGTAATCGTTGTAATCTATCGTGTCGGGTGAGCTCGCGTAAATGACCTTAATAACATTACCATTAGCGATTAAAGCGTTTTGCTCTTCGTCTACTGTGATCGTGCCTTGGAACGTGCCATGCACAGAATCTCGTCGCAACAAGCTAGCACGTTTAGCTAAATCATTATCTCCACCTTTACGCACTACGATAGCTCGTAAACGCAAACTTTGACCACCACCAGTTTTTTCAATCAACAAACGGGCTAACAAACGGCCAATACGGCCAAAACCGTAAAGCACAACATCTGCCTGCGTTTTTGCACTGTCTTTATTTACCGCACCCGTTAAGGCAGAAGCAACATAGCTATGTAAACTTTGGCCTTCACCATGGTCACGAAAGCCTATAGCCAACTTGCCAATGTCTACATGAACATTAGACAATGCCAAGCTCTGCAACACTTCAATCACTGGGAAAGTTTCATGGACAGATAATGTGGTGTGCTCTAGCATGCGAGCTGCACGGTGGGACTTAAGAATGCTAATGACAGAACGATTAACAACTAAACGGCCAAATACAGAAACCTCTACATTATTTTCGCGATAGATCTTACCAATTAAGGGGATCATGGCTTCGGCTAACGCTTCACGTTCTTTCCAGTCTGAAAACACTTGTTCTTGGCTCACAATGAGTCCCTTTTTTCACCGTATAAAAACGGCTTGGTTGCGGTTCAGGTGTTTAACCTTTTTAATACCCATGTTTGGGAGCGCATATTATCGTGGAAATAGCCAAATTTGGCAAACTTAGTTTGGCCTATAGTCAACATAATTTAAGCGAATTTAAATATTTATTACCCAACAACTAAAGGTTGTATAAGGTGAAACTGGATCCATATAGTTCTACAATCATGTGCTTTGACTAATCTAGCCGCACGCAGCCACCCGTCCACTGCAAAGGAACCCATTACTCGTGTTATTGGAAACCTCGTTTTTACCCACTAAATTCGGCCATAAATCCAATTGGGGACAAACCCATGGAGCCACTTCTGCCCTCGCCATATCTGAAGCTGCACAAGCCCACCAAGGACCCATTTTAGCGCTGGTAAAGGATACTGATTCTGCTTTGAAATTGAGTGCCGAACTCAACTTCTTTCTCACCAATACGGGGCTTAATTGCTTAATGCTGCCCGATTGGGAAATACTGCCCTACGACAGCTTTTCTGCACACCCAGACATTATTTCAGAACGCATTAGCACACTCAACCAAATTACTCACTTAAGTAAAGGTGTAGTCATTGTGCCTGTGGCTACCCTTTTACATCGACTGCCCCCTATGAATTACTTGGCAGGCAACAGCTTTACATTAACTACTGGGCAAGAGTTGCCACAAACTCAGTTTCGTCACCGTTTAGATCAAGCGGGATATCTACTCACAGAAACCGTATCCCAAGCCGGTGAATACGCCTTACGGGGCGGCTTGATTGATCTTTATCCCATGGGTAGTCATGCACCATTGCGCATCGAATTATTTGATGATGAAATTGAGAGCCTGCGTTATTTTGATGCTGATAGCCAACGCACCACAGCCTTAATTACGCAATTCAATTTACTACCTGCACGTGAGTTCCCATTAACCGATGCAGCGATTAGCCAATTTAGGCAAAACTTCACCAGTCAATTTGATTTAGACCCAAAAGCCTGCCCTGTTTACCAAGATGTAAGCCAAGGTTTTGCCCCTGCTGGTATTGAATACTACATCCCCCTCTTTTTTAACACGATGTCAACCTTATTGGACTATCTTCCAGCTTCCACCCTTGTAGTAAAACAAGGTGATATTGAAGCTCAAGCACTCCATTTTTGGCGCGACATTGAATCTCGTTACGAAGATTATGGCCATGACATAGAGCGCCCATTGCTTGCGCCTAAACAATTATTTTTATTTACTGATGAAATGTTCTTTGGTCTTAAAAAGTTTCCTAACATCAATTTGCAAGAAGGCGCGTTTGTGGAGCCTGAAGCCAATAAAGGATTTTATAATTTAGGTGGCGCTCAACCCCCACAAGTTGCAATCAACAATCAGTTATCTAAGCCGCTTATTGCATTGCAAACAGTGTTACAAGCTCAGCAACAAAATGTATTGATATGCGCTGAATCAGCGGGCAGAAAAGAAGCATTACTGGATTTATTTAAGGGTTTACCTAAGGCCCCAGAGGACGTAGAAAACTGGCCTGAGTTTATGACCCAAAAGCCCCATTTTGCGATCTGTGTTGCGCCTTTAGAGCAGGGCTTAAACCTACCCGAACACAATCTTCTTGTGGTTTGTGAAGCCCAACTCTTTGGTCAAAAAGTACTTCAGCGACGTCGCCGTGATAAAGCTACAGAGAATCCTAATACTGCTATTCACGATTTAGCCGAGCTAAGTATTGGTAATGCTGTAGTGCATCAAGACCATGGTGTAGGCCGCTACAATGGCCTACAAACACTGAGCATAGATGGCCAAGATGCCGAGTTTTTAGTACTACTCTACGCCAATGAAGCGACCCTTTATGTCCCTGTTTCTGGCATTGAACTCTTATCCCGTTATTCTGGTGGTGAGAATGCACCCTTACATAAATTAGGTGGCGAACAATGGACTAAAGCAAAACGGAAGGCAGCAGAAAAGATTAAAGATACTGCCGCAGAATTGTTACATATTTATGCCCTGCGTGAGGCTCAAGACGGGTATGCCTTTCCAAAACCTGATGACAGCTATCAGGCTTTCTGTGATGCCTTTCCCTATGAAGAAACCCCCGATCAAGAACAGACGATTAAAGCTGTATTGAGCGATATGATGGCTGACCAACCCATGGACAGGTTAGTCTGTGGTGATGTTGGTTTTGGCAAAACAGAAGTCGCCATGCGAGCAGCATTTATGGCGGTTAATGGTGGCAAACAAGTGGCTTTATTAGTGCCCACTACATTATTGGCGCAGCAGCATTATGAAACCCTTAGAGACCGATTTGCTAACTGGCCAGTCAATGTGTCAGTAATGTCTCGTTTTCAAACTACCGCCGAACAGAACAAGGCGATAGCCCACGCAAAAGATGGCAAGTTAGACATTCTGGTAGGCACCCATAAAATATTACAAGGCAAGCTCAATTTTAAACGTTTAGGCCTACTTATTATTGATGAAGAGCACCGTTTTGGCGTACAACAGAAAGAGTCGTTCAAAAAACTCCGTTCTGAAGTGGATATATTAACCCTCACTGCCACACCTATTCCTAGAACATTAAATATGTCCATGGCGGGCATGCGTGACCTGTCCATTATTGCTACGCCCCCAGCGAGACGTATTTCCATCAAAACATTTGTGCGTCAAGATGACACAAAAATTGTAAAAGAGGCTATCTTGCGAGAGCTGCTTCGTGGTGGGCAGGTGTATTATCTGCACAACGAAGTAAAAACTATAGAAAATAGTGCTGACAGGTTGCGTGAATTGGTGCCAGAAGCTCGTGTTAGTGTGGCCCATGGGCAAATGCGCGAGCGCAAGCTCGAACAAGTCATGGGAGATTTTTATCACAAACGCTCCAATGTTTTGGTGTGTTCCACTATTATTGAAACTGGAATCGACATTCCTACGGCCAACACCATCATTATTGAGCGTGCAGATAAGTTTGGTTTAGCCCAGCTGCATCAGTTACGGGGCCGTGTAGGTCGCTCCCACCACCAGGCTTATGCCTACTTAATGATTCCCCATCCCAAACTACTGAGCAAAGATGCAAGCAAACGCCTGGATGCCATTGAAGCCACAGCTGACCTAGGCGCAGGATTCACCCTAGCAAGCCACGATCTGGAAATACGCGGTGCAGGTGAGCTTTTGGGCGAAGAACAAAGTGGTCAAATGCAAGGCATTGGTTTTAGCTTGTATATGGAAATGCTCAACCAAACTGTTGAAGCGATGAAAAAAGGTGAAACTCTCAATTTAGATCAACCACTCACACGGGGCACAGAAGTTAACCTGCATTTACCAGCGCTGATTCCAGAAAACTATTTACCCGATGTACATAATCGCTTAGTCATGTATCAACGCATTGCTAATGCTGAAAATAATGCTGCATTAAAAGAGTTACAAGTGGAAATGATAGACCGCTTTGGCTTACTGCCTGATCAAATAAAAAACCTTTTCCGCCAAAATCGTTTAAAGTTAAAAGCCAAAGCTATCGGCATTACTCGTATTGAAGCTTCCGCAGCTAATGGCCGCATGGAGTTTGGCAAAAATACCCAAATAGACCCAATGGTGCTGGTCAAGCTAGTACAAACTCAACCTCGAAGTTTTCGACTTGAGGGTGGCACCAATTTGCGGTTTACTCTGCCTATGGAAAAAACAGAAACACGCTTCCAACGTATGGAAGACCTAATTAAACTATTGAGCTAACCATGCAATTAAGATTTCTTTCACTTTGGCAGTTACTGGGTAGGTTTGTCGTGGTGTTATCAATACTACAACCAAGCTTATCATTGGCGGCAAATGAGAAAGATGAGACCTGGTATCAGGTAGAAGTTATTGTTGCCCAAAGAACAGATCGAAGTGCCACATTAGAAAATTTTCCCTTTCAGCCGGCCTCTATATCATGGCCTAGTGGCGCAGTGCTTAATGAGTTTGACCCCATCACAAGCAACCGCAATCAACTGGATAATGTCGAGTTCATAATCTTACCCAAAGACCAACACATCCTCAATAATGAAGCTCGAATACTAGTCAACCACGAAGATTATAACCTTTTGGTGCATCAAAGCTGGCGTCAAATTTTAAAGGGCAACAAAATTATTAACTGGGTAGATATTAAAGGCGGCTATGCTTGGGGCGGGCATCAGCAGCTAGAGGGTAGCTTAGGCTTTAGTAAAGGGCGCTTTTTACACATTCACAGTGAATTACATTTGAATCAGTTCCCGAGTATCCAAAGCGCTAGTAGCCAGCGCGCCAAACAAACCCTATTCAGTGCGGGACAAAGCCTCATACCAATTATTCAAACGCGCTACAGCTTGGTGCAAAGACGTAAGATGCGCAGTAAAGAATTACACTACTTAGATCACCCTAAGCTCGTACTTTTGGTGAAAATAATTCCCTTTACGCCAGCAGAACCTATTTTAGAAGTGACATTGGAAGTAGAGATAAACGCAGCAGATGAGCCCACACTGGTAGACCTTACGGCGCCAGGCAACGCAGAGTAAAAGCTTGAGGAAGCTGTTCAGCTAACAGTTGGTCAAGCTGAATCTGCTCAGAGTGGCACTGTGCTCGTGGATAAACGGGATGGAGCCTATCATCATGCCAAATATCCCAATTAAGGGTATGCTGTATAAACTCTTGGGCAAATGTAGGGCTAATTTCTTGGCAACCTAACAAAATCACATCAAGGTAAGACTGGACAATAGGAGCACTCCTTAGTCCATGGCCTTTATGGTTATATAAATACACCCAAACCTGGCTATGTTCACCCAGCGCTGGAGAACTGTTTAGGTAGTCAACCTTTGTTATATCAAGTTGCACCCTTCGGTAATGGGTTTCTCTGTGATCAAACTTTTCTAGTTCAGATTCAGCCACTGCAAACAACACACCATTGCAGTGCGCCCCTGCCATTGGTCTTGCAGCAACTGCTCGCATACCTGAACCCTTCCAGCCTACCCAAGTGCGCTCTAGCCCATGCACCCGCACTGCTGATGAATCACCTGCTATGCCAGTAATTCGACGACTAGAGCTATTAATTAAGCTACCGTAACCAAAAATATAATGCTGCTTACTCATGAACCACTTGCATCCACGATCTGCTGAGGCAGCAGTTGAATAGTTTGAGTTGGGAACGCAAAATCTGCATTATGCTGGGCTACAATGTCTCCAATCAGACCGAGTAGTTCCTGTTTAATTCCATGAAATTCAGCCCAGTTAGTTGTTTTAGTAAACGTATAAACAAAAAAGTCTACACTGTGGGCATTAAAGGTATTGACGTTTACCATCAAGGTTTTTTGGGTATCTATGGCAGTGTGAGCGAGCAACATTTCTTTAACAGCTAGAGTAATGGCTTGCACTTTGTCTTGGTCTTGGTAGCGTAAGCCAAAGGTTTCGTAAAACCTCCGATTATGCATACGTGAGGGATTTTCTACGGAAATACTGGTAAAAGTTGCATTGGGTACATAGAGCGGGCGCATGTCAAAAGTACGGATGCGGGTGATGCGCCAGCCAATATACTCAACAGTGCCTTCAATTTCTTTGTCAGGCGAACGAATCCAGTCCCCTACAGAAAACTGGCGGTCCATATAGATCATTAATCCACCAAAAAAGTTAGACAACAGGTCTTTAGCAGCAAAACCAATGGCAATGCCGCCTACGCCACCAAAGGCCAATACCCCAGAAATAGAAAAGCCAAAGTGTTGCATCAACGCTAAAATAGAGGTAATTATCACCGCTGCCTTAACCAGCTTACCCATAGCTTCTACAGTAGTTTTGTCCCACGCATCCCGATGTTTTCCGGGTCTGGCCAACATAGCCACAAACACATTAACTAAGCGTATTAAAAACCAAGACACTAAAATAATAAGTAAGGTATCACGTAAACTGACTACAAAATTTAATGTATCTGCGTCAAAGGCATCGCTAACAATACCTACAACCCAAGCTATACCAACAACCCAAACCCCCCAGGCTAAGGGTATACGTGCGGCATCAAGCAGTGCGTCATCCCATTCATTTTCAGTTTTTTGCAGCTGTAAAGCAAAGCGTGAAAATATTTTACGCACTATAAAATTGAATAATAGTACAGCTAATACCAATAGAAATACTTTACTCAACAATAGGGATTGAGACGTGTCTATTCCCACGTTTCCTAACAACTGGTCCATCGTGTTCATTACGAATCTCCTATAATTGGTGCTTGGGCCGCACTCGCCATAACGGGCACGATGTCCGCCATAATTTGATCCAAACTTCGGCTACTAGCGTATTCTCTTTCACAAATAGCTAACAGGGCTTCACTACTGGAAATGGAAAAAACTAATATGCCGAGTAAGTAATGAAACCGCCAAAAAAACTGTTCATGGGTCATCGGGGGCATGTGTCTACGTAACAGCTTCATAAAGTACATGAATGAAGCACCATATTGTTTCGTAAGATGTTTCCGAAGGTGTCCCTGGGACTGGCTGTAAGCGGTGTTAATAAGGCGAGCGAACACTGCTAAACTATGATGGTTTTGTTGCGCAACTTGCTGGCATGACCTGGCCAAAATACCCAACAAAACTTGTAATTCTTGTTCATCACCCTGCGTTTCTGTGAGGGCCATTTCATACGCACTTAATTGGGTTTGAAGGTTCTTTGTGAGCGGGCCTAAAAAACGATCAGTGACCGCTTGGATTAAACCTTTTTTAGAACCAAAATGATAATTTACTGCAGCTAAATTAACCTTAGCCTTGGAAGTGATGGTTCTCAGGGACGTCTCTACGAAACCATGAGCTGCAAATTCTACTTCTGCGGCATCTAAAATACGATCAATAGTAGAACTTGTCATGGTAATTTCTTAATTGTAGTTATTGTTTAAAACGCACGTTTAAAACTACCACGACTCGATAACCCTAGCAAGCCCATCTATGATAAATCTCCCCTAGTTCCAAAGAGTTAGATCAGTTAACATGAAGATTAATATAATACATTAAGTTTAATTAATATGCTGCTCCAATCCCTTAACCGTAACGTATGGCTACTTAGTGTATCTCACATTTTTTCCTTCGCCGGGGCTTCTGTCACTTTTTTCTTGGGTGGAATCATCGGTGCGTTGCTAGCGCCAACGATGACTATGGCTACCCTTCCAGTGGCGGCCTCTGTAGTGGGCACTGCAATAGGCACGGTGCCAGCAGCCATATTAATGAGCAAAAAAGGCCGCAGGTTTGGTTTTATGGGTGCTGCAGTAGTGGCGTCAGGATCAGCTTTAATGGGCGCTGTTGCGATATGGCATAGTTTATTTTGGCTGTATTGCTTCTCTTGTTTAAGTTTGGGAGTTAGCTACGCTTTCGTTCAGCATTACCGTTTTGCAGCAGCGGAGAGCGTAGCCATAGAATTGGCCCCACAAGCGATCTCAGCCATTTTATTATCGGGCATTGCTGGTGCGTTCTTAGGCCCAGGCATTGTTAAATATGCCAATAATTGGATTCCACAACATGCGTTTGTTGGGTCATACCTTGTCTTAGCTATAATAGTGGCTCTGCCCGCCATCATTTTATTTTGGCTAAAAATACCTAAGCAAGGCACAAAAACTATAGGCAATACCGGCAGAACCATAAGACAGCTCGCACAGCAACCTGATTTTGTTTTAGCCGTATTCGCTGCAACAGTGTCTTACGCATTAATGGTTTTTCTCATGACGGCTACACCTGTGAGTATGCACGTGATGGATGGGCATAGTATTGACGACACTGGCATTGTCATTCAATGGCATATTGTTGGCATGTTTTTGCCATCGCTTTTTATCGGTAAGTTGATAACACATTATGGCCATAGAACCATAATGGTAGCGGGGATAGGTGCTTTAGGAATTTGTATTGGCGTTAGCCAGGTTAATCAAGCTGTAGCTGGATATTGGGTTAGTTTAGTCACTTTAGGTATGGGTTGGAACTTTCTATTTGTTAGTAGCACCTCACTGCTTATCACAACCTATCAAGAAGCAGAAAAGTACCGTGCCCAAGCGTTTAACGAACTTATGGTATTTGGTGTTCAAGCTATAGCGTCTTTGTCTGCAGGATGGCTTTTAACCACAACTAGCTGGCAGACTATTAATATAATGAGCTTGCCACTTTTGGGGGCCTTATTACTGGTTATTTGGTGGAGCCATCACCAACTCAAACTGCCAAAAAAAGCGCTCAGTTAGCCCAAACTGCGTCATTTACAAACACTGCATTAATGCTGGTTTGCTTTAAGTGCATCTGATCAACAGGCTCTGCCACAATTAAAACATCATCACTGTTTAAAGAATTAAGTTATTGATACACTGTCGAAAACTCTAAAGTAAGGCACAAAGTTATCAGTGCACTCTATAAATACTGGCAACTCGCAGCTACTATCGTGGGGGCTTGTGAAAAATTTAGTAAAATTGGGAGTACAAATATGATGGATGAGAAAAATAGAAAAGTAGCCTTGGTTACGGGGGCGTCTGGCGGCATCGGTCGTGAGATCGCGGAGATACTTCTGGTTAAAGGATATGACCTACTTCTCGTTGCACGTTCTTTAGACAAGCTTGAGGTCATTCAGGCGGAATTTAAAACAATTGCAAGCGCGCGGGATGTTACGGTGCTTCAAGCCGACCTGTCTCAGAGTGGTGCGCCGAAGATGGTTTTTGATTTTACTAATGAAAATAATATTTCAGTCGACATTCTCGTAAACAATGCGGGCGTCGGTATGTATGGTGCGATGGACGAGTACTCCGAAGAAGTGTTACTGAAGATGATCTTGTTGAATACGGTCTCATTGACGGCTCTCTGCAAATATTTTGCGCCTCAAATGAAAGCACGAAGATCAGGAAATATACTCAATATTGCCTCCACTGCTGGGTATCAACCGGTACCGTATGCAGCAGCCTATGCTGCATCCAAGAGCTACGTTTTAAATTACTCGGACGCGATTGCAATGGAGCTAGAAGAGTATGGGGTTTCAGTGTCATGTTATTCCCCTGGGCATACAGACACTGAATTTTGGGATCGCGCTAAGGTAAGTAAAGACCATAAGTTTTTTGGACAAAAAACTCGGGTTTCACCTAAAGGTGTCGCGCAAGGGGCGGTAGAAAAAATGTTTAAGGGGAAGCTTTCTTCCATATACGGTTTTAAGAATAACGTTATGGCATTTGGAAGCGGAATCTCTCCTTTTCGGAAATTGAACGCGCGTATTGCCAAGAAACTTGTTAGCAAATAACAGTGGAAAGTAAAAAATGACCCCAGAAGGGTATAAGACGAATTAAGTTAGCAATCCGGGGTGAGAGAGGGAACTACAACCCAAGGCAAGGAGTATCTAATTAAAGACCTAGTGTTTAATGACACTAGGGGTACAGTTTTTGGTGTTCAAATTTTGATGTTGGGTTTTTGCAAGTGCAGTCAAACGCTATAAAAAGATGGTAAACTGAACCTTAGGAGAGCAGCGCCCAGGCGCCATTAAAAAAGCTAGCAGTAATGTTGGCAAAAGGTACTAATTAACTACCATTTGCTACCAATGTTGGCAGTAACACATAAGATAAAATGGTGATTTTTAAGGAAAAGTATGGACCATATAATAGACCGAGTCTCTCTGTCCACACCATTCAAATGGTTGTTTTTATTGGTTTTTCCTTTCTTCTCAATATCTGTGTAAAAAATTCTGTCCTTGGCTCAATTGCCAACGCATGCTTATACGATTCTAATTTTTTGACGTGAGTGCTCACCCATTATTATAAAAACTAAGCGTAATATTTAAGTTTAAAAGTATAGCTTTATGTTTATTGGTGAAATACTGCTCTGAGCGTTGCCGCCGCTTTTTAAAAATGACACATAATATGAAAGAAACGGTTAATATTGTTTGGTTTAAACGTGATTTACGTATCAATGATCACAGCCCGCTGTTAGCGGCTTCTAATTCAGGTCTGCCCCTATTACCATTGTATGTGGTGGAACCCGAATATTGGCAGCAAAGCTTCAGCTCTAGTCGTCATTGGCATTTCATTTATGACTGCCTATCAGAGCTCAACATCGCTTTAACACAATTGGGACAGCCTCTTATCGTGCAAGTGGGTGAAACCTGTGATGTTATTGCACGCCTAAATTCAGAATTTAATATTCAAGCGATATACGCACACGAGGAAACGGGAAATCTTTGGACTTACCGGAGGGATATCAGTGTTAATAAATTATGCACTAGCTTTGATATTCCACTGCATGAATACCCACTTAATGGTGTTGTTAGAAGGCTCAGCTCTCGTGATGACTGGTCAGCTATTAGAAATAAGCGCATGGCCGAAAGAATTGCACCAAAACCCCGTAGCGTAACCCCCTTGTTGAAATACTCGTCAGACCCTTTGCCAGATAAAAACCATCCTATGTTTGGCAAACATTTCGTTGGCACAGTACAGCAAGGCGGCCGCCTTGCCGCAGTTGATGATTTGAGAGGGTTTCTAAAGCATCGGTCCAGTCAATATCTTTACCATATTTCTGCGCCGGGCTTATCGTCCACTCATTGTTCGAGGCTTTCGGCGCACCTTGCCTGGGGAAGTCTTTCTGTGAGGGAGGTTGTTCAATCAACCAAAAAAAGAAAACAGCAACTCAACGGGGAAGAAAAAAATCGCTTTGGTCGTAATTTAACCGCATTTAACTCAAGGCTTGCTTGGCGCTGTCACTTTATTCAAAAAATTCAAGATCAACCTGCCATTGAAACTCACTGTATGCACCCAGCCTTTGAGGGCCTGCGTGAGAGTGAGCACGATGAACTAAAATTTAAAGCATGGGCTTCAGGTCATACTGGGTACCCATTCATTGATGCTTGCATGCGTAATTTAATTGCTGAAGGGTGGATCACTTTTCGAATGCGCGCCATGCTTGTAAGCTTTGCTAGCTATCAGCTTTGGTTGGATTGGCGCGTTGTAGGCCATCATCTAGCCGGTTTATTCACTGATTACGAGCCTGGCATTCACTATAGTCAACTGCAAATGCAATCAGGTGTCACCGGTATAAATTCAATGCGGGTCTACAATCCAGTTAAGCAATCAATGGAACATGACCCAAACGGTGATTATATAAGGCACTGGGTTCCCGAGTTAAAAGACCTTCCAAATGCCTTTATTCATGAGCCTTGGAAGTGGGGTAAAAACTTAGTGGATGATGCCTCGTTTTTAGTAGACACTATCTACTCAAACCCTATTGTAGACCACGAATCAACAGCAAAAGAAGCAAAAGAAAAGCTAACGAACGTACGCAAAAGTGACTGTTTTAGAGCTATCTCACATTCTATTTATAATAAACTGGGAAGTAGAAAAAAAACGGCGAGTAAATCGAAAAAGGTGATCGCGGAAAATCAACTGACGCTGTTTTAACCTATGTACTCAACACTATAACAGGGTAAAAAAAATGTCGCTAAACCTCAGTTTAGGCCATCAGTTTATCCATCAATCTACTAGTTTACTGTTTAAAAAACACTTTAGTCGAGGCACGATAACGTTATTAATGCCTAATATACATGAGTAAATCATAGTTTAAGATGCCATTTTTCAATAGTCTATATACCCATCTAACCAATTATTAGAAACATTTTTTTTCCCAGTCATATTGGCGTTATCCAAGTTGACTTATTTAACCTGAAAAACAGAGTTGTACTATAGTATTCCCCCATCATGTTTTGTAACTTGAATCAAATTTTCGCCACCCTGCAACCTGGTCGAATATTAAGTATGTCGAGTTTGGTAAGGGAGGCTGTAACGCACTCCTGCTTTGGTCAACACACCTATTCATTGCGTCATAATTCCTCATCTAAGGCATAGGGAATCCTTTATGGCGGAGAGCAGTCTATGTATGCATAACTGTAGACACATCATAGGGATATTTTGGATATATTAAATTAGGTGACAAACTAAAGCTAAGGATATCTTAGACGCTGCGCAAATTTAGGAATCCAGAGGCCCTAGAAGCCTGTTTGAGAGACCTATTATGGACTATCGGTCATTATTTTCCGTATTCTTAGAGTCCCACAGGGTGTTTATATTAGATGGTAGATTTAATACTTAGGGTTATTCTATACTGCACTTCAGTCATTGCCCTGAGAACCTTAGGTTGAGCTCAGCCGTGTTAGCAGTTAAACAAAAAAGTAAATATATATCCGTTTCAAGCGAACTGTTATTGAGGCAACCCACGAGCTACACGTTTAAAAAATAACTTAACCAAGCTATTACTGCGGCCAATAAAGCGAGTCACTACAAAGATAATTTTAACCTTATTGCGAGATATTTTGATCTGAGAACTTTGTTGAAAATCGGGCTGATTATGGATATTCTTTAAGGTTAATAAGGCCATACCAATGGCCCACAGACAAAAGTTGCGATAGCCCTGTTCAGTCTTCGGGGTCATTAACGTATAGCTTAAGGCGTCCTGCAGGTGACCATGAGCAATAGCCACCAGCTCCCTCACTCCCCGGT
>Ga0209279_10001207_pt1 | contig 14216 bp, 16 predicted proteins | sample CoawatmetaG00DNA_3_FD_187508 | JGI IMG/M metagenome (GOLD analysis project Ga0209279, IMG submission 187508) | Marine microbial communities from the West Antarctic Peninsula - Coastal water metaG006-DNA (SPAdes) (version 2) | ecosystem: Environmental > Aquatic > Marine > Coastal ... | reverse complement strand
CATTTCTCGCTGCTGCTCATACCAAAGCTTCTCAATATCTTCGATCGATGGTAGGCGTGTATCACTGCTCATTTTCTCAATGATCGTATCAAGGAACTCGGTACGACCAGGAATCTGAGCACTGACGATAGACTGGTTGAGGTTGGCACGAATGTCACCGGCAGCGCCAGTCAAATGACCAAATAGCTCCTTGAGTGACCCGAGGCGCTTATCTCGCTGCTCACGAAGGCCAGCCAACAACAAATCATTGTCGCGAATAACCTGTTCCAAGCGGTCTGAACGACGCTCTTCAGCAGCTTTAGTATTTTCAGCCTTCTTTAGTTGCTGCGCCTGGGTACGCTGCTCACGCTTAAACGTTGCCTCACGCTTGCGGTATTCAGATGACTCTGAGAGTGTTGAGTTCTCAATCATTTGCAATAGCTCGTCGAGCGTCTTAGCGTCCTGTGCCATAGCTGGCATGCTGAGGGCAGCTGCCGCTACAAAAGCGGCACAAACTTTAACGAAATTGATATTCATTGTGCGGTCTCCGGAGCTGTGATGGGCATTTGCATAACATCCTGAGGCGACAACTTCTTCGCAATCCGAATGCCCTGATCCACGGCTCTACGATATCCAGAACCTAAGGTCTCCCAAGAACCGGTGGTCTTGTTCCAAGCACCAGTTTGAGATTTATCTTTCGTTTGATACATCAAAGCTACTCGGCCGACGCGAAGCACTTCGACTTCAACCTCTGAACCGTCTGCATCAATATCAATCATGTCTCGGTAAGACTCCAGCGACAGGCTATATTCCGACTCAATATCATAGACTTCAAGAATCTGACGGAACTTTTCAGCGGCTGAAAACTTAGCACTATCCATGTTGACGTAAAGATCTGCAATTGCCGCATTGCGCTGTGCTTTCTTAAACGGAACGTCCAGGGCAATAAAATCTTCAAGACCGGCGAGCATGCTAAGCATTAGTGGTGATATACCACGTTCGATGATTGTCGCATTCTCGATCGACTCTTTCAGTTCGGCCATCATAGTCTTCTGGCTGGCAATCTGACGGTCAAGCTGAGAGTTGTATACTCGCAGAGATTCGATCTGTTTGTTGACCTGTTTAAATTCTTGCAAAAGACCATCTGTTTGATCAGCAATACGATCAACTTTGATTTGCGCGGATTTAGCTGCTTTTACCTTTACGGCTCCAGCTTTGAGCACGTCCGTTACTTCAGCAGCATAGACTGCACTAGCAGTCAGGCTACCAGCAAGAACGGCAAGAATTGCCAATGCTTTTAGTGGTTGCTTTTTCATAGTTCCCTCAATTTGGGTCTACCGGATTAATTATCTTTCACTGTCTAAAATCGACAAAGAATGCTGCCGACAAAAGACAAGCTTTGTTCGGGATTACTTTGTAACAGTCTCAACTTAAAGAATCAATTTGCGCCGTCGCAAATCTAGGCGATAAAACAAAGAAATTAAGACTATGTTACCTAACGTAACAGGTTTACCGCGGGCCGTCAGTGTTTGCCATCCGCTGTCTTTCCAGCACAAGGAACCGGTACGAGTGGATGCCAGTTAGCTCAGGCAACCGCTCGGAGATCTGCTTCCATTCATCTGGATTGATCGCCGGAAAGAATGCGTCTCCCTCTACATCGGCATCGACCTCAGTAAGATAAAGACGCTGTGCTAAGGGTAAGGTCGCGCTGTAAATCTGAGCTCCACCAATGACCACGATCTCATCGGCACCATCCGCCGCGCAGGCTTTTGCACCTAGGGTTAATGCTTCCGCGAGAGTTTGCGCAGCCACAACGCCCTCCGCTGACCAACTGCTATTGCGCGTGATCACAATATTCGTGCGTCCTGGAAGAGGACGGCCAATGGAGTCATAGGTTTTTCGACCCATCACAATAGGCTTGCCCATGGTCACCGATTTAAAGTACTTGAGATCTTCTGGCAGATGCCAAGGCAGGGCATTATTGGCGCCGATAACACCGTTGCGGCTAACAGCGACAATTAAAGATAAGTTCATCAACAGGGTCCTATCAAACGGCTACTGGCGCTGAAATTGCACCGTGCGACTGGTAATTTTGTAACTCAAAGTCCTCGTAGACAAAGTCAAAGAGATTATCTACATCTGGATTGATGGCCAGCGTTGGTAGCGAAAATGTGGTTCGAGAAAGCTGCTCCTCGACCTGATCCATATGGTTACTATAAAGATGTGCATCTCCAAAGGTGTGAACAAACTCGCCCGGCTTTAAGCCGGTAACCTGAGCAATCATTAGAGTCAATAGGGCATAGGAGGCGATATTGAACGGTACCCCCAGAAATACATCTGCACTGCGTTGATATAGCTGGCACGAAAGCCGTCCCTCGGTAACATAAAATTGAAACAGACTGTGGCAGGGTGGCAACCCGGATTTAACCATCACTGGAATATCTTTGGGATTCCATGCCGATACCATGAGTCGTCGCGAATCTGGGTTCGATTTAATCTCTTCAACGACTTGCGCTAGTTGATCTACGCCTTCAAAGTCGCGCCACTGTTTCCCATAAACTGGACCCAGGTCACCATACTGTGTAGCAAAGGCATCATCTACCTTAATGCGCTCAACAAAGGTTTTCAGGCCGGCCTTCCACTCGGGTGAATACATAACTAGGTCGCTGTCCTGTCCGGTTTGCCGGAGCCAGCTCTGATAAGGCCAGTCATTCCATATGCCAACACCGTTTTCAACCAGATAGCGGATATTGGTGTCACCTCGAATGAACCATAGCAGCTCATGTAAGATCGACTTTAAATGGACCTTTTTGCTCGTCACTAGAGGGAATCCCTGAGCCAGATCAAAGCGAATTTGATGACCAAAAATACTTATGGTTCCGGTGCCAGTGCGGTCTTCTTTGCGCATACCATGATCGCGGATATGACGAACTAAATCTAAGTAGGCCTTCACGAACCTGTTTTTCCTAAGGCGCTGGTAGAACGCTGCAAATACTGCCGCATCAGCCAGACTCCCGCGAGAATCATGGGGACACATAGCGCTTGCCCGCGTGTCATCCAATTTAAGGATTCTACCAATGCTACCTGACCCACAAACTGCGCGTCAGGTTGACGCACCATTTCAACAGCAAAACGAAAGCACCCGTAAAGTACCAAAAATAAGCCCGCTACTTCACCGGATCTTCGTGGCTTTCGAGCGTACCAGTTAACCATAATAAACAGCAGCACCCCCTCTAACAAAGCTTCATATAACTGCGAGGGATGTCTTGAGAGCTGCAATGGATCAGCGGGAAATACCATGGCCCAAGGCAGGTCGGTGGCGCGGCCGTAGAGCTCCTGACCGATAAAGTTGCCTAACCGACCAAAAAACAAACCGGCCGGCACTAGGGGTGCAACAAAATCGATCAGGTCGAGAAAGGACACGTTATGCTTGCGAGAGAATATTAGTACGGCAACCACAACTCCAATAAGCCCGCCATGAAAGGACATCCCTCCCTCCCAAATTCGTAGTAGCATCGTAGGGTCAGCCAGCCATTTATCCGCACTGTAAAAAAACATATAGCCGAGACGACCGCCGAGAATAACCCCCCAGGCGCCATAGAAAATAAGATCCTCAACCTGAGGCTTCCGAATGGGCGACCAAGGCCGTTGACTATTGCGTAGCGCGAGAAAATAGGCTCCGGTAAAGGCCAGCAGATACATAATGCCGTACCAGTGAATCTGTAATGGCCCGATCGACAAGGCGACCGGATCTATGGCTGGATAACTAAGCATTACAGCATTGTCCTTATAACTATTTGGACGCAGATCATAGCGGTTTCTAGTCCTCTCTGCCACAGAGGATGACACAGAGCATGACGGAAACAGGCAGACAGGTTAGACTTCTCGCATGTGCCTACTTGCCGTTGCTTTTCAAACCCAAATTGACCGCCCACTGATTGTGACCTCCAATCGTGATGAGTTCTATCGACGCCCTACAGAACCCATGCATTGGTGGCCCGACGCGCCAATTTTGGCAGGCCGAGATGCTGAGGCTGGCGGAACATGGATGGGCCTTTCTCGTAGCGGTCGATTTGCCGCGGTAACGAACTTTCGTCAGCTGGCGGCTGGTGCTATGCCCGAGACTAACGCCCTGTCTCGAGGTCATCTAGTAACCGATTTTTTAAGTTCAGAAAAAACGGTCGAACAATGGGCCGACGCCATAGCGGCGACAATGCCTGATTATGGTCGTTTTAATTTATTACTCTATGACGGCCTTAGTCTGCTGTATTTAAATAATCACGATGGCGCTAGGCAGCTTCTGGCGCCGGGCATCTATGCCCTGAGTAATCATTTGCTCGACAGCCCATGGCCAAAAGTTGACCATGCTCGTGAGCAGCTAAGACAGACTATCGAAACCGGCCAAATTGGGGCTGCACAGTTGCCGGCGCTAATCGCCACATTGTCCCTCGAAAAAACCTACCCGCCGGAGCTACTCCCCGATACCGGCGTGCCCAAAGACTTAGAGGCACAGCTATCTTCACCTTTTATTGTTGCCGACGGTTATGGTACCAGAGCGTCTTCGGCTATTATTATATCGAAACAGGGGGGGATTGTTGTGGCTGAGCATTGCTTCGAAGCAGGCGAGACGCTGGGCACTCAGGTCTTTGAGTTCGAGCTATCGCCGGCGTAGCTCTGGCTGGTTAGGCGAATTAGCCTAGCTACCTCTGGATGGTTTAGGGCATCGGCCATAAATCGCGCTATCGACCTAGCATCGGGCATACGCAACGCTCTCCTGACCAAATCCTGCGCCTGCTTCTGACTGACATTGAGCAACACCGACTTGACTCGTAAAAGACTACTGGCACTCATAGACAGATTCTCATAGCCAAGACCCATTAGCACCACTGCCTGCAGGGGATCACCCGCCATTTCACCGCAAACACTTAGTTGGCACCTGACCGATGAAGCCTGATCATGGATGCTCTTTAACGCTCTGAGTACGCTGGGGTGCAGGCTGCTATAGAGATCGGCAACTCTGGGATTGTTGCGATCAACCGCTAGCAAATACTGAGTTAGATCATTAGTACCCACAGAGAGAAAATCAACGCGGCGACCAATCTCCTTGACCTGATATACCGCAGCAGGCACCTCGATCATGGCTCCGATAGGAGGCTTCTGAAGACTGAATCCCTCCTCCTCTGTAAGCTCTCGATAGGCGCGATCTATTAACTCTAAGGCCCTATCAAGCTCTGGAATACTACTAATCATCGGCAACATAATACGTAGATTATTGACGCCTTCGCTAGCCCGCAGCATAGCTCGTATCTGCACAAGAAAAATCTCTGGATGATCGAGAGAGATACGGATACCACGCCATCCCAAAAAGGGATTTTCTTCTTCAATAGGGAAATACGGTAGATCTTTGTCACCGCCAATATCCAATGTCCGCATAGTCACCGTGCGTGGAGCAAATGCCAGCAACTGCTCACGGTAAATACCTATTTGCTCGTCTTCAGTGGGGAAGCTCGAGCGCAGGAAAAAAGGCATTTCTGTACGAAAAAGACCTACCGCTCCGGCGCCACTTTTAAGTGACAACAGGGTGTCTTGGCGCAAACCCGTGTTAACCCAAAGCGAGAAGGCCAACCCGTCGGCGGTTATGCAGGGAATATCCCGCAATTTCTCAAGATCTTTGGCGAGAATTTTCTCTTCTCGCTGTCGCTGTAAATAACGCCGCCGCAGGGAGCGCGTAGCGCCACTGACAACATCACCGAGAAAGCCATCAACAATTAATTCCTGACCTTCGAGCTCCGTCCAAGGTAGCCCCACGGCACCCATGACCGTCGGTATACCGAGGGCGCGAGCGACAATAGCGAGATGGGAATTACTCGAACCTTTTCGAGAGATAATACCCACCAGCCGATTGACCGGAATGTCGGCTAACGAGGTCGCCGAAAGATCTTCTCCCACCAAAATGACACGGCGTGGCAGCGGTACCGTTTTTTTATCATGGCTCTGTAGATAGCCCAGAACCCGTTTACCCAGATCATTAACATCCGCCGCTCTCTCTCGCAGATAGGGGTCATCCATTTGCCTAAACGTACGCACATGCTTGAGAATTACCGAACTCCAAGCACTCTGGGCGGCGCGCCCCTCTGTAATTGCGGCAAACACCTCGCCCCCCAATGACCGGTCATCGAGCATACGAATATAGACATCAAATAGCGCCAGCTCTTCAGAACTCAACTGCCCCTCAAGGCCGGCACTCAAATTACGCATATCTTGCTTGGCCGCTTCCAATGCGGCGCGAAAAATTTCCAACTCCGCCATGGGGTCCTCGGTGAAGCGCTCTGGCACAGAGGCCAAATCTGTGCTGGCCGATACCAGCACCGCGCGGCCAATGCCAACCCCTGGTGCACTCGGGATACCTTTAAATGTTGCCTCCCGGCTTTTTCCGCGGCCCGCTGATGCCAATTTGCGTAGAGCGCCAGTAGCCTCCGCATGAGCAATTGCCCCTGAGAGCTGAGCACAGACCGTGACGACAAAGGCTTCTTCTTCATCGGCAAATCGGCGCTCAGTTTGCTGTTGCAGCACCAACACCCCTAATACCTTGCGATGGTGAATAATGGGCACGCCAAGAAATGAGTGATAGGGCGCCTCACCAGTCTCTTCAAAATAGGCATAATTAGGATGCTGATCAGCATTCTTTAAGTTGAGCGGCTCTTCTTTAGAGGCCACTAGCCCTACCAGGCCTTCGCGCATGGCAAGGCGCACCTTGCCAATAGACTCTGCACGCAGACCCTCTGTAGCCATTAGCACGTAGCGCTGATCCGTTTCATCAAACAGATAAACAGAGCATACCCCTGCGCTCATGGCCAACCGAACTTCGGTGACAATAATTCTGAGCACTTCTGGCAGGCTACGGGCGCTATTGACCTCCTGAACGATGGTTCTTAGAGTGGCAAGCACGCTTAGGCACCTCGACTCTGCTGTTCGAAGAGTGCATTGGCGGGCGCAAATTCAAGCAGAGCACTGCGGTAAACACTGCGCTTAAATGAAACCACAGATCCAATGGGATACCAGTAGTTAACCCACTCCCAGTCATCAAATTCAGGGCTATCAGTGGTATCAAATCGAACTGCGGAAGCCTCTCCAGTTAACTCAAGATAAAACCATTTTTGTTTTTGGCCAATACACAACGGCTTGGAATGCCTACGCTGCATCTTTGGCGGGATATGATAGCGCAGCCATTTTTTACTACGCTGAATGATCTTTACATCCTTGGATTCCAGCCCCACTTCTTCATAGAGCTCCCGGTAGAGTGTCTGCTCAGCAGTCTCGCCCTGACTCACGCCACCTTGAGGGAACTGCCAGGCATTCTGACCCAACCGCTTAGCCCAAAACAACTTCCCCATCCCATTACTAATGACGATAGCCACGTTGGAGCGAAATCCATCCTTATCAACCACGGCGATGTCCCATCTTTAAATTATTTATTTAGCCCTATTATTCCACTATCGGGTAAGGCCAGCAATTTTCCCTTGAGACCATCTTACATCATCGCTATCCTTCGCCTGCGTTTAATTACACTTTTCACTGAAACTGGAATACTCATGGCCCTGGCGATTTTTGATCTAGATAACACTTTGATTGCTGGTGATAGCGACCACAGCTGGGGCCAGTTTTTGGTAGCGCAAGGGCGAGTGGATCAGAGCCATTACCAAACCATGAATGATCGCTTTTATGCGGACTATGAAGCCGGTTGCCTAGACATTCACGCCTACCTTGCGTTCTCGCTTGCGCCACTGGCGACTCTATCGGCCTCAGACTTAGAAACACTGCACTTTGAATTTATGGAGCAGATAATCACGCCAATGAGGCTGGCCCTCGCCGACCGGCTTGTTGAGAAGCATCGCGCTGACGGCGATCGGCTGCTGATTATCACCTCGACCAACCGCTTTATTGTCGAGCCCATTTGCCAGTCCTTGGGACTTAGTGAGATTCTTGCCACAGAGCCAGAGATGATTGATGGCCGGTATACAGGAAGAATTGTTGGCATACCCACCTATCAAGAGGGCAAGGTTAAAGTTTTAGATCTATGGCTGCATAAAAATAAGGAGACCCTAGACGATAGCTATTTTTATTCTGACTCCATCAATGATATGCCACTGCTGTTAAAAGTGACCCATCCTGTCGCCGTCGATCCGGACTCACAGCTGCGCGCAGAAGCGGTCAATCGCGGCTGGGATATCATTTCATTAAGATAGGGTATTATTACAGCGCGTAAAAATACTTTACGCTGAAAAATAGCCCGATAATCGCGAATCCAGACCCTGTCTACAAAAAAGCCTTAGTAACCGCTAAGGCTTTTCTTTTAATCAGAGCCAGCTACTAGGACTCATCGACCATCGCCTGATAATCCGAGGGGCCCATCATGCTCTCCAGTTCACTGACTTCAGACGGCTTGACTCGAAAGAACCAACCGTCGGCATAGGGCGACAGATTCACCGTTCCGGGCTCGTCTTCAAGTGCTGGATTGATCTCAATAACTTCACCGCTTAGTGGCGAGTAAATATCGGACGCCGCTTTGACCGACTCGACGACCGCAACTTCAGAACCCGCATCAAGCGTCGCGCCTACTTCTGGTAGCTCAATATAGACAATATCACCCAGTGCTGCCTGGGCATGATCGGTAATGCCGACAACAATAGTGCCGTCGCTTTCCAAGCGAGCCCATTCGTGACTGCTAGCGTATTTTAATTCCGTAGGAAGGTCGCTCATAGTATTCTCCAGTGGCTAGTAATAGCTAAAATCTTCAATGACCACCGAACCTCGGCCAGCCCTTTTAGTTTGGCGTCATTTTACTGATGATAGCCAATAAAGATAGAGTAGTTTTCGGCAAGTAATGTCTATTTTAAGCAATTGTGTAAACTATTGGGCAATCTCTGCTCGCCCTACCTTTTAATCTAATTAAAAAGTATAGAAAATGCGCTCTCGCTCCATAATATTAGGCGCAATTCTTCTGCCCGCCGCGTCGCTACAAGCAGACGATTTAGGGCTCGTCAATGGTCACAGCTTGCAGGATAAAACCGTTGCGCAGACCGACAGTCATTTGATTTGGCTGTCGGATAATTTTGGTGAGTTAACCTTCTTCCACCTGAGCCTATGCCAGCGGCAACGAAGAGCGCGAGGATTGACACATTGGAACTGCCGTTGATGATTTAGAGCTGAAAGCCGATTTTGGGCCTCAAAACTCCCTTAATTTAAAACCTATTTACCGAACTAAAGCTTGAGTGGCTTTACGACAACAGACCCGCAGCGGGCACTGAAGTCCGGGATAGCCAGCTAACCATCGGCGTAAATTACAGCTAGTAAACTCATTAAGCTCAGAGGCGAACTTGCAACGGAGGCTCATTGAGGGCAGCCAACTGTTCGCGTAACATCAGGATATGGTCGCTCCAATAACGCGGCGAGTTGAACCAAGTAAACGCTCGCGGAAATGCCGGATCTGTCCAGCGTCTGGCAATCCAGGCGCTGTGGTGCATAATTCGCAGGGTCCGGAACACCTCAATTAGCCGCAGCTCGCGGTAGTCAAAATCATAGAAGTCATTGTAGCCCTCGATTAGCTCGGCCATCTGCAATGTCTGCTCCTGACGATCTCCCGACAGTAACATCCAAAGATCCTGAATCGCTGGCGCCATGCGCGCATCGTCGAAGTCAACAAAATGCGGGTAGTCGTCACGCCAGAGAATATTCCCAGAATGACAGTCACCGTGGACACGAATATTATTGATTGGCCCATAGTCTTTTAGTAGCTGATCAACTTTTTTAAGGACATCTAAGGCTAGCGAGTCATAGGCTGGCAGCAGCTCTTTAGGCATAAACTGCTCGCTAATTAAGCGAAAGGACTCCCAGCCAAAGTTTTCAACACGCAGGGTCGGCCTATGTTTAAACGCCTGCATCGCCCCTATACCGTGAAAGCGCCCCAGCACACGGCCCAGAATGAAAAGGTTATCGAGATTGTCCAATTCGGGTGCATGGCCTCCCTTACGCTCATACAGTGCAAACCTGAAATCTCCATAGTTGTGCAGGCTATCGCTCCGAGAATTCACCCAGGGACAAACCACCGGTAGCTCCTGCTCCATCAGCTGAAAGCAGTACTCGTGCTCCTCATGAATCTGCTCATTAGTCCAGCGTTCGGGTCGATAAAACTTAGCAATCATTGGCGCCTGGTCTTCAATGCCAATTTGGTAAACGCGGTTTTCATAACTGTTGAGCGCCAGAAAGCGCCCATCGGAAACAAAGCCCTGACTCTCAACCGCATCGATCAATAAATCGGGGCCTAGCGCTTCGAAGGGATGGCTACGAGTTTTGGTCATTGAATAATCCGCATTAAGCTTTTAAAGGACCTAATCAAGGCCGGGTTTTGAGCGTCTGTCTTTCTTCTGTCCCTGCTGCGTTTTCTTATCCATACGCCTCAGTTGCGACCCTCTGGTCGGCCTTGTGGGCCGCCGAGTCTTCGGCGTGAACATCGCCGACTGCACCAGCTCTTGCAACCGCTGTAGGGCCTCGACACGATTCTTGTCCTGACTGCGGTAACGTTGCGCCTTAATAACCACAATCCCATCCTTGGAGATACGCTGATCACTGAGCTTATGGAGCCGCGATTTAACCAACGCGGACAACGATGAGGCCGGAATATCAAAACGTAAATGGATAGCCGACGACACCTTATTAACATTCTGACCTCCAGGACCCTGCGCCCGAATCGCTGTAAGCTCGATTTCTCCCTCAGGAATTGAGATAGTGCTTGAAATAAAGAGCATTAGTCAGCGTCTTCAACATACTCAAAACGCGCAACCGGTTGCCCGTCTAGTTCGACGGTTTCAATAAACATTGCCAGGGGGCGCACCCATAGGCTGTAGTCACCATAAAGGGTTCGATAGACCACATGTTCTTCTTCTGTTTCACTGTGTTTGGCCACATCGACCACCTCGTAAAGATTACCTTTGTAGTGTTTGTAGATGCCTTTGCTTACGCTCATAGGAGAGCCTTATTTTTTGCGAAGACCTCAGTCTTACAATGAATGACTCCGGACAGACCCAACTCAAGCTCGTCTCCAACCGCAAGCGGCCCAACGCCCTCTGGTGTTCCAGTCAGCACCAGATCACCCGGTAACAAGGTGAAAAACTGGCTGATATAAACCAATAGCGGTATCACTTGTGTCAACATATCAGCGCTGTTGCCATCCTGCCGCAATTGCTGGTTTTGGTGCAGCTGAATCTGCTGACACTGCAGGTCTCCAACCTTGTCTGGACTGATGAATGCCGACATGGGGCTGGAGCCGTCAAATGCCTTGGCTTTTTCCCAGGGCAGGCCGCTATCCTTCAACCTAGTTTGCAGATCACGCAGGGTTAAGTCGAGGCCGATACCCACACCGAGGATCGCGCCTTTTGCCTGCTTTTCGGTACAATCAGTGAGCCGCTCACCGATTAAAATACTCATTTCCATTTCAAAATGACAGACTCCCAGATCGATTGGGATCACGATCGGTTGCGCTAGACTTACCAGTGCCGTATTGGGCTTAATAAACAAGACCGGTTCAGTCGGCACCGGATTATTGAGTTCGCGTGCGTGGGCAGCATAATTGCGTCCCACACAGACTACCTTGCCCAACGGCAGATCGACCGTCTGGCCGTCAACAACATGGTGGTACTCTCGCATTATTTATCCTTTCCTCGCTACCTTTCGGCAGGACTACAACTCCACATTAAAAAATAATAGCCTTATCGTCATTGAGGTACAGAGCACCCTTAATAATGCGATAGATCATCCAGATGCTGACAATCGCGGACGCCAACCAACCCATCAATATCAACCAAAACAGTAACGCCACTATTGACCAAAGGAGCCCATACCAAAAGGTGTTCATCTGCCACCGGAAGTGCCCCTCAAGCCAAGTACCTCGGACCTCCTCCAGCTTAATATAATTGATTACGATGGCAATAATATAGGTTACTCCGCCAGTAAAAAAGCCCAACCCTTGCAGCACATATACCAACAGAGCGATATTTTTTTGGCTCGCATCTATGTCGACAATATCTTCACTCATAACTAACTCCCGTTCGTCTTTATCTGAAATTGGATACTCAATTAATCAAACAGTTTCCCTGGATTTAAAATTGAATTGGGATCAAAGACCTTTTTAAGCTGCCGCATCAACTTTATTTCCAGAGGCGATCTGGAATAATGCAAATACTCTTTCTTCAGCAGACCCACCCCATGCTCTGCACTAATACTGCCCTCGTACTTGGCTAACAACTGACCAATCTCGGCACTGACCGTGCCGCACTTGGTGACAAACTCCTCATTGGACAGAGTCTCTGGCCTGAGAATATTGAGATGTAGGTTGCCATCGCCAATATGGCCATACCAAATGACCTCAAAGTCTGGGTAACGAGCCGCCACCAGCTCGTCTACTTCACGCAGGAAGTCCGGCATTCGCGAAACCCGCACAGAGATATCATTCTTATATGGCTGCCAATGCCAGAGAGTCTCTGATATATCCTCACGCAATTTCCACAGCGACTTGGCCTGAGCCAAACTCTGGCTCAACACGCCATCCAACACCCACCCCTTTTCTACACAGGTTTCAAATAGCCCCATAGCACTATCCAAAACCGATTCATTGGCCGTCTCAAATTCCAAAAGCGCATAAAATGGGGTTCTAGTGTCGAAAGGCTTAGCATGACCCTGATGCTCGGTCACCTTATCCAAAGCAGCCTGGGAGAAAAATTCAAACGCGCTTAAATCGATTTCAGCACTGAAGACACCCAGTACATCGAGGATCGCGGGAAAGTTATCAATACCCAAAACCAGCACCGTCGAGGCTGCAGGCGGCCTAGTCAGCTGAATCGTCGCCTCGCAGATCAGTCCAAGAGTTCCTTCAGACCCGATAAGTAGGTGTCGAAAGTCATACCCGGTATTGTTTTTCACCAGACCTCGGTTCAGATTCAAAATCTCACCGGCACCGTTGACCACTTTTAGGCCTATGACCCACTCGCGGGTCATGCCATAGCGGATGACATTGATGCCTCCCGCGTTAGTCGCGATGTTGCCGCCAATCTGGCTAGACCCAGTGGATGCAAAGTCGACTGGATAAAACAGGTGCCGCTCGGCGGCAAAATCCTGTAACTGCGCGGTAATTACGCCGGCCCCGAGCCTGACGCAACGGTCAATAGGATTAAAATCCAATATTTCATTAAGACGGTCCATAGCAACCACAATCTCGCCATCTTTGGCCACTGCGCCGCCACTGAGGCCCGTCCGTCCGCCAGAGGGTACGATCGCCAAGTTACATTTATTAGCCAACAGCACTATCTGTTGCACCTCTTCAACTGTGCCAGGCAAGACCACCGCAGAGGGATTAGCCTGCCAAATAGTGGTCCGGTCAACGCCAAAATGCTGTAAATCACCCGTATCCAACAGCAGGCGCTCGGCGCCAACTATTTTAGTTAATCGAGAAATAATCTGGTCCGATAACATTCGGAGGTCCTCTTAAAAGGGGCGGCTTATGCAATGGAGATCATTGGTCATGTTACCATATAGGCCCAAATCTGATTGCCTGAGGACAATATAATTGATGTTGAATTTCTCTCTCGGAAAACAAAAAATTAAAATTCTCCTACTCGAAGGCGTCAATCCATCGGCGGTTGCCGCCTTTAAAGCTGCCGGCTATGAAAATATTGACTATCAACCCGCCGCGCTGCCTCAGGACGAGCTGCTAGTAAAGATCGCCGATGTACATTTTGTTGGAATCCGCTCTCACACCCAACTCAACGCTCAGGTGTTCGCAGCTGCCAAAAAACTACTGAGTGTCGGTTGCTTTTGTATTGGAACGAACCAGGTAGATTTGCAAGCGGCTACAGAGCATGGCGTGATCGTTTTCAATGCGCCTTATTCTAATACGCGCAGCGTTGCAGAACTGGTCATCGCCGAAGCCATAATGTTAATGCGTGGTATTCCAGAGAAAACAGCCAAAGCCCATCGGGGAGAATGGCTAAAGTCTGCCGCCAATGCCTACGAAGTGCGGGGCAAAACGCTGGGGATCGTAGGCTATGGCAACATCGGCAGTCAGGTCAGCGTAATGGCAGAGGCCATGGGCATGAATGTGCGCTTTTATGACGCATTGACCAAGTTGCCCCTAGGTAATGCCCAGCAGATAGCAACGCTGCACGGACTGCTAGCGCATAGTGATG